>ENA-UPXM01000033-UPXM01000033.1-activated-sludge-metagenome-genome-assembly--contig:-NODE-33-length-162699-cov-47.640257_pt1 | contig 162699 bp, 145 predicted proteins | sample MGYA00238178_ERZ772708 | MGnify/ENA primary metagenome ERZ772708 (study PRJEB29002, sample SAMN05720212) | activated sludge metagenome | isolation source: anaerobic digester from wastewater...
CACATCCGATATTTTTTGAACATTGTTTTGCCTCTTTCCCAGACGATCATGATCGTGTTGATTCTCTACTATGGTGTCGCCCATTGGAATGAATTCATGAACGGGCTCATCTATCTTCGCGATGAAAAGTATTATCCTCTTCAACTCGTCCTGCGAGCCATCCTGCTTCAAATGCAGGCGTCGGGACTTGGTGATGTGGACTCGATCATTGAGCAGCAAAAGGCGGCCGAGCTGATCAAATATGGAGTCATTATTGTCTCCACACTCCCGGTGTTGGTTGTCTATCCTTTCCTGCAAAAACACTTTACCAAATTTGCCTTAGGCGGCGCGGTAAAGGGATAATAGACATAAAAAGGAGAAAAAGTATGAAGAATCGCTTTATGAGAACGATACTGGTTCTGACCGCAATCATGGCAATCGCAGTGATACCTGCCTTCAGCGGGGGAAAAACGGAAAGTCCAAGTGAACCGACGTCAAAGGTCACCGTGAACAAGACCGGTCTTCCCATTGTTGATGAGCCGATCACGTATGAGCTTGCCGCCAACACGAGAAAGAACAAGAACTTCAAAAATCTTGAGTACTTCCAAAAGCTCGAGGCGAAGACGAATGTGCTGATTGATTGGAATATGTCGCCGGAAGACGGTTGGACGGAGAAGAAGAGCTTGCTTTTTGCATCGAACATCCTGCCGGATGCGTTTTATGGCCAAGACATCCTTACCGATATTGATATCATCCGATATGGTTCCGAGGGGTTGTTGATTCCGCTCAATGATTTGATCGATGAATATGCGCCAAACCTGAAAGCAATATTTGACGCCAAACCGCACTATCGCCAACAGATTACCGCCCCGGATGGAAACATCTATTCCCTGCCCACGATCAACGAATTGAACCCGACCACCCATGACCACTTGTTCATCAACAAGAATTGGTTGAAGAACTTGGGGCTTGAGATTCCGAATACGACGGAGGAGTTTGAAGCGGTTCTGCAGGCGTTTAAGGATTATGATGCCAACGGCAATGGTGACCCCAATGATGAGATTCCCTTTACCTTCCGAATGAATGCCAATGATCCGCGCAACCGGCAGCAAGGTCTTCAATCTCTCTTCGGAACCTTTGGCCAATTGGATGACATCCAGCACTTCATCGTCGACGATTCCGGCAAGGTCATCTACACCCCGACCACCGAACCGTATCGCGATGCAATTCGCTGGTTCAGCTCTCTCTACCAGAAAGGGTTGATCGACAAGGAAGTATTCACCCATAATGCGAACGTCTATGTGGCCAAGATCCAAGATCCCGGTGACATCGTCGGAATGTGGCTTGGCTGGAGCCGCAGTGCGACAGCGGCTAAAAACAAAGAAAACTATGTGGTGATGGCTCCGCTCATCAACGTCAATGGCGAACGCCTCTGGAGAACCGTTGAGGCGAAACTGCTTTCGAAGGGGTCGTTTGCGATCACCAACAAAGCCAAAAACCCGGAAGTCCTGATTCGGTGGATCGATCAATCCTATGAAGGGGTAACTTCACTTGAAATCTGTCAAGGCCTGATCGGCCGGACTCTCGAAGAGATCGCGGATGGCCGCTTCCAACATATGAAATTACCTCAGGGAATGGTATTGGACACCATGATTCATGACTACAGTCCCGGTAACGATGGAACGTTTGCGTTGATGGAAGACACGATCAAGCGCCTGAATCTCAATGCGAACCTGGTCGAACGCCGTGAACTTGATGCGTTCTACAAGCCGTACAATGTTCCTTCAAGCAATATGTATCCGAATCTCTTCTTCACCGAGGATGAAATCGAGAAGATTGCCGAGTTGCAGACGGATATTGAATCATATGTAACACAGAAGTACGCCAGCTGGATCGTCAGCGGCGGTGTAGACCGCGAGTGGGATGCATTCCAGAAGAAGCTGAAAGATATGCGCGTCGACGAGTACATCAAGTACTATAGCGATGCCTATCAGCGCTACCTGGGAGAATAAAAGCAACCACCACCGTGTTGGAGGCACACATGCCCGTGTGCTTCCAACACTCTTTGGAGAGAGAATTGAAACCACATCTTGTCGTCATCATGGCGGATCAGCTCCGCTTTGATGTTCTTGGAAAAGGATACACTCCGGCAATCGATTCGCTGCGCTCGGAGAGTGTGATATTCGAACATGCATACTGTTCTTCGCCGCTGTGCGTTCCTTCGAGGGGTTCCTTTTATACCGGTATGGTTCCAAACCGTTCCGGTTCAAAAATCAACCCTTGGGAACAGCGTGATGCCGCTCGGGGCGATGTGAAAAAAGGAATCGACTCGCTGTATACGCTGATGGAAGAGGAGTGGGAAAGCATTCACAGCGGGAAGCAGCATCTCTATACGGAGGGCGGCAAGCTGGAAGATCGAATCGATTCCAAAACACGCTTTTATTCCACCGAGCAAACCTACAAAACATTTCTGGCTGAAACAGGCGTGTCAGCCCCCGGAGGAGCGCGTTTTCGTACACGAGTGCCTGAGCTGGTGAGCGGTGAATTCACGAAAGTAAGCATGTATTCAAACGCTGAGAGCGGTCGATATGAGGGCGGTGAGTTCTTTTATTTCGATCATTATTTCATGCGGAAAGCCCTCGAGGGCCTCGCTGAGCGAACAGGCGACAAACCCCTTTTGTTAAACACAACATTCGTTGCTCCTCATCCGCCTTTTGAAATTCCCGAGCCTTACTACAGCAAAGTCGATAAGAATGAGGTTCAACTTCCTGAGAACGTCGGAACCTACTATCCTTATCAATCTCCCTTGCAGATGTATAATCTGACCGGCGTTATCGGCACCCGATATGATAGAGAGCATTGGAGGGAAACGTGGCGGGTCTATCTTGGTCTTGTTTCGTTGCTGGATGCAATGGTGGCCAGGATTCTTGACGAATTGAAAGAGCAGGGGCTTTACGACGATGCCTTGATCATCTTCACAAGCGACCACGGCGAAATGCTTGGCTCGCATGCGCTCTTTCAGAAGATGTGCATGTATGAGGAGTCGGTAAGAATTCCTCTTTCCTTCAAATTCCCGAGCCATGAGAATATCACTCCTCGCACGGTTTTGGATGAAGTGAGCAACATCGATGTCCTGCCCACGCTGTGCGATTATCTTGGCCTGGCCGCCCGTCAATCATTCGATGGTCGATCGTTGCTGAGCGCAATACGAGGAGGGACTCCCGACTCGCGAGCGGTCTTTATCCAATACGACGGAAACGGTTCCTATTCGAACTTTCAACGATGTGTTGTAAAAGATCGCTACAAACTGATTGTTGACTGCTTCGGAGCAGAAAACTATTATGAGCTGTACAACGTAGGTTCCGATCCACAGGAGATGAATAATCTCATTTTTACGGCTGCTGAAGATGACCGCGTTGAAGAATTATTCTCCTTGTTGAATGAGCATATGAAGCGGACAGGTGATGAACTTTCTTTGCAGCCGCTTAATCTTGAGCAATTCCGGGCAAACTATGCCTCGATTCCGGCAAAATAGATGATGAGATTAACCGACCGAAACGACTATCAACAACTCTTGGCAAGCCTTCTTGAACCTTTGAAGCTGAAGATGACGGAAGGGAAAGCCCGAATCCGACTACAGGGTTCAGGGGCAACATACAGTCCTTCCGTTCAGGAGATGGAGGCGTTTGCGCGGCCTTTATGGGGTCTTGTCCCGTTTTGGGCGGGGGGCGGCAGCCATCCGGAGTGGGAAGAAATATATCAAACGGGGATTGCCAATGGAACAAACCCCGAACACCCCGAATATTGGGGAGATTGCACGGATCATGACCAACGGTTCGTCGAGATGGCGCCGCTTGCCTATGGGCTTCTCGCTGCAAAGCATGTCCTCTGGGAACCGCTGAGTGTAGTCGAACAAGATCGTTTCGTTGCTTGGTTGAGGCAAATCAACGACCATACGTTTTCAGATAATAATTGGCGCTTTTTTCGAGTTCTTGTAAACCTTGCTCTCGCCCGGGTGGGTAAAGCGCATGATGCCGGCTTGCTTGAATCGGATTTGACGCACATTGAGTCGTGGCATGTCGGCAGCGGCTGGTATGTCGATGGTCAGGCAAATCAAAAAGATTACTACGGCCCCTTTGCTTTGCATTTTTATGGGTTGCTTTACGCTCAGTTCGCCCAAGAGAGCGATCCAAAACGAAGCAGACAGTTTGTTGAATGGGCCAAACTCTTTGCAAATGATTTTATTTATTGGTTTGATCGAGAAGGTCGGGCACTACCGTATGGCCGATCATTGACGTATCGTTTCGCTCAAAGCGCTTTCTTTTCCGCCGCATTGGACCATCTTGATCCCGCACTTGCAAAGGGAGTCATCGGGAGGAATCTCCGCTTTTGGATGAGCCAGGAGATTTTTGCGGGGGATAAGACGCTTTCGGTCGGATACGCCTATCCAAACATGGCGATGGCGGAAAAATATAACGCTCCGGGAAGCCCGTATTGGGCTCTTAAGGTATTCAACATCCTCCGCTTTCCATCCGAACATCCGATATGGAAGGTGGAGGAAGCTTCCCAGCCCATGCTTGATCCGGTTCGAGTGTGTCCTGACGGAGATATGGTCATCAGCCATCGCGGATGGGATGCGACGGCGTTCCCATTGGCAATCTACAACCGAAACGTGTTGGGACACTTCGTCGAAAAATATGCGAAATTTGCGTACAGTACGGCGTTTGGTTTTTCCGTCGCCCACTCATCGGAAAACCTTAAAGAGAATGCGCCTGACAGCATGTTGAGTTTTATCGTTGATGATCGGGTCTATGTCCGAAGGCGTTGCAAGGAATCATCCTTGACCTCATCGGGAACATCGGCGCTTTGGTCGCCTCTTCAAGGGATTGAAGTACGAACCATCATTCAAATCATCGATACGGGTCATATACGGACCCATCACATCACAAGTGATCGCTCCTGTTTTGCCTACGATGCCGGTTTTGCGATCAATCAGCATGGGCGGGTCTTCAATCTCTCCAAGGGAGCGGGATGGATCGAAATGAATGACGGGACGCTTATGTGCCGAGTTGAGGGGAATGGAACCCCCTATGTAATCGATGCGGATCCAAACACCAATGTATTGCATAAGAAAACAAAGATACCGGCAATTGAATACAGGATCAATGCGGGAGTTCAAACGTATAGAACCCATGTGAAGATCGAAAGAAGGAGCAAAGTCGATGAACATTGAAATGTTGGATGCGTATGAGCCATTGAAGAAAGATGAATTGAAGGAAGCTCTTGATTTGATCGTTACGCAGAGTCGCTTCAGCATCGATCGGTTCAAGGAAGGCTTTAAACATATCTTCAGTACCAACAACTTCTATACACCTGCAGAAAACAATCAATGGACCAACGGGTTCTACACCGGGCAGCTGTGGCTTGCCTATGAGCTCAGCGGAGATGAATTCTTCAGGCAGGTTGCCGAAGCACATGTAAAAAGCTTCAGAGAACGAATCGACAATGGAATCGCAACCGATACTCACGACTTGGGATTTCTCTATTCACTTTCGTGTGTTGCCGCGTATAAACTCACCGGCGACAAGTTCGCCAAGGAAACGGCATTGCTGGCAGCCGATCAACTTCTCCGTCGCTTCCACGAAGTGGGCCAGTTCATCCAGGCATGGGGTTCGTTGGAGAATAAGGAAAACTATCGGCTTATCATCGATTGCCTCTTGAATTTGCCATTGCTTTACTGGGCGAGCGAAGCAACCGGAAAAGCCATCTACCGCGTGAAAGCGGAAGCGCACATTCATACCTCGGTTAAGGTGTTGTTCCGTCCCGATTATTCTGCGTATCATACGTTTTACTTCAATCCCGAGACCGGAGAACCCGACCGGGGAGAGACGCATCAAGGCTATAGTGCCGATTCGGCATGGGCCAGAGGCCAGGCATGGGGAGTGTATGGCTTGGCTTTGAGCTATCGCTACACAAAAAACTCCGACTATCTTACGCTCTTTGAAGGTGTTCTCGGGTACTTTCTCTCCCATCTGGAAGGTGATCTCATTCCGTATTGGGATTTTGTTTTTGAAGAGGGAAGCGACGAAGAACGAGACTCCTCAGCTCTTGCCATCGTCGTTTGCGGCCTCCTTGAAATGGTCCAATACGTCAACGAGGAACTTTCAGTACGCTATCAAAAGCTTGCCTCGATTCTGAGCAGGGCACTCATCATCCACTGCGGTGTTACGTCCCAAGAAGAGTCGGACGGATTGCTCCTGCACGGGGTATATGGGAAAAAGACTCCATACAACGATTGCAAAAATCACGGAATTGATGAGTGCAATCTTTGGGGCGACTACTTTTACGCTGAAGCATTGGTTCGTCAGGCCGGAGCATGGACTCCCTACTGGTAAGAGACGGATATGAGTGTTCAAAACGACTTGAAAGAGCTCTTGTTCCAATGGGGAGAGGGACTGCTGCAAACCCAAGTGAGAAACTCACAAAGTAAACGACTCAACGGTACGTTTCTTTGTCCGGCGTGTACCGTTGTGCACGGCCGCTCCTTTGATGCGATGTACGCCTTTCTGTTGATCGCCGAAGATAAAAACGATTCAAGATACCGTCAAGCGGCCATTGATCTCTTTACCTGGGCCGATCACACGCTCTCGCTTCCCAACGGGGCGTTTCTCAATGATGTCGATTCATCATGGCTCGGGACCACGGTATTTGCGGCAATCAATTTGGCCGATTGTCTTTTGGACTTCTCGAATCTTCTCGGTGAGGAAGCTGTCCGGATGATGACAGTACGCCTGAGAGCCGCTGCTGAATTCATTTACGGGCTTGAATCGCTCATGCACAACAATATCAATTACCCACTTTCGAATGCTCTTGCACTGCACTTGTGTTCCATTGTTTTTGCCGATGAACGCTATGCTCGAAGAGCGGCTGAACTGGCTGAATTGCTGCCATCCGTGCTGACGGAGAATCATCTCCTGTTCGGTGAGGGAGTACCCCGAACAAAGATCAGTAATCGAGGGTGCCGATCGGTTGATATAGGTTATAACGTCGAAGAAACACTGCCCAATGTTCTTCGCTATGCTCAACTCATCGATGACGAAGACCTGATCGACCTTACGATGCGGAGCATTCTTGCTCACCTCTGGTTCTTTTTGGAGGATGGAGGATGGGATAACAGTTTCGGGACCCGCAACTTCAAGTGGACGTACTGGGGTTCCCGGACCAGTGACGGGTCGCTGCCGATTCTTCTGGCTTTGGCCGAGCGGGATTCCCGTTATGGAAGCCTTGTCCAAAGACATGTGAGTCTCCTGCAAAAGGCTACGGTCAACAACCTTCTCCCCGGCGGACCGCACTATCATCAGGCGGGCCAGGAAGCGTGTGTCCATCACACCTTCGAACATATTTCAATGGTCGCAAAAATCCTGAAGCATTCTCGTCTCGAGCAGATCGATTGGGATAGCGGCACACTCGAGGTGCTGCCCCGTAAACGGCATGTCGGGCTGAAGGAATTCAAGGAACTGGCTACATGGGTAACCGTAAAGCCCACCTATAACGCCACGATTACCGCATATGACTGGCCTTACATGGTTGGCGGACACGTCAGCGGCGGGACGCTGTCACTTCTTTACGGATTCCAAACCGGGGTGATTCTTGCCGCTTCGATGGGCGAATACACTCTGCGTGAGCGTAAAAATCAGCAGGTGCCCTACGGTGTGATTCACGAATGTCTGGCACTGCGAATAGAAGAGACTCGGGATGAGACAACGTACAGCTCGATCTATGATACTTCAGTAGGTGTGCTGTGGAATGATCAAGGGGATGTCTGCACGGTTATGGGGACATTGAGAAACAGCAATGAGGAGGAACTTGGAAACGGTTCTTTTTATACCTTTGAATACCGTTTTCTGGAAGATCGAGTAACTATTGTTTTCGCTTCAGAATCAGGAAAGCTTGTTATCCCGATAATCAGCAGAAGTGATGAGACCATTGAAACAACTGCTGAAAAGGTCCTCATAACCAAAGATAAGGCGACAGTGACGCTTGAGAGCAAACCGGGATTTGAGTTACCGTATGGTGAGGAACGAATTTTCAACCTTTGTCCGGGCTTCCAAGCCCTTCGAATTGATGTGCCGAGCAAGAACAAGAAACAACGGATTCATCTGTCATGGAAATACAATAAATAGGGAACAAACTCATGAAAACAATACAACAGGTCTTTGCCAAATCGGTTTCCGCCGCACAAAAGCAGTGGCTTGAAGAACACCGGATGTATCTCGGTGATCTGCACAACCACTGTGCGATCAGTTACGGTCATGGCAGCCTGTCAAAAGCGATCGCCTTTGCCCAAAGCCAATTGGATTTCTTTACCGTTACCGGACATTTCGCTTGGCCGGATATGGAAGATGGATCCCAGCCGATTCCCCAAAGGGTTGTTGATTACCACAAGGAAGGTTTCGCCAGGCTTCGAGGTTTATGGGAAGAATACCTTGAGGCGATGCGCTTGAGCGCATCCGGCGGAATTGTTCCCTTCGTTTCGTACGAGTTCCACAGTTTCAAGCTCGGAGACTACACGATTATCCGAAAAGACCTGTATGAATGCTTTCCTCCCGACCCCGAAGGGATAGATACCCGTCTTGATGAGTACTTGGCGACGAATGACCCGAAAAAAAGCGGAATCATCTGCATGCCTCACCATATCGGATATAAGAAGGGGTACCGCGGGATCAATTGGGATCGGTTCAATGAAACCGCCAGTCCAATCGTTGAAATCATGTCGATGCACGGCGCATCGGAATCCCGGTATGCAACCCCCGCATATTTGCATACGATGGGGCCCGTCTGCGGGGAAAACACGATGCAGGGCGGTCTGGCCCGAGGCTTCCGCTTTGGAGTCGTCGGTTCAACGGACCATCACAATGCATCGCCCGGGGCATATGGCTCGGGGAGGGCGGGTGTCTGGGCGAAAGAGAAGTCGCAAGATGGAATCTGGGATGGTCTGTTGGCGAAACAGACGATCGCCTTCACCGGAGATCCCATCCGGATTGCATCATTCCTGGAAGACCGGCCGATCGGCAGTGTCGTCAAGGCAACGGGGAAGCCGATGAGGTTTGATTCCTATATCCTTGCACCCTCCGCGCTTGCCTGCGCGGAATTGCTTGTTGACAATCTGGTAGTGAAAACGTTCCGTCCGAATCCGGCCAGGAGTTCGTCAAAGCGCTTCAATCTTTCACTCGGTTGGGGGCAGCGAGACGTATCCGCCCACTGGAAAGTAACACTTCGAGCCGAAGGAGCCGCAATCGTCGATCCCGTTCCGCGCTTCAAGGGTGAATATGTTGTCGATCCCTTGAGTGTTCCGACGGATGAGGCGTTGGCGGTACCGAGTCTATGCTTTGATGGCGTTTTGATTTCGATGAGCTGCAATACCTCGGGAAATATCTCAGCGACTACCGACAATACTCAAGGCTTTGGCTTCGGTCTGGAGACGGATGGGCCGTACTCGATCATCCTGCATGTAGAAGCCGAAGTCGCCGGTGAAACGTTCATGCATGACCTTTTGCTTCAAAGCGATGAACTTCAACATGGGCCGAGCGTCCTCTACACGCATGGCTTTGTTTCACCGGCTCTTCGCCTGAGTGAAGAGATCGATCTCAGTGAGTGCATGCTTGAGATCCATGAGTCTTTGGATCTTGATTCAGGCGGCAGCCTCTATGTTCGCTCATTCAGCCAAAGCGGCGATACCGCTTGGAGTACCCCGATCTGGATCGATTGAGAACGTGAAGGTGATCGCGTTTCGATAGCCCGGAATGGATGAGACATGAGCCTCAACATCGTCGAAATAGAGTTTGAGGCGATTTAGAACATTATTAAGGCCGATGTGTCCCGACTGAGCGCTCTTTTCATTCAGGGCTTTGTACGCTTGCTCGATATCAATCCCTTTTGTTCCGTTATCGATGACTCCGATCGAATATCGGTCTTCTTTTTGTTTTGCGGTGATTGTAATCGATGGGTGTTCAACAGTTTGAGCTTGCATGGAAGACGTTTCAAAGCCGTGCCGAATCGCATTTTCGACAAGTGGAAGAAGGATTGATTTTGGAATCTCAAAGAGTTCCAAGTGTGGTGCGATATCGTCAAAGATGAGAATCTGCAAACCCAGACGGGTATTCATGATTGACAGATATTTGCGGCAGTGCTCCAGCTCTTGAGCCAGTGTCGTGGTGTCCTCGCCTTGGTTCAAGGTGTGGCGTAAAAAAGCGGCAAACGTGGCAATCATGTCGCTGGCATTTTCCTGGCGTCCGTTGATGACTTCCATGTTGATTATTTCAAGAGTGTTATAGATGAAATGCGGATTTATCTGCTCGGTGAGCATTTGAGAAAGATATCGATACTTTTGCTGTTCCTCTTCTTTTATTTGCCGCATTTGCTGAATGATCGTATGGTACATTGAGTTCATGCCCTCGATAAGCGTTCCGGTTTCATCGGCATAACGAGGTTTGATGTCAAACTCGTATGAACCCGTTTCCATCTCTTTCACCATTTTTGTCATAGCGGAAAAAGGACTTGTGATATGCCGGGAAATCCTTGAGATGAGCACGCTGCCACCGCCGGTGACCAACAAAGCGGTAATGATGGTTATGATGATCATGAACGCAACCAATGGTTTATACGATCTCTTGGCAATACTCATCATTAATTCAAGACCGTTTATCTGTGTGGGGGTGGCAAAGCGGATCATTGCGGAATCGGACTCGGGAGCCTCGGGCAGGAGTGGCACTCCTTGGAATAAAAGCGTGTTTGTGTAAGAGAAAAATGCCGATCCGGGTGAGTTAATCTTTTCCAGAAGGACTTGTTCATCAAGGAGGATGATTAGAAAAACGTCAGCAGCAAGGTTGTTTGTAAGCTCCAGATATGATGAGGTGCCGAGAAGGTTCAAGGCGACGACAATGGGGACGCTCTTCCGACTTGGAGCGAAAGGGTTTTGACCGCCGGGCAGGAGCGTGACCTTTTGCAAGTGGCTTAGAGAGGGGTAGCTAAGGTCATTTCCGAGAGTTCTTGATGTTTGCTCGTACGGCGAATAGAGGATGTCATCTTTTGTTATCACATGAACCGAGTGGATGAGTGGACTTGAATCGGCGATTCGTTTGAAGAATTGCTGAAAATTGACCAAGGTCTCGAGGTCTTTGCTCGGTACTTCCAGTGCCCGTTGAATCGTCCGCACAAAGAGCGGCATCGTTGATGTTTCGATTATCTGGTTGTTGATCGCCAACAGGTCCCGATCAAGATTTTCGGCAAAAAGTTCCAATCTCTGGCGGGCGATCTGCTCGGTCTCATGGGAATATGCCTGATTGAAAAAAGAGATTGAAAAGAGGGAGAAAGAGCCGGCAAGCAGGGTGATCAGGAGAGCCATTAAAAGCGTTATTTTAGAGGAAAGCGGGAGACTTGAATACCAATACCGTATTTTTTTCATTGCTTATCTCTTGGTGATGCGTTTTCGATATTCACTGGGAGTGATCGAATTCATCCGTTTGAAGATTCGATGGAAAGAACGATAGTCGGTGTAGCCCAATTGTTCGGAAATCTCTTCAATGCTCATCGTGATATTTGCAAGCAGGCTTTTTGCATATTCATTTCGACGGGAGTTTACGTACGAACGGAATGTTTGCCCGGTCTTGGTTTTGAAATAGGTGGAAAAGTAGGTCGGGCTCATCTTAAGTATTTCGGCGATTTCAGTCGATGAGATTATTTCGGTAAGATGATTTTCAACATATTGCTTTGCCTGATGGATGACGATATCGCTGTCGGCGATCGCCTGAACGATAACCTTGTTATTCAATACGACGAGATGGTTCAGCACCTCGTTGTACAGATCATCGATGGAGACTACGGTGCTTGCATTGAATGGAGCAACCCGATCGAAGTACGACTTCGTGATGCCCAGATCTTCCCCAAGGTGTTTGTGGACCGTCGTGAGCAAATAGATGCACATTCCTTTGAGATAGCTCAACGGAGGCGTCTTTATATAAAAGAGAGAGGAGAAAAAGGTATTGAACCAGGTGACAAGCTCATCCTCGTCACCGAGGAGAAGAATTTCCTTAAGACGAAGCGTGTCAATGTCGGTCGAGTCAAGATACGGGGTGCTTCGATCGATCATCTCCTGAGTGAATAGTCGTTCGTGAGGATAGTACGCTTGGTAGGTGAGCGCTTGAAGAGCGCTTTCAAAGGAGATGTGTACTGAAGACAAGGTTGTAACAGGTTGGCCGATTCCGACTCGCAGAGCGGGGAGGTTGAGTGAGAGAATATCCGCCGCCAAATGATCGGCCCGAGTCGCCGAGCCTTGGATGAACAAGACCCCATGCGGACCGCGTTGCGTGACGGTAACGGCCCGTGTTTGAGCCCACTGCAACGCCCGGGTAATTTCCTCCGCGTTGGGTGAGGCGAGGGTGATGACCGTAACCGCCCCCTCCTGCAGCGATATCTCAAGTGTTTTGCATGCTTGAAGTACCTTCTCTAGCTCCACCAGTTCTCCGTTAAGCAGGCGGTGAAGAAACAATGTCGACGCGCTTGACCGCAATTCTTCGTAGTCCGTATGTTTCGCCTCATGAGCACTGTCGGTCGCTTTGATGATCGCCCGGATCAATTCCGTTGAAGATATCGGTTTTAAAAGATAATCGGTCGCTCCGAGCCGGATCGCCTCACGGGCATACGAAAATTCATCATATCCGCTGATTACGATGCACGGGGTATGCAGGTCGGCCTTGCGGACCTCCCTCAGAAATTCAAGGCCGGTCATCTCCGGCATCACAATGTCGGTGATAATGAGATTGGGTTGGGTGGAGCGATATAATTCCAAGCCCTCCAATCCGTTGGAGCCTTGGCCCACAATGTGCACCGAAGGCAGCTTGTGGGTGATGAGGGTGCAAATACCCTTTCGAATCGGCGGTTCGTCATCAAGGACGAGAATCCTGAGTTCACTATCCATAAGTCACCTGCTATAAATGGTTTAACACATTTCTAACTCTTGTCAACTACATCGCAAAAAAGGTTACATTCTTCGAAATGTCGGTCATTTTCTTTCAGTGGCAGCATGATACCCTCAATATAAAGGAGAAACTACAATGAAGAAAGTACTATCTATTCTGCTCATCTTTCTGTTTGCAACATCGATGATGTTTGCCGGCGGAGCGGGTGAATCGCAAGCACCCAAAGGTAAAACCGTCGTGGAGATCTGGTCCAATGACCGTCACGACCTCGAATATCTCCTCGCCAAGGTTTCAGAGTTCAACGCCAAGAGCGACACGATTGAAATCAAGCACACCACGGTTGTTGAGAACTATCCCAACATGCTGGTGATGGGTTTTACCAGCGGCAACGCTCCGGATCTGTTCTACATGAATGCTCGAGGAACGGGATTCGATCTTAAAACGTTTGTCGATGCCAATATGTTGACGCCCTATCCGGACTCCCTGCTGGACGATCCTGAATTCGCCAAAGTCACCGATGCACGAAAGAATATTGTTGAAGGTGTCAACGCCATCAACGGTGTTCCGTACGCCATTTTCAATGTAAGACGCAGCGGCACCAGAATGATTTACAACGTCGATCTCTTTAAAAAGGCGGGAATCACCAAGTTCCCGACGACGCTGGCCGGTCTTGTCGAGGCGGCGGATAAAGTGACGAAAGTCGGAAACGGCCAATTCTACGGAATCGCAACCTGTGCATCCGCCCAATTTGAGCGCTGGCTTGAAGGCATCATCAACAAAAGCGGTGTGTACCACTACGATTTCAAAAAGGGAGTCTTCAATTTTGACGGATACCGCGAGGGTATTCTGCTTGCTCAGAAGTTCTTCTCCAACGGTTCGATGTTCCCCGGTTCCAACACTCAGGGCGTAGATGCGATGCGCGCCCAGTTCGCCAACGGAACCTTCGGCATCTGGGGAAATGCCAGTCAGGAGGCCGGTGTATTCACCGACCAATTCCCGATTGAAGATTTCGAATGGGCCGTTGCCGAGCTTCCTTCGCTTGACGGCACCGTCAAGGGTACCGTCGACTCTCGTCCCCAGAAAGGTCTGTTCATGTTCTCTTCTTCGAAGAACAAGGATGCGGCTTGGGAAGTGGTCAAATACCTCAACAGCGAGGAAGTCGTGAAGGGGTATATTGAAAAGGGTTACGCCCTTCCTTTGAGCACCTATATGCAAAAGGTCGTTGACATGAGCGGTGCCGGCCGCCTTGGCGACTTTGCTCCGGTTCCCTACGAAGGTCTGTATCCCTCCGTTCCTGCGGTTACCGTTGCCGGAGACAACTACGCAGTCTCCATTTGGAATGCGATCGTCAACGGATCGGATGTTGACCGGCTTATCGCCGACCTGAACAAGCGCTACAATGAAGCGCTTGAACGAGACCTCAAGATCGGCAAGGTGAAGCGGATTGTCATCCCGAACTTCGACCCGCTCAATCCAAACAAAGAGAAGGTCCAGTTCCTGGATAAATAACAACGTTGCGTAAACGTCCCGACCACATCCATCTGAGTGTGGTCGGGACTCGTTCATTACACCATAAAGGTATCATTTATGACACACGATGTCCGAAAACTACGAAGAAATGAGAACATATCGGCAACACTGATGCTCAGTCCGTCGGTTCTTCTTTTGGTGATTACATCAGTCTATCCATTCTTTTGGCTCTTCCGCTACGTTCTCTACGACTATAATGGGTTTGTCGCCTACTTTACCGGAACATACAATATCAAGCGCGCGTTCACGGATGCGGTTTTTTGGAAAAGTGTTTTACACACCTTTGAATATGCCATCGGCAAGCTCATCCTGATCATTCCCATTTCCCTTGGCCTAGCTGTGTTCATCAGCCGAAATCTGCCGGGAAGCAATACATTTCGCATCATATTTTTCCTGCCCACGGTGATCAGCGCTTCCGTATACAGCTTGATTTTTACATTCATCTTCGCAGTCTTCCGAGGCCCTCTGAACACTGTTTTGGAAGCGATGAATCTTATTACCAGACCAATCGACTGGCTTGGCGACCCGAAGTGGGTGATGAAGAGCATCATCGTCGTGGCCGTGTGGGGCGGATTGGGAAACTACATGATTTATTTCATCAGCGGCCTCTCTTCAATAAGCGAGGAAATCTATGAGAGTTGCATGATTGACGGTGCGAATGGAACTCAGACCTTCTTTAAAATCACCCTGCCGATGTTGAGCCCCATTCTGAAAGTAATTCTCCTCCTGGCGATTACCACCGCATTCAAAGATTATCAGTCTATTCTTGTTTTGACCAACGGAGGTCCGGACGGACGCTCGCATGTCATGTTCTCCTATATCTACAACCTCATTTTCGCCGCTTTTTCCTCGCCGCAAATCGGATATGCTACGGTACTCAGTGTTCTTGCCGCTCTGATCATCGGAGTCATCACCGCCGGGTATCTCTATCTGGCTCGCAAGCTGGATGATGTGTTTTAGGAGAAACGATATGAGTAGTGCGAATTATATTCGGAGCAACAAGCAAAAGGCGGTCATTTGGGCACTCACCATCTTCATCGGTTTCTGTGCCCTTCTCCTGCTGTATCCCGTGATTTATATCAGTTTGGGTTCCTTTAAAGAGAATAAAGAGCTCCTGCTTGGAGGAGCGAATCTGTTGCCCAAACGCTTTGTCTTGGAGAACTACACGCAAGCGTGGCAGAATGCGAATTTTTCGGTCTATACGAAAAACTCGTTTTTTCTCGGTATAGGAACGATGATTCTTACTGTCATCATCAGCAGCATGTCCGGCTATGTGTTCTCGCGAAAAGACTTCAAGTACAAAGAGCTTTTGTACTCGACGTTCGTGGCGTTCATGTTCGTAAACGTCGGATCGGTAACTTTGAGGCCGCTCTTTGAGCTGGCGGTGAAACTGAAGATGAACACCTCGTTGGTGAGCGTGGTGCTCATTCTGGTCGGTACGGGCCAGGCGACATTCATCTTTTTAAACAGAGGATTTGTCAACACCATTCCAAAAGAGCTTGATGAAGCGGCGAAGATAGATGGCTGCACATTCTTTCAGACATTCTATCGAATTCTGTTTCCTTTGCTCAAACCGATTACGGCGACGATTGCGTTGCTTTCATTCCGAGGGGGTTGGAACGAATACATCCTCCCCTTGGTCTTTACGATGTCCAACGATTCAATGAGACCGCTGACGGTCGGAGTGAACATGCTGCGAAACGTCGGTGACGGTGCTGCAGCATGGAACATCGTGTTTGCAGGCGCCACAATGGCGATTCTGCCGATGATCGTCATCTACCTTATTTTCAGCAGACATTTCATGCAAGGAATGACTGCGGGAGCAGTAAAAGGATAATACATGCGGTTTATATCTCACTATCTTACCTCGCCCCTTGTTGAAAAAGCATACATCCCGCCGGTGCGAACCCATGCGAGCTTGATGCGTTACGAAAAACATCTGCGTTCTTTGATTGCACACAAGGATCTTGCCTATCCTGATGGAGAACAAAAATGGTCGTACTATTACTCCCACGGGAACTGGTCGGTCGACTTCTCGACGTTCTACTCGACGCTCACGTATGTGAGCTTTGATGCGAAAACGTATCTTCAACCACCCAAAAGAGGATCTTATTCTCTTACCCTGTGGACGTATGCGGCAGTGACCGTTTGGTGCAACGGTCGGAAGGTGTGTTCGATTGAGGAGCCGGTGTACAAGCCCATCATGAAGCGCGCTTTTACCGTGGAGTTGGGTGAGGGAAGGAATGAGTTGTATATTCGTCTGCAAACGCTCGGAGTCCGCGATACCCGCATGCTTTTCGGAATTGAGATTCCGGCTGAGCTCTCGACGGTTCTCACCGGTGAATACGATGAACACCTTGCAGCCGCCTCATTTCTTGACAATGTCCGACTCGAAGGAGAAACGCTCTTCTTCCCGGAAGATAGAGGGCTCATCGTTCTTGCCCATGATGAGGCCAGCCCTGATTTCGCCCGGGTTCCGACCCGTTACCGTCGAACGACGGTTTCCACCGACCGGCCGTTGAAGGTTGCCGGACCTGAAGCAGCGTTCTTTTTGCGGGTGCCGGTCGGGGGAGGGGAACTGTCACGGCGGTTTGAAATCATTGAACGGCAGAAGCCGGAGTACACCAACGTTCATGACCGGAAAGAGAACTACCGGCGAATGCTGAGGGTCATCGCCGACGCTGACGGGCTTTCACGGGGAGACAAGTTCGGCTTTTATATTCAGAACATCCTTGCCCGGAAAGCACTGGGAATCGAACATCAGCGGGATCGTGAATACTTCTTCACGACCCTTCAACAAATTGAAGATCGGTATGATTGTTCCGATTTCCTTGTCTCCGGGGTCATCCGCTATATGAAAAGCTACCCGATCGATGATGAGCTGAAAGCGCGGATTGATGAGGTGTTGATCAATTATCGATATTGGATGTCGATGGACGGATCGGACGGGATGTGCTTCTGGAGTGAAAACCACAGTATCCTCTTCTACTCGTCCGCATTGCTCGCGGGAGAGATGTACCCGACGACGGTTTTCCCGACAGCCCGGATGACCGGAAGCGAGCTGGCGGATTTTGGACGGGTGCTCACCAATGAATGGTTTGATGATCTCGAAGAGCTGGGGTTCGAAGAGTTCCTTTCCACCGTCTATATGAATGTTACGTTCGCCGCCCTGTTGAATATTTATGACTATGCGGAAGAGAGTATCTCAAAGCGAGCCCAAGGCGTCATCGATCGCCTGCTTCATGATTTGAGCTTGCACACCTTTGACGGTTCCATCATTGCCCCGATGGGGCGGGTGTACCGCAGTGTCATCACTCCCTCCAAACAAGGGGCCCAAGCCTTGATGAACCTTGTCAATCCCAAGGTGCCTACGACGTTCGGTGAGGGGTGGCTCAGTTATTATGCGACATCCTCGTATCCCATCCCCGACGGATTGATCGATGTCATGCAGAAGCCGGCGGAAGTGAAGTATTCCAGCGGCAACGCCCTCATCATGTTGAAGAAAGAGCGGGATTATTGTCTTACATCCGTTCAATCGCCGAGAACCGACGGGGTCGAACGCTGGAAGAACATCACCCTCGGTGATACCGATTACGATGGAAAACCGATCCACCTCTATACGAAGTCGTTCAACGAACGATTCCATGGAACGACGTTCTTTGAGCCGGGGGTGTACGGCTATCAACAGCACATGTGGTCGGCGGCTCTTTCAAACGAAACGATCGTCTTCGTGAACCATCCGGGCGGAACCCACGACTCTTCTTCGATGCGACCGGGCTATTGGTTCGGAAACGGCATTCTTCCGGCTCTTCGCCAGGAAGGAGCCATGTTGGCAACGATTCACCGGATCAGTGATGCACACCCGATCCGCTTTACGCACGTGTTTTTCCCGAAGGCCAAGTTTGACAACGTCGAGCGGGAGGGGAGGTGGGTATTTGCTCGAAAAGGCCAAGGGCTGCTGGCACTCTGGTGTTCCCGTGAATTGGTTGCCCACAATGATGAATTGGCTGATTGTGAGCTGCGGGCGTATTCAAGCGATCATGCGTATGTGTGTGTGGTTGGCAGCATCAAAGAAGAAGGTTCATTCGAAGCATTTAAAAATCGAATGAAGGCTCTTGAACCCCACTATGCCCAAAGCACGCTTACGCTTGAAGGGAAACCGTTCTTGTACTATGAACATGCTGATGATGAGACACAATTCGTATAAGATATGGTCAGAGGAGGAAAAGTAGTGAAATATGAGAATTTTGTTCTGAATAGCGAGCGCAAGGCCAACGCGGTCGGCAAAGGGATGACCCGGAAGATTCTTGCTTTCAGCAAAGGGACGATGCTCTGTGAGCTTCACTTTGAAAAAGGAGCGGTCGGAGCCTTGCACAGTCATCCTCATGAGCAGATCAGCTACGTGGTCAGCGGGGCGTTCGAATTTGATATCAACGGAGTAAAGAAGATTGTCAGAGCCGGAGACAGCCTCTACAAGGAACCCAACGTGGTTCACGGAGCGGTCTGTCTGGAAGAGGGAATACTTCTCGATTTCTTCAGTCCGATGCGGGAGGATTTCCTCAAGGAACTGGATTCGTAATACACTCCGGTATTGCACCATCGAGTGCGGAAACCTTTTCAAACATGCCGAGACGACATGCTTCTTGAATTACATATACGGTAGTTGTCCAATTGCTGAATGGTGGAGTATCCTTCCTCTCGAGGTGAAAGATGAAGAGGAAGAAACGGTATGTCCAAGTGGGGACCGGCGGCCGGGCCCGAATGTTCTATGAGGCGATCGCCACGGTTTATCGCCAAGAGTGCGAACTCGTAGCGTTTTGTGATATGAGTCAGGTTCGAATGGATTTTTCCAATAAGATCCTCACTGACGAATGCGACCATCCTGCCGTCAAAACGTATAAGCACACGGAGTTCGATCGGATGATCGACGAGATGAAGCCCGATGTGGTCATCGTTACCACCGTGGATCGCACTCATGATTACTACATCATTCGGGCGATGGAAAAAGGGTGTGACGTGCTGACCGAAAAGCCCATCACTACCGATGAAGTGAAGGCCCAGGCGATTCTGGATGCTCAAAAGCGGACCGGACGATCGATTCGGGTCACCTTCAACTACCGGTATGCTCCCCACCACTCCAAGATCCGGGAGCTTATCCGGGACGGAGCGGTCGGGGAGGTGTATTCAATCCACTTCGAGTGGCTTCTGAATACCGAACACGGAGCGGATTATTACCGCCGCTGGCACCGCAATAAAGTGAACAGCGGGGGACTGCTGGTTCACAAATCGACCCATCACTTTGACTTGGTCAACTTCTGGATGGACTCCCAGCCCAAAAAGGTCTTTGCGATGGGTGCGTTGAATTTCTATGGTCAAGCGGCTGCAGTGAAGCGGGGAGTGACGAACTTTTCCTATCGTTACCACAATTCACCCTATGCGAAGGATGATCCGTTTGCGATCGACTTGGAGAGCAGTCCCGTTCTGAAGGGACTGTATCTCGATGCGGAAGAGGAAAGCGGCTATATCCGGGATCGCAACGTGTTCAGTGACGAGATCTCCATCGAAGACACGATGGGGGTTCTCGTGAAATACAGGAACGGAGCGATTCTGACCTATTCCCTGAACTCCTATATGCCGTGGGAAGGGTACAACGTGATGATCAACGGCAGCAAAGGTCGAATCGAATATTCGGCGATGGAGAAGCCGTACATCAACGCCGGAGGAAAGAAGAGTGATGAAGGGGCGATGGTCTACCACCATATCAAGGTTCTTCCTCTCTTCGAAGCGGCGTATGATGTCGAGGTGGAGGTGCGGGAAGGCGGCCACGGGGGCGGCGATCCGGCGATGCTGGACGATATTTTTCTGGAAAACCCGCCGCATGATCCCCTTAAGCGAAGCGCCGATCATACCGCCGGACTCCGGTCGATTCTCACCGGAATCGCTGCGAACAAATCGATCGCCAGCGGACTGGCGATCGATGTTGATTCATTGCTCTCTTGGTAGGAGCGTTTACGAGAGCCGTAATCTCATCTGATAGATGCCGCCTGGGATCCGGTATCGGTCAAGCGTATCGGGTCCGCAGGTCGCCGTTCCTACCCCTCGGACCGCCGCATCGAGGCTCAGGTGGTCGACCTCATCGACGACGAGGTCATCGGCGTGTCTCTTCTCCCATAGCTCCTCAGGACTGTAGGGATGGATGCTGAAGGAGAAGGGAAGGATTCCTTCGATCTTCGCCCCTTCAAGAACCAGACGGGTCGTTTCCGTTCGGACCCCGCAATCCTGGGGAACGATGTAGGGGACGAAGAGCTCTTCGACAGTCTTGTCGTAGGAGGCTATGAGCGAACCGGTCTTTCGATCGGGATAGTTCTCCTCCGGTCCGCGGCCGAACCACGAAACCGGCTCCTCTTGTTTCGTGAGCGAACAGCGGTAGCCGACTTTTGGATATTCAGCGAGCGCATCGCTCAGATCGAAGATCGCATGCAAAAACACTTCTTCGAGGGTGAACGTGAACGTCTGACGAACAGACCCTATATCCAAGCCGGTATGAGTTTTGAGCTGATGAATCGTCTTCACCTGGTTGTGTCTGATCTTCAGTTCTTCCAGGATTAAGACCAAATCGTTCAAAGAGTGCTCCAACCAGGGCTTCATCGCTTTTTTCTCGTGGTAGAAGGAAAACCCCTTGATCCCTTCAAGGTGGGTGTACGTCTTCAGTCCGTCATTTTGCGTCGGAACCCGATAGAGGCTCGGTCTCAGCGGTGATGTCAACAGCGGCGGCCGGTCTTCAAAATGAAGGGCGGAGAGGAAGCCCTCACTGCTGATCGAAGCTTTGTAGAGAATCGTTTCCACAAACAACGAGTCATCGGTCTGCTTTATCGGATACGCAGGGGCGTGGATGTGAAGCGACTTTGAAATTGTGCTGAGGACAAACTGCTCAAGTGCGACGATATGGTCTTTCGGCGCCCAAGGAGCAGGCTCCTTCAATGTGCAGACGAACCGGATGAACGTCGTGGACGATCCCATCATCTTCCGCACTCGGCTCTCTTGCAGTTCTCTGATGTGGATTTGCGCCTGGCCGCCCGGCTGAAGGATGGGAAGCTCCACTCCAAACGTGTACTCCTCGCTTGAGGACTCATTGTAGATCGAGCACGTCAGAGCGATATCCTTCGTGGTGATGAAATCATACTCGCTGATGATCGTGAAATATCCGCTTGATGGATTGCTGCTCCTCACGTGAATCGGTTGGTGAACCTTCAGACATTCACTCATCACCGGCTTGAGGCTCCGGTCGGGGAAGACGATTCCGTTGAGGCAGAAATCGTAATTCGTCGGTTGATCGCCGAAATCTCCGCCGTAGCGCCATCGTTTCGGAACATGTTCCTCGACGTTTCTAAAGCCAACGGGCTTGCCCTCGTCATCGACCAGGATTCCCTGGTCGACCCAATCCCAGATGAACCCGCCCTGAATCGAACGGGAAGAGCGGATGAGATCCCAGTAATCACTCAAGGAGCCGTTGGAGTTCCCCATCGCATGGCTGTATTCCGACATGATCAAGGGGCGGGGATCCCGGTCCGCATTGGTGGTCCGGTCCCACTCTTCGATCAAGGCTATCGGGGGATACATCGGGCAGACGAGGTCCGTGGCGAACGATCCACGTTTCAAGCTTTCAAGGGTGTGGGCTCCTTGTCCCCATTCGGGACGGACCGCCCCTTCATAATGAATGACCCTGAGGGGATCATAGCGGCGAATCCATGCCGCTGCAGCATCGTGGTTTTCTCCGTATCCCGCTTCATTGCCGAGCGACCAGCCGATGATGCACGGGTGATGAAAGTCGCGGCGAACCATCCGCTGTACTCGATCCAGGAACGCCGCAGCGTATGATTCCTCCCGGCAGAGCGCGTCATAGTTTGAATGGCTCTCGATATTCGCCTCATCGATGATGTACAGGCCGTACCGGTTGCACAGCTCGTACCACCTTGGATCGTTGGGATAGTGGGCGGTTCTGACCGCATTGAAGTTGTGCTGTTTCATCAGCTTGATATCGTGGACCATCGATTCGACGCTGATCGTCTTGGCGGTTCGCTCATCATGTTCATGGCGGTTTACTCCTTTGATGAGAACCCGCTTTTTGTTGATGAGCAGATTTCCCCGATGAAGCTCGATTGTTCTGAAGCCGATGGGAATGACCAGATGCTCATTGAGAGAAGAGATTCCCAGGTAATAGAGGTTAGGCGTTTCGCTGCTCCACAGCGTCGGTGAAGCGACCTTCAAGGAACCGACGATCGCTCCTTCCTCGGCATTCAAAATTTCCTGCTCGATGAGTTTCCCTGCATCGGTGTACACTCGCACATCCAAGGCCTCGATCACCTGATTTCCGGGGGTGCGTATCTCGATGATTCCTTCGGTCAGGGCTTCATTGAGCGTCGGAGTCACTTTGATGTCACTAAGGGTTTTCTTGGGGAGGGATGTAAGGGTTACATCACGATGGATTCCCCCGAACCACCACTGATCCTGATCTTCGATGTAGGAACTGTCGCTGTAGCGAACGACGATGAGAACAAGAGTGTTGCTGCCTTCCTTCAAGTAATCGGTGAGATCGAAGCAGGCTTCGAGGCGGGTGTCCTTGCTCAAGCCGACGAAGGCTCCGTTGAGGTAGAGCTCGACGTAGCTTTCCGCACTGCCGACCTCCAAGACCGTTCTTCGGTTTTTCCAATGATTGTCAACGGTGAACGCGGTGCGATAGACACCGGTGGGATTCACTTGGGGAGGATGGGGCGGATCATCCTCGAAGGGCATGATGACGTTGGTGTAGTGGGGTTTGTCAAAGCCTTGGATGCTCCAGGAACCGGGAACGATGACCGGTTTCCACGAAAGGGAATTCTTCTCATCGAGCACGCGTTCATCAACACTGAGGGGATTGTCGTAAAGGATGAAATCCCATGTTCCTTTCAGACTCTTATGATAGGGATGATCTGAAAGATCTCGCTTTTCCGGTCCTCCGAGGGCATCGGAGAGAGCCTCTTCCAACGTCGGAAAGAACAGGGGCAGCGAGGTCATGGGAAGTCGGTTCAGACTCGTTACTTGCGGATGTTGCCAGATGGCATGGGAAAGAAACAGCGAACTCATTGTGCACTCCTTTCTGGTAAGGATATACCCTATTCTCGCATACCTCGTCCGCTCGCTCCAGTGAATAGTGAAAAAAGGAGCTGCCGCAAGCCTGACGACTTTTGCGACAGCCCCTCAGATAGGAGATAATCATAAAACGAATCAATCTTCCTGAAGCTTGTAGGTGGGAATGGCGAAGCGGATTCCTTCCTCTTCAAAGATCTTTACCAGCTTATAGTTCATTTCCTGTTGAACATTCAACAAGTCGATATAGCCGGGAGAAGGCACATAAAATGCACTTTCAAATTCATATGTCGCTTTTCCGATCGTTTTGAAGTGGGATCGATCCAGCGTGATGCCTTCAAAGGTCGTGAGCGAGGAGACGACTTGTGCAATCAGGGAAGGGATCTTCTCCAGTTTTTCATACGGAGTGTCAAAGGGGAAGTTATGGGTAGCCACAAGAAGCCGCTTCTCCATCCGCTTGTAGTTGTGGATTCGGCTGGCAGTAAGATCTTTGTTCGCGACGACCAGGATCTCGCCGTTCTTGACCCGGATCTGGGTGGATTTCACCCCGATCTTTTCAACCGTTCCGCTTTTATCATCAAAGACGATGTAATCGCCGATTCCGAAGGGATGGTCGAAGAGGATGACGAAGTAGCTGAAGAGGTCGCCCAGCGTCCCCTGCGCCGCAACGGCGACGGCGATGCCGCCGATTCCCAGCCCGGCGACCGCGGTGGTGATGTCCACCCCCAGAGTCGAAAGAAGAATCAGGATGCCGGCAGCCCAGACGAGCAGCTGGATAAAGGACAAAAGAACCTTGAGATTGTTCGCCTGAGTGGTTCGTCTCGGATCCTTTTCCACCAGATTGATGAAGGTCGTTCCCACGATGTGGTTGATCGCCCTGATCGCGATGTAGGTTCCGATCATCAGGAAGCTGATGTTGATGATCTTTCGCACCGTCGTGCTGAATTGCGTAAGGGTGAGCGCGAACGAGAGGGTAACAAGGAACAACACCGGAAGCAGAATCTTGTGAACCAGTTCCAAGACGGTGAGGTATCGGGGTTTGGGTTCCCGAGCATTGAGTACTTTGATTCGATGCTTGAGAATCGCCCGGGTGACCAACAGGACGATCGTGGCAAGAAACAGGACGCCGAGCGCCGGTACGTACGGTTGCACTGAGGCAGGAAAGTAAGAGGTTATAGTATTCATGCTCCGTAGTGTAGCGGAATGGGCGGGTTAGTTCCAGCGGTCGGCGTGCAAGGCCATGATGTGGTCAGACGGGACGTTTGCGTCTATCATGGAAGCGAAGGACGGGATGTCGAAGGAGGAGCGATGAATAAGGACGAGAGAAGGATCGTGGGCACCTCAATCACGGGGGATCCGATCTACGAGCTGGATCCCGACCGCCCGCCGCTGACCGAGGAGGAGCAGCGCCGGATGGATATGTTGGCCGGTATCTTCGATTGCATCGTGGTGGGGTCGGATGGCAAGAAGTATGTGTCCTCCGATGAGGACGGTTTGTATCATCCGTTAAAGAGGAACGGGTATCCCGATCTCTCCATCAAGGTGCCGCTGTCGGAATGAGAGGAAGAATAATGCTGAGACCTAGCGAGCCCGCTCCGCGATCCGTTTCTTCTGCGTTTTTTCGATCGCATCGACGATGTGTTCATACCCGGTGCAGCGGCAGAGGTTTCCGGCGATCTGCCGTTTGATTTCGTCGCGGGTGGCCGGTACATCGCTTTCGATGATCGGAATCGAAGCCATGATGAAGCCCGGGGTGCAGATTCCGCACTGAACCGCCCCTTCATCGATGAACGCCTGCTGAATGTCGCTGATCGCTCCCTTTGTGGTCGAGAGCCCCTCCAGGGTGAGAATCGTCTTTCCTTCCGCCCAGATCGCCAGATAGATGCAGGAGTTGAACGGTTTGCCGTCAATGAGGACGGTGCACGCCCCGCATTCGCCGACGTCGCATCCATGCTTGATCGAATCGAGCCCCGCTTCGCCGCGGAGCATGTCGCTGAGCGATGAGCGGATATCGATCATGAAGGTTCGCTTTTTTCCGTTCACGGTGCAGGTTACACTTCGGTTATACATTGATCGTTCCTCCTGCTTTGTTGATTGCTTCGATGGTGGCCCGCTTCGCCAATTCTTCGATGAGCTGTAGGCGGAACTCCCGGCCGGCCCGCCATGAGGAGCGGGGGTTCACGTCTCCGAGCACCGCCTCACCGATCTGATCAATCAAAGCTTGGGTTATGTTCTTGCCCTTGGCAAGCTCCTCCGCTTTGGGCGAGCGGACCGGAACCGGTGCGGCGACTCCGAAGGCGATGCGCAGCCGGTCGATCGCTTGCTTGTCCTTTGAAAGCTTCACGTTCACCGAACACCCGAGGGTGGCGATATCCATCGCTTTGCGCATCGAGTATTTGATGTAATGGCCGAAGGTGTTTTCCCAGCTCGCTTTGGGAATTCGAATACCCGCCAGAAGTTCGGTGGGACCGAGATCGACCTTTCCGAAACCGAGGTTGAAGTCCGCATACGGCAGGATTCTCGTTCCTTCCGTCGAAACGATCTCCAAGGTCGCATCATACGCCTTCAACGTGATCGCCGAGTCGGCGGAGGGGACGCCGTTGCAGATGTTCCCCCCGATCGTCCCGATGTTCCGCACCTGAGGTCCGCCGATCGTGTTGACCGCTTCGCCGAGAACCGGAAGGTGCTCCTTGATCACCGGGTGCATCGCCACGTCGGTGAAACTGGTGAGCGGGCGGATGAGGATCGAGCCGTCATCCTCCAGGCAGATCCCCCTCAGTTCATCCAGCATGTAGATGTTGATCAGATCGACTCCGTCAAGGCGGCCTTCGCGGATTTTTATGAGAATATCACTGCCGCCGGCAAGAAAGAGCGCCTCGGGGTGATCCGCTTTGAGCTTGAGGGCTTCAGCGACGGATGTCGCTTCGTAGAGGGTTTTGAAGTTATACATGCTCACTCCTTTGCTTGATCAGCCCCGCTTCAACGAACGAGTCGAAGAGCCGTTCGGGGTGGAGGGGGTTTGCGTTGATCGAAACCCCCGTCGCATTGAGCACGGCGTTTCTGATCGCCGGGGCGACGGGAATCGTCGGAGGTTCGCCCAGACTCTTGTTACCGTAGGGACCGGTCGGGTCATCCGTTTCCACGAATGCCGCATGGAGGGTCGGAGTATCCAACGGCGTCATCAGCTTGTAATCGAGGAGGTTGCCGTTGAGCATCCGTCCCGTCTTGGGGTCGAACTTGTGGTACTCATACAACCCATACCCCAGACCCATGCTCATTCCGCCATGAACCTGACCGCGGGCGGTCGTCTGATTGATGATCCGTCCGCTGTCATGGACGTTGATGATATCGAGAACCTTGATTTGACAGAGGGGAATATCAACCTCGATTTCCGTGAAGCAGACTCCGAATGCGTAGGTGTTGTCGCTGCAGTGATGGGTTTCCTCGACGGCGATGTGATTGGAGTTCGTCAAGCTGTAACACGACTCCATCGCAACATCCTTGACGGTGGTCAGGACGAGGTCGGTGTTCTTCCGCACAATCTTGTTGGCGACGATATCGAGATCCATCGGATCCTTGTTCGTCATCAGGGCGGCGTATTCAAGAATCTTGCGCCGCATCGATTCGGCGGTTTTCTTCACCGCCATTCCCGATACGTATGTCTGTCTCGATCCGTATGCTCCGGTATCATAGGGAGTCACATCCGTATCCTGTTTGCTGACAAGGTACACTTTATCCAAGGTGACGCCCACCGTTTCGGCGGTCATCATCACCCACATCGTATCGGCTCCCTGGCCGATCTCGGTCGCTCCGACCTGCACCTGCATTGATCCGTCCTGATTGAGAACCATCCGAACCGCGGAGGTCTCAAGGCTAATCGGATAGACGCCGGTCTTATAACAGAAGATCGCCATGCCGACGCCTCGGCGGATCGGACCATCCTGATTGGCGTAGGCGAGGCGCTTCTTCGAATAATCCAGATGCTCCTCGCCTTTGGCGATGCACTCGGCAAGTCCGGTGGAGTGGCAGGTGATCGTTGTCGGTCCATCCACATAGCCGAGGGGCATCATGTTCTTCGTCCGAAGCAGGAGGGGATCGAGTCCCGTAGCTTTGCCGATGTCATCAATGTGCGACTCCAAGGCGAAGGCGATTTGAGGAATTCCATATGCTCTCATCGCTCCGGCGGTCGGCATGTTGGTATAGACGGTGATCGCTTTGCCGCGGATTGCTCCGACCGGATACATCATCCTGAAGGCGTTCGCCGCGTTCGCCGCAAGGGCATGGCCGTGGGAGGCGTAGCCGCCCTGGTTGGAGTAGACCGTCAAATCACGGGCGGCGAAGGAACCGTCTTTCCGGACATAGGTGGTCAGGTCGAAGGTCATCGCATGGCGGGTTCTGGTGCACTCGAACGTTTCCTCCCTGCTATAGGCGAGCCGAACCGGCCGTCCTCCCACCCGAGTGGTGAGGTAGGCGTTCAGCGGTTCGGTAAGAGCGTCCTGGCGGTTTCCGAATCCGCCTCCGATATACGGTTTGATTACCCGAACCTTTCCCCAATCGACTCCGAGGGCTTGCCCGACCATCCTTCGGACGAGGTGGGGAATCTGCGTCGCACTGACGACGACGATTTTTCCCGCTTCTTCGTAGGCGAACGAGTTTGCCGGCTCGATGTGGCAGTGGGAGACCACCGGGGTCTCGTAGGTGCCGGAAATTCTGGTCAACCCCTTTTCCTTGATCGCCTCTTCAAAATCCCCGATCTCGTAGGAGGTCTTGTTGACGATATTGTCCGGTCGCTCCTCATGGAGGGGAAACTCGGTGTTTTCAAGGGATTCCTTTACATCCAGAATCACCGGAAGCTCCTCGTAAACGACCTTGATCTTCCTGACGGCTTCAATGGCGGCAAGCTCCGTCTCGGCGATCACCGCCGCAATATCATCGGCGTACTGGCGGACTCGGGTGTTGAGCAGCTTGCGATCACAGATATCCTGTTTTGTTGGAACATTTGACCAGGGGTGGCCGGCGGTAGGATATTGAATGTCCGGTACATCAAAGCAGGTAACGATGTCTACGACCCCTTCAACCTTCCACGCCTCGCTGAGATCGAACTCTCTGACCCAGCCGTTGGCAATCGTGGAGTGAAGCACTTTCGCTTCAAGGGCATGAGGTGGAAGGAGATCGGGAGCATATTTCGCTTTACCGGTTACTTTGTCAAACGCATCGACTCGATTAGGTGAAGAACCAATAATCTTCATGCAACCCTCCCTGCACTCTGTCATCCATCATGTGATGAGCATGCAAAGAACCGAAGCGGCCGGAAGACAGAGTGCTCTTTTTCCTCCCTTCATAATACAACAGATTGCAACAAATTCAAGAAAATACGAAAAAAATAAGCAACATTCATGAGGGATAAACCATCCTAATTATCAGGGGAGGATATGGCGCCGAACACCGTATTCGAGGAACCCGACAAAACGAGCAATGGAAGCGCTAGTCGGGAATGAAGTCCCCTGTAAAGACTATCTTGTCCTTTCCCCCTCGTTTGGCCTGGTACATCGCCAGATCCGCTTGGTTGAGCAGGTATTCGAGGGGATCCTCTACGGTGCATGATGCAAGATTGAGGGAGCTGACTCCGACTGAAAGAGTTGGGTTCAGTCCTTCTTTCACCACGACATTCAGTCGATCGTAAACCTTTTTCGACAGGCGTGAGGCAAGATCCGACAGATCCTGTTCCGTTGTCATGACGACAAACTCATCGCCGCCGAGCCGTCCGGCAACGATGGTTGGCGAGGCCAGGGCAAGGAGCGCTTCCCCCATCGTCTGGAGAATCAAGTCACCGTAGGCGTGGCCGTAGGTGTCGTTTATCGCTTTGAAGTTGTCAAGATCGATCATGATTGCGGCGATGCGCACTCTCGGGTTGGTCTTGATCAGTTCCTTGCTCCGGAAGAAAAAGGTATGGCGGTTGTATAACCCGGTGAGCGAGTCCCGTTCGGCAAGGATTTGAAGCCGTTGATTCATCAGTTGTTCCTGGGTGATGTCGCGAAGCGTCACAATGATCGCCTGGCAGAATTCAGAGCTCGGATCCCGGACGAAATTGAGACTGAGATCGTAGACCAGACCTTGCATGAGGGCGAGGGTCTTGGACTCCGCGTCCTGAAGATTTTCAAGTCGGTGAGTCAGCTCTTTAACTCCGATTTCTTCGACTCCTGTCCCGATCGAGTTGCGGCCCAAATTGAACAGCTTCGCCGCCGAATGGTTGAAATCGATCAGTCGCTTCTGCGGGTTGAAGATCAAGACCGCTTCGTCCAGATTTTCAACGATCTGTTCGCGGGTGACGGGCAGCAGGTCCAACAGCGAGTTGCGGTAGAGGATGATGTAGAACAGAACGCCGCTGACCGTCAGAGTGGCCGTTGAAAGGTTCAGGCCCCTGACCGGACTGAGATTGAAATTGTACAGCAGATTGGTCAGACCCGGAAGAAGGAGGACGAAGGTGAGCAGGAGTTTCTGGCGCACATAGTGGACGTGGTCGGTTCCATAGTTCCGCCAAAGAACGACGATCGAGGCCAAAGCCATCAGATAACTGAAGGGAAGAAAGCCGAAATAATAGAGCGGGCCGTAGTGGAAGTTCACCATTGGGAAGAGCGAGGTGTCCTCAAGCGTGGGAATCCCCCAGAAGGCGTTCGGTTGAGGAACAAGAAAAATGAAGATGAGGAAGATGACGGGAGGAATGGACGAGACGGCGAAGATCCGTTTGCTGAATCGGTAGGATGAGAGCTCCACGACAAGAGCAAGCCAGGTGACCGGCAACCAGACGATGCCGATGTATTGGAACTTGGCGTAAAGGAGTTTCAGTTCGATCGTCGAGACCATGAACTCGAGGATGAGAAAGAAGTTCCACAGAAAAGCGGTGAACAGAACCCAGAAGATGCGCTTTGACAGGGGCAGGTGGATGCGGGGAACTTGGGCCGTCATGAACATGAGGAGGACAACCGTACTGACGATGTACAGCCAAAGGCCGGGAACATAGATGTATGTACTCTCCATTGCTACCTCCGTTTTTAAAGAAGCATACTCACTTGAAAGGCAAAAGGTAAATAGGCTTTTTACTCTTTAAGATATATATGTATCGAATACACCTCCTCCTTTGTAGGGATCGAGGGGGCCGCTCCCAAGCGGCTCACCACCAAAGCAGACGCAAGCGAAGCCACCCTGAGGGCTTCTTGAGGATCGTTCGTTTTGGCCAAGGTCGCAATGAAGTAGCCGGTGAACGTGTCTCCCGCCGCAGTGGTATCCACGACCTCCACATCGAAGATTCCGTGTTTAAGAATCTTTCCACCTTTGCGGTCAAGATAGAGAGCCCCCTCCTCACCGAGGGTGAGAACGATCTGCGCTTCGGGAAATTTTGAAGAAAGGGAGCGAAGCAGCTCATCGGGGGGTGATTCGGATCCGACGATATCCATCGCCTCGATTTCGTTCAGAAGGAAGATGTCGACCAGCTCCAAGGGATAGGCAAGCAGTTTTTCATCGATCGGGGAGGGGTTCAGCACGATGACCATTCCGATTTCCGCCGCTTTGGTCATGATCGAGGGGATGAGGTTGATCTCATTCTGAAGGAGGAGATAATCACCGGAAGAAAAGTATTGAAGCGTTTCATCGATCTGCTCTTCGGTGATCGCCTGATTCGAGCCTCCGTACAGGATGATGTTGTTCTGTCCGTTTGCATCGCGCTGGATGACGGTGTGCCCGGACAATCCTTCAATTGTTCGGACGAATCGGGTATCCACTCCACTGTCCTGAAGCGTCTCAAGCAGCAGCTCGCCCCCTTCGCCGACGGCGCCGGCGTGAAAGGTGGCGACTCCCGCTTTTGCGAGGGCAATCGACTGATTCAGGCCCTTTCCGCCTGGATAGATCGATCGATTCGTCGAAGCGAGCGTCTCTCCCGGGCGAAGAATATGCGGTACGTCATAGACATAGTCGATATTCAATGAACCAAAACACAACGCCTTTCTCATGATTGACTCCTTTCTAAAACGTATCCTATCAAAGAAAGGACCGGAACTCTACCAACAAGGCTCGGCGACATTGCTGCTCATCGTGATTCGGCAATCAGGATGCTCCTGCAAGATCGTTACCGGAAAACGGGTTGAAATCGGACCGTGGGCGGCATGGCGAACCACTGCGCGATGCCAATCACGGAAGCAGTAAAGCCGGATTTTTCTTGAAGCGTAAATCTCATTGAATCCGATCGTTACCGATCGCCTGGGCATCGCATCCAGCGCTCCGTTCAACGAACCGATCGCATTCGCTATCTGCGTGTCCATAGCGATGTCCGCCACCCGAGTCTTGAGTTCCTTGAACTCCTCTACCGAAATCTCATCAGGCTCGTTGAACGCGACGTGACCGTTGATCCCGAGCCCTCCGTAGCAGACATCCGCCCCGCCAAGCCGTTCAAGGGTTTCGGTGAGGAGACGAGGGTGATCCGGATCCGGGAAGATCCGCTGCTTGGTATCCATCACGAGCTCTTTCCGGATCTTTTGGTATACCTCGCGGTGCATGAACCCGCGGAAGCTCAGATGACTGTCGAAATCGATCGGCCGGTCATGCTCATCAAGGTACTCATCCATGTTGAAGAACCATACGTTTTTCAGTGAAACGCGCTCTTCATTCACCCGCTGTACGAAATAGGGGTATTGCCCCACCGGTCCGACGGGGACGATGAAGACGGTCCGCTTGCCTGCGGTGTTTCGTTCCCTGATCGTATCGACCATGTCATCCGCCATCGAGCGGAACGTCTCCTCCGGTGTGGGAAGGACCGCGAGCGGAATCCCGGGATTGTCCAACAATGCTGTTTTGTCTTTTGTATAGATCGCCTTGTCGATCATGCTCACTCCTTTCCCTCAGCCATGCACAGATGAACGCTCGCTGTTTTGAACGCTCGAGGCAGGGCCAGAATGTTGGGTTCTTTGCCGACGTACTTCACCGCATCGCTCAAAGCCGATTCGAACGTCGGTCGGGTTTTCATTCCCATCGCCCGGGCGATTCCCGGCTCCATCGCTCCGACGATGTAGATCGCGCTGGCATGCTGTTCGGCGATATGGCCGCAGCTGATCATCGAGAACGCATGGAAGGGGTGGAACCCGTAGCTGTAGCGATACGCGTCGATGTACTCCTTACGCATGCTGAAGGCCTCTCCGAAACGCTCGATATCGGGAAGGGTGTTGGCATAATCCTTTTGGAAAAGTTCAAAGGTCTCGCGATAGGAGGGAAACTCCTCATCATGGAAGTAGCCGTTGCAGAGCGAGGAACAGATGATGACCGGGTTGTCCACCAGAACGCGTTTGTGTCGGATGATCTGGGCGCTGATCGCCTGGAGGATGAAGATCGGGTTGGTGCCCATGCCGTTTCCGTAGTGGAACTCCTGCGGCATCCCGAACACCATAACATCGTACTTCTTTTTCGCCCAAGGCACGTAGGTTCTCTTGTCGGCAAGCGCCCAGGATGCCTTCTGAACCTCTTCCGCCGTTCCGGCGAACACCCCGATCTGGCGGCTGTTGGTATCAAGGACCGCATCACACACGAAATAGGGCTTACCCATCCGCTCTTCCATGTACCGGCCGATCGCGTCAAACTTGCCGCGCATTTCCGAATGACTGTTCACCGGCACGAAGTCCTGTTTGTGCATCGTCGCCGGATTGTGGTGGCTTCCGATCGATTTCCAGTGGGTGAGGCCGGTCGCACAGTGCTTGTAGCCGCCGCTGTAGCCGCCGTAGGGGTTTCCGAGGGCGTGACCGATCAAAATGGCGACGTCCGATTCGAAGACTTCCCGGTTCATGATCACCGGGCAGTTGTAGTGCGGCTCATGCCCAAGATCGATCAGGTTGTCCCAATCCTCGCTGTCGTGGTTGACGATCTGTCCCCAAGGATGAAAGCGGTCGAAGACCGCATCGCCAAGGATCGACCTGATCTCCCGATCGGTGTTTTTCCGGTGAAGGCCGTTTGAGCAGATCAGTTTGATGTTTCGTTCATCGGCTCCGGCGGCCAGGCATTGTTCGATGATCAGGGGAATCGAGACCTTTCGATGGGAATCCGCTTGGAAGCCCCCTTTCACTTTATCGGGAAAAATGATGACGATCTTTGAATCCCTCGTTACCAGCCGACTCAACGGCTTCATTCCCAGGGGATTCTCCAATGCGGCTCTGGTCGCCCCGACGATGTCCTCCAGTACGGGAGGATCCTTCACCGTTTCACCGGGAATAAAGACGTCGGTGGTATCCGGCAGATTCGCTTCCATCAGCCCATGGCCGTATTCAAACGCTAATTTCATGACATGTTCCTTCCTCGTGTATAGTTTTCAACGATAGTTGCAAATTCATCGGGGTAAAATCCGATCTCGCCGCTGAAACGGGTCAGAGCGACAAGGCCCCCGGCCAAGGAACCGATCGATCCGATCGCCTCCGCATTCTCTTCCTTCAGGCCGCCGCCATAGACGAGCTCCATATCCGTGAACGATTTGATCTCTTTTGCGATGGAAGCGATCTCTTCAGCGGTGGGCGGGGTCTTTCCCGGTCCGATCGCCCAGATGGGTTCATAGGCGAGGGTGACCAGCGATTGATCGGTTCCGGCGAGACCGGCTTCAATCTGGTTTTGCAGGAGGCTTGTTCGAATGTTGACTTCATCGGCGTTCTCGCCGATGCAGTACAGCACGTTCAGCCCCGCTTTTTGCGCAGCGAGGACTTTTTCATTGAGAATCCGGTGGAGAGCTCCGAACAGCTCCTTTCCGGTCGCTCCGCCAAGTGAAAGAAGACGGGCAAGATCGCGGCGTTCTTCGCTGTGTCCGATCATCGTCCAGAGACATCCGAGGTCTTTCATCGCATTGGCGGTCCGCTCGGTGGTGAAGGCGCCGAAATTCCCTCCGATTTCCGTGTCCGCCCAGTGAACCGATTGGGATCCGAACGAGATAACATCGGCATCGGAAGCTTGGATGGCTCCGATGAGGTGAGCTTCGGGAAGAAATGCGACAAACCGCGTTTCTTTGGAATAAGAGCTGAGCAGCCCGGTGAGAGCGGAACCCAGAGTAGGCCCCCATTGAGCGCTTGGGGCCAGGCGATTGATCCCGCCGCGGTCGAAAGAAATATCAAACCGCTTAAGGTTTAAGAAAATCGTAGAAGCCATCGACATATCCTTTATCCAAATTTTTGTCTTGCGGGGACGTGCTATATATAATAGTTTAGGAGTGGTTTTTGGATTTGTAAAGAGAAAAAAGATGAAAAAAAACCTTTACAAATCAAAAATGTGGTGGAATAATGGAGTCAGATAGGTTAAAAGTTGGTTTTTAAGAGCAAATATTTGCCTATTTTAAAGACATCCATAGAAGATGCATGCCCGGTGACAGGGAGGGAGAAGATGGCAGAACAAAAAAAGAGCGCACGGAAATTGAAAGATTTCTCCGACGGCAGCGCCCGGATGCGCTACACGCTGATGACGGTTTCAATTATTGGTGGATTTTTCTTTTGGTATCTCATTACCCTCATCCCCACGATCAACACCTTTCTGGCAAGCCCGAAGCAGGTGCTTCGAGCCTTGATCAGCGAGTCAAAAGCCGGAGGTCGATACTGGAAGGACATCTCCATTTCGCTTCAACGGGTTCTCATCGGCTTCGGTTTGGCGTTTGTCGCCTCGATTCCGGTGGCATTTTTGATGGGTTGGTATCCCAAAGTCCGAAATCTCATTGAGCCTTGGATCCAGTTCATGCGGACGATTCCCCCGATTGCGCTGATCCCGCTGGTGATTTTAGCGATGGGACTCGGCGAACCGCCGAAGTACACGATCATCTTCATCGCCACGTTCCTAGTGATGGTGGTAACCATTTACCAAGGAGTGAAGGAAGTCGACAAGACCCTGATCAAGGCTGCGTACACCTTCGGGGCAAAGGACCGGGATCTGTTCATCGACATCATCATTCCCGCATCGTTTCCGTTCATCCTCGTCGGCGCGCGCCTCGGGATGGCCGCCGCTCTCACGACCCTGATCGCAGCTGAGTTGACCGGGACGATCTTCGGTCTTGGAGCCCGGATTCAGGGAGCGCAGCAGTTCATGGATACGGCGATCGTGCTTCTCGGAATCATCACGATCGGAGTGATCGGTTTTATCTTGGACAAGATTCTGTTGTTCATTGAAAAGAATTTGACAAAGTGGAAGTAGGATGACGATGAAAAAGCCCTTGATTATCATTAAAGACGTTCGAAAAGAGTTTATCGTTGAAAAGAAACCGAATGTTGTCGCCCTCAATGGGGTGAACCTCGAAATCGAAAAGAATGAGTTTGTCTGCGTCGTCGGTCCTTCGGGATGCGGAAAGACCACATTGCTCAACATCATCGCCGGCTTGGAAACATTTGACAGCGGAAGCGTCACGATGCACGGGGAGGATATCATCGGACCGGGTCCGGAGCGCGGAGTGATCTTTCAGCAATATGCGCTCTTTCCCTGGATGACGGTCCGGAAAAACATCGAATATGGCCTTAAGTTCATCACGAAAGCCGATGGTTCCCGCTATACGAAAGAAGAGAAACGCGCCCTTGCCGAGCATTACATCAAGATGGTGAATCTCACCGGCTTCGAGGACAGCTATCCGAAAGCGCTCAGCGGCGGAATGAAGCAGCGGGTGGCGATCGCCCGCGGGTATGCGCTGAACAGCGAAGTCCTCTTGATGGACGAGCCCTTCGGAGCGCTGGATGCGCAGACCCGGGCGCAGCTTCAGGAAGATCTCCTCCGAACGTGGGAGAGCGAGAAGAAGACGATCTTCTTCATCACCCACGACGTCGACGAAGCGGTCCTGCTTTCATCACGGGTGGTGATCATGAGCGCCCGTCCCGGCCAGATCAAGGAGATCGTCCCGGTCGATCTGCCCTATCCGCGGACCCAGGCGACAAAGATGGAGAGCGAGTTCATAAAGATCAAGAACTATATTTGGGATACGGTCTACAAGATGTACCTGGAGATTCCCAAGTAAGGATACAAAGAGCCGCAGAAGTGGTTCAACAGGAGGAATGCTATGAAGAAAGCATTAGTAAGTTTGCTCGTTATTACACTGGCGATGACGATGGTTTTCGCCGCCGGAGCCAAGGAGGAGGGGAAGACGGGTCTGGTAGACGTCCGCCTTGGCATTCACGCCAATGAGGGCGGCACGCCTCTGGCAGCGGTCGCCGCCGAGAAGGGGTTCTTTGAAAAGCACGGAATCAATCCGATATTCACCATCGTTGAAAGCGGACCGGCCGAGATGACCGCGATGCGCGCCGACAACCGCACCCTTGATATTGGATATATCGGCGCCGGTGTCGCGTGGAACCCGATCGACGGGGCCGGAAACCAGCTTTCCTTCGTATATCTTGATTGTCTCTCGAACGCCGAGATGCTTGTCGCCAAGAAAGGGGTCTTCAAGGATGCCAACGGTGACGGAAAGTATGACTTTGAAGAGATCTATCAAGGCCTGAAGGGGAAGAAGGTATATATCGAAGTCGGTACAACCCCCGGCGGCTGGTTTAAAACTCTCTTGAATCTGATCAACGAAGGCCGACCCGTCAACCAGCAGCTGTGGATCAGCAGCGAAACCGCTTCCTATATCGCAGGATACAAGGCACCGAACACCAACGCCGCCAACCGGGTCGAAGTGGTGAACACCCTGAACTCCAACCTTCCGGCCGGCATGGCAAGCGCCGCCGGCGGCATGGACATCGTCGTCGGGTTCTCTCCTGCGACCAGCACGATCATTCGGACCAACCCCAATACTGAATTGGTTGCAACGACCGTTTCCCACTTCCCGCCGTCGGCATCCTTCCCGTCAACATGGGTTGCCTCCAACAAGTGGATGGAAGAGAATCCCGAAGTAGCTCAGGCGTTCATCAATGCGTTGTATGAAGCGTCGGTCTGGAGGGCGGAAAACATCGATGAGGCGATGAGAATCGGCGAACGATTGAGTCAGAAACCGGAAGGCACGTTTGATCCGTTCAACCTTGTGGCTCCCTCCAAAAAGGATCTCCAAGCCTGGTTTGCCAATAAGGATGGCGCCGGATATCATTACCTGAAAGGGTTGTACAACGTGGCTAAAGGAAACGTTCCCGCAGGAAACAAGGTGAAGAGCTTCGAAGAGGCGTTCAACGATACGTTCCTCCTCAAGGCGATCGCCACCCTGTAAGTGGATAAACCATCTGCATTGGCAGGGAGATGCCTTGCCAATGCGGATCTCTTGTTGATGGAGCATGCCGTGTCATGTGAAGTAACGATTTCCGGAATCAAAGAAAGCGCCGTCGACTCCTTCATTCTGTACAACGAAGGGCTTATTCAAAGCGGTCTTTCCGCCGAGGCGTATGCCGAGGGACCGTTGGGATGGTTCGATCCCAACACCTCAATGCAATCGCTTCAGGCGATACAAAGCCTTGCCGCCCGGGTGCAGGCACGGTTCGATCTGCTCATCGTCATTGGAATCGGCGGTTCAAACCGGGGTGCCGTGGCGGCGGTTGGCGCACTTTCCCCGACGAAAACGGAACTGTTTTTTGCCGGGGATACGCTCTCGGCGACACAGCTGGCAAAAGCGATCCGCTTGGTTCAGGAGCGAAACGCAGCCCTGTGCGTCATTGCCAAGGATTTCAACACGATCGAGCCGGGAATCACATTTCGGATGCTTCGCAAAGAGCTCGAACGGAAATACGGATCCTCTTCCCATGAACGAATCATAGCGATCGGTTCGGGCGGCGAAGGTCAGCTCCACCATCTTGCTCAGCGTCATCAGTGGGAGTTTTTGGCGTTTCCAGCCGATATCAATGGTCGTTATTCCGTCCTGAGCACGGTAGGCCTGTTCCCCATGGCGGTTGCAGGGGTGGATATCGAAAGCCTGATCGCCGGCGGGATCGCCGAGCATCAACGGCTTACGACGCTCAAACCGCTGATGAATCCGGCAGTTCGCTATGCGGCGATCCGGAATCTGCTGAGTAAACAGGGAAGCATCATTGAAGCGCTGGTGATCTTTGAGCCGGCCTTGGAGGGGTTCGCCCGCTGGTGGGTTCAGCTTTTCGGCGAAAGCGAAGGAAAAAAGGAGGGAGCTCTGTTTCCGACGTACTTCTCCTATTCGGAAGATCTTCATGCGATCGGTCAATATGTTCAGGAAGGACCGCGCATCATCGTTGAAACGTTTCTCAACTATACCTATAAATCATCGCCGCTGGTGATCGAGCCTTCTTGCGAGATTCAAGACCGATTCGACTACCTCGATGATCGTCCGTTCGATACGCTCAATGAAGTTGTCTACCAAGCCGCCTTGAACGCTCACGCCTCCGACCATCGACCGGTGATCGAGCTTTCGAGCTCGCAATCGATTTCCGCCTATTCGCTTGGACAGTCATTCTATTTTTTCCTCTTCAGCGTATATCTCTCTTCGCTGCTCCTCGGAGTGAATCCCTTCACACAGGATGGGGTGGAAGGGTATAAGAAGAACATGTATCATCAGTTGGGAAAGGGAAAGGTGTGGCCAGACTAAAAGATATCGCGAAAGAGACAGGGCTGTCGATCTCGACGGTTTCCCGGATTCTCTCAAATGACCCCAATCGATCATTCAGTGACGAGGCGATCGCCAAAGTCCAGGAAGCAGCGGGTCGATTAGGGTATTTTGAGAAATATCGGATGCGTTCGAAAGCCTTGACGACGATGCAGCTGTCCATCGCCTGCATCCTCACCAGCGATCATGAAACCTATCTTTCCCCGTTCTTTGCGGCGCTTCTGGAGGGTGTTCAGGAAGAGGTGTTCCGCCAGAGTTCCCGCAACGCACTGACGTTCCATACCCTGTACGTTAAGGACCCGAGCTTTCCCGCTTTTTTGGAAACGACCAACCTCGACGGGGCGATTATTCTCGGACGAACGACGATCGATACGATTCAAAGGCTGAAACGGAGCATTCCCACCTTGCTCTATGCGGGAGTGAACCGTTTGGGAAATGGAGTGGATGAAGTGATCTGCGATGCGGAAAGCGCCACAAAAGAAGCGGTGGAGCATCTGCTTGCACTCGGCCACCGGGCGATCGGGTTCATCGGGCACATCCCGCAAAAAGATGAGACGATCAACGAGCACCGGTTTAATGGATATCTGGGAGCTTTGCGGAAGGCGGGGATCGAATATGACGATTCACTGGTCGTCAATACGATTTTGACCGCTACAGGAGGCTATCAAGCGACGAAAACGCTCATCAGCCGGGGAAAGATTCCCACCGCGATCTTCTGTAGCAATGACACCGTGGCGATGGGGGTGCTGAAAGCGCTTGATGAAGCGGGTATCCACGTTCCGAACGATCTGTCGCTCATCGGTTTCGACAACATCGAAGCGACGGCGTTCACCAAGCCCGCGTTGACGACGATCGATATTCCCAAGCGGGATCTCGGAAGGCTTGCCGTCAAGACTCTTTTGGATCGGATTGAAAGCAAGCGGACATTCCCGATCAGCGTCCGGCTCCCATTCACGCTGATTCGGCGGGAGAGCTGCAAAGAGGTGGCCGATGAATGAGTCGTTGCTGATCAGAGGCGGAAAGGTCTATCGGAATGGAAGATGTGAAGAGCTGGATTTGTTCATTGAGGATGGAGCATTCGCCGGCTTCGATCGGGATCGTCCCGCCGGAGAGGTGTTTGAAGCGGAAACTATGCATGTGATCCCCGGAATGATCGATATCCATACCCACGGGGCGGTGGGGGTGGATTTCAACCTTTTTGCCGATGAACGGGAGATAGAGAAGGTTGTCGGTTTCTTTGCTTCCAAAGGGGTGAGCGGGTTTCTGCCGACGGTTCTCACCGATGAGCCCGAGGTGATGAAAACCCAGCTTTCCAAGCTTACCCGACCGGCATTGCTCAAACGCTTTCCCCAGATTCTCGGGATTCATCTGGAAGGACCGTTTCTCAACGCCTCCTATAAGGGAGCGATGAAGGAAGAGCTCCTGAAGGAGTGCGACCTTTCCTGTTTTGACGAGCTGCAGGATGCAGCTCGCGGGATGATCAGAGTGATCACCCTTTCCCCTGAGGTACGGGGTTGCGGGATCTTGATCAGGGAGTTGACCGGACGGGGAGTCCGAGTCAGCCTCGGGCACAGCGGAGCCGGCTACGAGGAGACGATTGGAGCGATCGACGCCGGAGCGAGTTCCACTACCCACATCATGAATGCGATGAAGCTGCTCCACATGCACGATCCGGCGATCCTCACCGCGGTTCTGGAGCGTGACATCTATGCGGAGATGATCGTTGACGGCTTCCACCTCCATCCACCGATCGTCCGACTGTTGCTCAAGATAAAAGGGTGGGATCGGATGATCGCCGTTACGGATTCGATCATGGCGGCGGGGTATCCCGACGGCGAGTATCTCCTTGGCCCCAACCGGGTCATCGTCAAGGACGGGGATGCGAAACTTGTCGAGAACGGCGTCCGGGCCGGTTCGACGCTGACGATGGACAAAGCGCTGAGAAATCTTCTTGATTTTACCCGGGCCCCGCTTCAGCGGATCGTCCCGCTTCTTTCCACCAACGCCGCCCGAATGCTCGGATTGTCGGACTTGGGGGAGATCGCCCTTGGAAAACGGGCTGATGCGACGATCTTGGATTCATCAATGGATGTGGTCGCCACCATCACTTCAGGCAAAATAGCTTATCGGAGAGAAGAATGAAGAAACGTCTTTTGGTTGTTCATGGCGGAGCCCCCACTGCGGTCATCAATGCTTCGCTGTACGGCGTCATTAAAGAAGCTGAAGGTCGGTACGGGAAGATCTACGGAGCCAAAGGCGGTTCGGGGGGAATCCTGAAGGAAGCATTCGTCGACCTTCTTTCCCTGCCGAAGGAAGCGATTGAACGTCTCCCTCATACTCCGGGCTCGATGATCGGAACCAGCCGCGATCACATCGATGCCGCTTCCTATCGGAGGATCGTCGACATTCTCATCGCCAATGAAATAGATACCGTGCTCTTCAATGGAGGGAACGGGTCGATGGATACCGCGGGAAAAATCGCTCGGGAGATCCAAAAGCGAAATCGTCCGATCAGGATAATCGGCATTCCCAAAACGATCGACAACGATATCGCCGTCACCGACCATGCTCCCGGCTTTGGAAGCGCCGCTCGCTATCTCGCTGCTTCCGTTCAGGAGCTTGCCGCCGATGTGGCGGCTCTGCCGATTCATGTCTCGGTGATCGAATCGATGGGCCGGAATACGGGTTGGCTGACCGCCGCCGCGCTTATCGCAAGGCGCGAAGGCATCTACGGCCCCCATCTCCTGTATGCCCCCGAACTCGCTTTTGACGAAGAGCGCTTCCTGGATGAAGTCTCCTCCCTCTATAAAAAACATCGGCACGTCGTCGTCGTGGCCAGCGAGGGACTGCGCACTGCGAATGGCGATCCGATCGTCGAGCCGATCTTCAAGACCGGCCGTTCAGTGTACTACGGCGATGTGAGCGCCCACCTTGCGATGCTGGTGATCAAACGCCTTGGAGTCAAAGCCCGAAGTGAAAAACCGGGAATTCTCGGGCGTTCCTCGATCGCCTTTCAAAGCTCCGTCGATCGCGACGAAGCGATTCTCGTCGGCAGGAAAGCCGTTCAGGCGGCCTTGGACGGCAACAGCGAAGTGATGGTCGGCTTTAAGCGAATCAGTAATGAACCCTATCGCGTCGAGCCTGTTCTTATCCCGCTTGAAGAGGTGATGCTCCACGAAAAGACCCTTCCGATGGAATATCTGCCTTCCTTCGGAACCGTCGATGAATCATATCTTTCCTGGTGCAAGCCGCTCATCGGAGGCCCGCTCGCCGACTTCAGTCCGGTGCTGTGATCAGATTTGAACCGGCTCCTGCAGGGTGATCGTCCCGAGGATCGTCCTTTCCCGGGCACCGGTGGCGAGCGGGAAGTTGGACGGTCGCCTGTTCAATGACTCATGGGCAAGAAGGGCGAACGCCATCGCCTCCCGTCCCTGGTCGGGAACACCATACGCTTCGCCGGTCACTATTTCACGGTCGAGATAGGATTCAAGGTAGGAAAGAAGCGTCTTGTTCCGGGCTCCGCCGCCACTGACAACCACCCGGTCAAGGCCGTGCCGAGGCATCACGAAGCGCTTGTAGCTGTCGGCGATCGACCAGGCGGTAAATGCGGTGGCCGTAGCGATGAAGTCTTCGGGCGAGAGGTGTTCCGCCATTTCGATCAGGCGCTGAACGTAGGGAGCGCCATAGACCTCCCTGCCGGTTGATTTCGGGGGTGAAAGGGCGAAGTAGGGGTCGTCCATCAGGCGATGCAACAAAGTTTCATCAATCTTTCCCCGGGAAGCGAGCGAGCCCCCGTCATCATAGGGGCGGCCGGCAAAGCGCTGGGCAAGCGCATCGATGATCATGTTGCCCGGTCCGGTGTCAAACGCATAGAGTTCGCCCGCTTTAGGCAGAACGGTCACGTTTCCGATTCCCCCGATATTCTGCACCGCAACGGTCTTGCCCGCTTCACTGAAGAACAGGTGGTCGATGATGAGAGCCAGAGGAGCTCCTTCACCCCCAAGGGCGACATCGGCGGAGCGGAAGTCGCTGATGACCGGAATTCCCGTTCTGAGGGCGACGACCTGGGGATTGCCGATCTGAAGCGTACCGCCGATTTCAAAGGGACGGGTGATTCCGGGAAAGGGTAGTTTTGTGGGAGCGTGCCAGATCGTCTGCCCGTGCATCCCAATCGCGGCGATCTCCTTCGGATCCACCTTCGTTTTTGAAAGGAGTCGAAGTACGGCCCGGGCGTTCCATTCACCCAGTCCGAAATGGGCTCGGGTGAGCGCATCGATGTCCATCATCCGAGCCGAGCAAAGCCCAAGCAGGAGGGTCTTGAGCTCGGGGGTATATTCGACCGAGGCGAGATCAAGCAGCTTGACCGCTTTGATTGCGGAATCTTCTTCGGTTATTTTGACGAGAACCGCATCGATTCCATCCATCGAAGTGCCGCTCATGAGGCCGATGAACAACGAGGTCTTTTTCATATGAATCAGTATATGATACATAATTTCACAACGCAATAAATATTGAAACAATTTTTCTTTACAACGGATTGGGTCGATGATACAGTTAGGAGTGCGAGGAGAGAAACGTATGAAATATGGGATCGACTATGCACTGGATTCGCTTACTACCGAGCAGCGTAATGTCCGAACTTCCAACATTGATGAGATGACTACGCTGCAGGTGCTTCAGTTGATCAACGATGAAGATAAAAGCGTCCCCTATGTGGTTGAAACCCAGATTCCTCGAATCGAAACCCTCATTGAAGATATCGTTGCCGCCTTCAGGAAAGGCGGAAGACTCTTTTATATCGGAGCGGGCACCAGCGGCCGATTGGGGGTTCTCGATGCCTCCGAGTGCCCTCCGACCTTCGGAGTGAGCCCCGAGATGGTCCAAGGGGTCATCGCAGGCGGTCGCGAGGCTCTCGTCCGGGCGGTCGAAAATGCGGAAGACCATGAAGAAGACGGGATTGACGAGCTCATCAAGCGAGGATTCACCAAGGATGACGTGCTCGTCGGTCTTACCGCCAGCGGCCAAGCCCCCTATGTGATCGGGGCGATGAAGTGGGCCCGATCGATCGGAGCGGTGGTCGGGGCGATCAGCTGCAATGAACACTCAAGAACATTCCTCCACGCCGATCATCGGATCTTCCTGGACGTCGGACCGGAAGTCCTTACCGGTTCGACGCGGATGAAAGCCGGAACGGCGCAGAAGCTCGTGTTGAACATGCTCACCACCACCAGCATGATCCGTCTGGGGAAGGTCTATGGGAACCTGATGGTCGACCTTACTCCGGTCAACGCGAAACTGGTGGAGCGGTCCAAGCGCCTGATTCAGCAAGCAACCGGCTGCAGTTCCGAAGAAGCGGCCGAGGCGTTTGAAGAATCGGGGCGCAGACCCAAGCGGGCGATCGTGATGATTCTGCTCGGCATCGGCTTGGATGAGGTGATGAAGCTTGAAGCGATCAACAACGGACCGATCGTCGAAATGATCCGCACATACCGCAAAGAGGAGAAGGGCCAGGAATGAACGCAGAGCACCTTGAGTACGAAATCGCCGGAGCTCTGAGGGAGATTAACGGCAAATATGCGAATCTCAGCGATTCGGAACGAAAAGTCGCGGATTATGTTATCGCAAATCCCAAAAAAGCCCTCCACTTCACGGTCCGGGAGCTTGCCAAGCAAAGCGGAACAAGCCAAGCGGCGATCACCCGGTTTTGCCGGCATATCGGTTTTGACAGCTTCAACAACTTCAAGATTCGCCTTGCTCTGGACGTGTTTGACACGTTTGACGAACTGTACACGCCAAACCTCGATCTGGAGTCGGAGACATCTCCGCTTGCGGTAACCCGGACGGTTATCGCTCAGACCCAACGAGCCCTCGGCTCTCTTGAAGCTCTCGTTTCCGAAGAGGTCCTCTTGGCGTGCATCGAAGCTCTCCGAGCGGCTCAATCGATCATTCTCTTCGGGGTGGGGGCGTCGGGGGTGGTCGCTCTCGATCTGATGCAAAAACTCACTCGGTTGGGAATGCGGGTGTTTTATTCCGCCGAGGTCGACCTTCAGCTTACCGTCGCTTCGACGTTGACCGCAAACGATCTTGCCTTCATCATCTCCTATTCCGGCGAAACCGAGGTGATGGTGGAGGTGGCCAACCAGGCAAACAAGCGGGGCTGCCCGATCATCGCCCTGACGATGGAGAATCCCAACACGATTCAAAACCTTGCCGATTACAAACTTCGCGTCCCGGCGACCGAGCGGATTTACCGCCAGGGGGCGGGTACGAGTCGAATCAACCAGCTGGCGATCATCGATATCCTTTATTCCCTGTTGGTATCGATGAACCTCGATGCTTCAATTCAAGCGATTGAAGAAACGATGGCAATCACTCATAGGAAGCAGAGCCGTGGGTAGTGAGTTGTTGCGCCAAGATCCGAGCCCCTTCAAGTCCTCCTTCCACAGCAAGGTGGATTTCAAGGCGTTCATCCAGATGCTTGAGAAGCAATTCATGGAGCAAGGGATTGTGCACGATCGTTCCGCCGGAGATGATCAGCCGTTTGGGATACGGTTCCTCAAGGCGCTTTTGAACCGACGAAACCAGAAGCCCGAGTTCACGGGCGGCTTCTTCAATGATGCTGAGAGCAAGGAGATCTCCCTGTTCGGCAGCTTGGGCTACAACCAGAGTGAAGCGGGCGATTTCACTTTTTGTCCGCTCCGAGGAATTGAAAAAGGAGATCGCTTGGCTGTAATCCGGGAGGTTGAAGAAAGCGAGCAGCTCTTTTCCCATCCGGGTGGGCAGATCCCGCTTTTCGACGGAACGAAGGGTCCGACCGATCGCCTCGCGGGCGATCCACCAGCCCGAACCTTCGTCGCCAAGCGCCGACCCCATGCCGCCGCTGCGGACTTCCGATCCATGTTCGTTTCGTCCGAGGGCTACCGAGCCGGTGCCGCTGATGAGGCACAGACCGAGTCGCCTCGGATCGTTCATCGCGAGCAGCAGGTGGATATCCGTCACCAGCAGAAGGGGAAGCTCGCTTCCGAGGATCTCCTTGAGGGCAGCTTCCCAGCGAGTCCGCTCTTCCGCCCGGGCAAGACCGGAGTTGCCGAAACAGAAGCTCAGAATCGGCCGACCTTCGAGGCGGGATCGGATATCTTCGATCAGGAAGCGGACGGTCCGGACCGCTTCGTCAAAGCCGACGACATACGCATTGCTCGAAGAGCCCGTCGCATGGGCTATGAGCGTGTCATGCCGGTCCCACGCTCCGATTCGGCAGGTCGAGCCGCCGCCGTCTCCGCCCAGATAGATTCCTTCCATACCATGAGTATGGAAGAGGATCATCGGTATTGCAAGGAGGGAAGGGCATGATGAAATCCGTTCTCTCCCCGCTTCGCGGCAAGCGGGTCGCTCTGGTAACGAATCAAAGCAGCTTCACCCCCGATTGGAAGAGCAGCCGGCTCCATATCCATGAACTGATCGGGCTTTCTTGCCTGTACGCTCCCGAACACGGCCTCGGCGGATATGTGGATCGGGGCGAGGGGGTTGCGGACACGACCGATCCGCTTACCGGTCTTCCGGTTCGAAGCCTCTATCGAGGGGAGAAGGCTCAACGGGCGACCTTTGACGATCTCGATCATCTGATCTTCGACATCCAGGATGTCGGGGTCCGGTTCTATACCTACATCTCCACCCTTCGACAGATCATGGAGACGGGAATCCCCGTCACCGTGATCGATCGCCCCAATCCGTTGGGGGGACGGGTCGTCGAAGGGGTCGTGCTTCGCCCTGAGGATGAAAGCTTCGTCGGGCCGAGGGGGCTGCCGATCCGGTACGGGCTTACGATCGGGGAACTGGCCCATTGGATGAATGAAGAATATGAGCTGGGGTGCGATCTTACGACGATCGACCTGTTTCCCTGGTGGCGGGACGATCTTTGGTGGAACAAGATCGTTCCGTGGGTCATGACCAGCCCGGCAATCGCCCATCAGGAGGGTCTCTTCTTCTACCCCGGGATGTGCCTGTTGGAAGCAACCAATCTGCATGAGGGGCGGGGCACCAGCGCCCCGTTTGAGCTGCTCGGTGCGCCGTTCATCGATTCGAATCGATTGGCGGACGAGGTGAGGCGACTGGACTTGGACGGGGTCGTGTTCACCCCGATCTCCTACACCCCCCATGGCGGCGATCTTGTCCATGGCCTGTACGGTCATATCACGGATGTCCGCACCTTTATGCCCGTCGAAACGGCGGTGCGAATTCTTTCGCTGATCGTTAGGATGTATCCGAAACAGGTTGTTATCACCAAGCATTTCAGGGCGTTGGCGGGCTTCGATTCCGCCGAGCTTGAGGATCCGGAGAAGGTGGTCGAGCGGATGAAGGCCGAGAGCGCGGATTTCGCCGAAGCGACAAAGAGGTATTACCGATATGACTAGAGAAGAACTGCGACTGATGATCGGACAACATCTCGTATGCGGGTTTGACGGAACCGAGATAAGCGAAGAGTTCTGCAGGGCGGTTTCACATCACAAGATCGCCAATGTCATCCTCTTCGCGCGAAACATCGAAAGCAAGGAACAGCTGATGAAGCTGACGGCCGATATTCAAAAGCTGGTTCGCTCGGAATGCCATACCGATGCGCTGATCTGCGTGGACCAGGAGGGGGGCATGGTTACCCGTCTTTCCCCGGATTTTACCAACATCCCCGGGGCGATGGCTCTTTCAGCGACGGGCAAGAGCAGGAATGCCTATGATGCCGGATTCCTCACCGCAACCGAGCTCCGCTCATGTGGGGTAAACGTCGATTTTGCTCCCACCTTGGATGTGAACTCCAACCCGGACAATCCGGTGATCGGCGTGCGCAGCTTCTCGGATGACCCTTCGACGGTGAGCGAATTCGGCGTTGCGATGGCTCGGGGACTTCAGGAAGGGGGCGTGATGGCGTGTGGGAAACACTTCCCCGGACACGGTGATACCCATATCGACAGCCACCTCAGCCTACCGACCGTCACGGGAGACATTTCCGCTCATCTCCAGCCGTTCAAAGCGGCGATAAACAATAAGATTGAGGGAATCATGACGAGCCACATCCTCTTTCCGGAGCTTGAGGATCGGAATCTTCCGGCGACGATGAGCCGAACGATCCTCACCGATCTTCTGAAAAAGGAGATGGGTTTTGAAGGCTTGGTGTTCAGCGACTGCATGGAGATGAAAGCGATCGCCGACAACTGGGGGACGGTCGACGGAGCGTTGATGGCCCTTCGAGCCGGGGTGGATATCGTCTGCATCAGCCACCATGTCAATCTGGGTGTCGAAGTGGTCGAACTGATGGAAAAGGCGATCCAGGATGGAACCTTTGGTATGACCGAGTTCATGGAGCTCAAGAAGAGTACTCAAAAGATCCTCAGGCAAAAAAAGAGATTGGCGGAGGTTCCGGTCAAGCCCTCTTCGATCATCGGTACGAAGGAGCATACGCGCCTGAATCGGGAGCTTCACGAACAGTCGATCACGTTGGTGAACGATGTTCCCTTCACGCTGGGAGCGAACCCCCTGTTCATCGGACCTCGGCCGTTCCGGGCGACGAATGCTTCCGATGACGGAAAACAGCGACACTTCGGGGCCGCTCTTGCGGATCTGATGGGTGGCGACCACCTTCTTGTCGGGGACAATCCGACCGAAGATGAAATCGGCGAGGTCGTCAAGCAGGCAAAGAACTATGAGAGTGTGGTGCTTGGAACGTATAACGGCCATCTCCATCGCGGACAGCTGGCCTTGGCAAATGCTTTAAAGGAGGTAACTCAGGTGTGCGTATTCGCCTTGCGGAATCCCTACGACCTTTCCTCCTTGAATCCTTCGATTCGTTCCTACGCCGCATGGTCGTATACGCCGATGACCTTTGAAGCGATCGCAAGGGTTTTGAAAGGTGAAATTCAAGCGACCGGTCTCCTGCCGGTTCATTTGGGAGGAAGAACCGATGCCTGACATGCTGGTCAAACTCTATGAGCTTCCCGGCTCAAGCGAGCTGCTCAAGGATCTTGCGAAGGAGAAGATTCGAATCCATCGAGCCCTTGCTCCCGACAAGGAGCGGGTATTGAACTGGGTGGGTGAACACTCCACGGCAGGGGCAAGAAGCGAAGCGGACGTGTGCTTTGCAAATCAGCCTATTTCTCTCTTTCTTGCAACGAGGAAGCGGGAGATTCTGGGGTTTGCCTGTTATAACACGACGGCGAAGAACTTCTTCGGTCCGACGCATGTGCTGAAATCGATGCGGGGAAAGGGGATTGGAAAAGCGCTCCTGATCGCGAGCCTGGAGGCCCTCAAGGCGGAAGGGTATGCATATGCGATCATCGGCGGGGTAGGTCCGGCCGAGTACTATGAGAAAACGGTGGGAGCGACGATTATTGAAGGTTCGACTCCGGGCATCTATCGGGATTACCTTGGAAGCGGATTGGTTTTTGATGATGAATAGGGGGATGAAATGCATCCCATAGCAGTGAATGAGAAACCGGTTGAGGTTTTTCACATATAACTTAAAGGAGGGTATCTATGAAAAAAGTCCTAGGTATCACACTCGTGTTGGTCACATGTGTCCTTCTTGGCGTAAGCGCTCAAGGGGCGAAGGAACAGGTGGTTAAACCCTTGGAGTTTTCCGTATTCTACTCCGATAATGCAACGCTTCCGTTCAAGGATACGTGGCTCACGGTCACCGAGATTCAGAAGCGGACAGGAGTGAAGGTGAATTGGGAGATCATCCCGATCGCGGATTACAAAACGAAAGTCTCCCTTGCGTTGAACACCGGAACCAACGCTCCGGATGTGATCTTGTATCAGTCAACGAAGGGTGAAAATGCGGCTCTTGCGCTCAACGGAGCGATCGTGCCGATCAGCGATTATCCGGAGTGGACCCCTCACTTCAACGCTCGAGTCAAGGAGTTCGGTCTGGAGAACGATGTCGATCTGTTGAAACTCAAAGACGGCAAACGGTATTACATGCCGGCTCTCTTTGATGTACCGTTCTACGACGGTGGATTGATTCTCCGCGAAGATCTGCTGAAAAAGTACAATCTTCCCGTACCCAAGACGTTTGACGATCTGTATCGCGTGCTGAAAGAGTTCAAGCGCCATGCTCCCGACTCCTATCCGCTCACGATTCTGGCAGGCCCGCGGGTTCTCTATCGCATGACGATGCCCTCATGGGGAGTCTCCCTCGGTAAGAACGGCGCGAGCGGCACGAACACCCTGAGCTGGGACTACGACAAGAAGCAGTACTTTGCCGGAGCGATCAGCGAAGAGTACAAGAGTTACATCACGTTCTTCCGCAAGCTCTATGCCGAAGGTCTGCTGGATCCCGAGATGGCCGAGCCGATCGACGGCGACCGCTGGACCCAGAAGCTTGCAACCGGCAAGGCGATGGCTTCCTATGCGTACTACGACCAGATCGGCGGAGTCGAAGCGAACAGCACCATTCCGGGCTTCAAGCTGCAGATGTATCCGGCTCTTGCCGGTCCGGCCGGAGCTCACCACCAGGAGAAGAGCCGAACCGGTGGCGGTGTCATGTTCCCGATCAAAACCAGCCGTCGTGCCGATTTTGAGCAGCTCGTCCGAGCGGTGGATGAGATGTTCTTCTCCGAAGAGAACGCCAAGCTCTGGTGTCTCGGTGTCGAAGGCGTCACCTACACGGTCCAGAATGGCAAGATCGTGTTCGCCGACGAGTTCGTGAACGCCAAGGAAGGCATCTACAAGAGCATGCAGGTCAAGCATGGAACCGGAAGCGATGTAACGCAGATGGTCTGGGTGAACGCCCGCGAGATGACGAAGTACGACGATAACTACGCCCGAATCAACGCTGAAGTTGAAGCGATGGGTGATGTGATTCGCTACATCCCGCCGACTCCGAAGTTTGATGACAAACAGGCAGAGGAAGCCGGATCGCTGCAGACTCCGCTTCACGACGCTTGGGAACGCTGGAACTCCGCATTCCTCACCGGGGCGAAGTCGATCGATCGCGATTGGAACGCCTATGTCCAGGAGATGAAGAATCTCGGAATCGATCGGTTCCTCGAGCTGTATAACTCGAATCTGTAAGTTTCAGGGGGGACGTGTGATGAAGAAACAGGAAAAAGCAAAAGCATATTTCTTGAGATACTGGCAACTATACGCGATGTTGATCATCCCGCTCTTGTATTTTCTTCTCTTTAAATACGTCCCCCTCTTTGGAAACGTGTTGGCGTTTCGGCGCTATCGACCGGGAATGGGTCCCTTTGGGACGGAGTGGGTGGGACTGCACTATTTTCAGCGGTTCTGGGGCGATCCGGCGTTCTGGCGGGCGTTTCGAAACACTCTGGTATTGAGTCTGCTCAATCTGGTGGTCAATTTCCCCATTCCCATCGTCTTTGCGATTCTGTTGAACGAGGTTCGTATTCTTCCCTTCAAAAAAGCGGTTCAGACCGTGTCGTACATGCCGCGTTTCATCTCCACGGTCGTCGTGATCGCAATTCTGGGTGAGCTGCTTTCCCCTTCCACGGGAATCGTGAACATCATACGGATGAACGTCTTCGGACAAAAGGCGATCTACTTCATCAATGAAGCCAAGTACTTCCGGTGGATATACATTTTCGTCGACACCTGGCAATACACCGGATGGACGGCGATCATCTATCTTGCCGCGATCACGGCGATTCCCGCCGATCTGTACGAGGCGGCCACGATCGACGGAGCCACCCGGATCCAGCAGATCTTCTACGTAACGATCCCTTCGATCATGCCGACGATCATGGTGATGCTCATATTAAATGTCGGTCGGCTGTTGTCACTGGGCTTTGAAAAGGTTCTTCTGCTCTATACTCCGGACAACTCGATGGTCAGCGACATCATCGACACGCTGGTGTACCGAACCGGCCTTGCCAACCAGAACTACTCCTACGCTACGGCGATCGGGCTCTTCAGCGGAATCATCGGAGTGATTCTGGTTTCCTCTTCGAACTTCCTCAGCAGGAAGATCACCGGTGAAGGAGTGTACTGATGAAATCCTACAGCGACCGTTCAACGATTCTTTTTCAGATTCTCGTCTACACCGTGATGATTTTCACCCTTTTGGTCACCTTGATTCCCCTTATTTCAATGGCGGCTCTTTCGCTTTCAAGCTCGAAGGCGATCGTGAACAACGAGGTGTTCCTGTGGCCTAAAGGCCTCACCTTTGAAGCATATCGACAGATTTTCACCTACCCGAACTTCTTCCGGGCGTATGGCAATACGTTCTTCTATACGTTCTTCGGGACGGCGATCAGTCTGGTGGTGATGATTTTCTTCGCGTTTCCACTGAGCAAACCCGCGTTGAAAGGAACAAAGTTTGTATTGAAGCTTGTGGTCTTTTCGATGTTTTTCTCCGGAGGCTTGATCCCCAATTACCTGTTGATCTCCAATCTCGGCTTGACCAACACCCGTTGGGCGATTCTCCTGCCGTTTGCGATCAACCAATTCAACCTGATTCTTCTCATCAACTTCTTCAAGTCGATTCCGATCGACTTGGAGGAAGCTGCGATCATCGACGGGGTGAACTACGCCGGTATTCTGACAAGGATCGTGCTTCCGCTCTCCGGTGCCGCGTTGGCGACCGTCGGACTGTATACCGCGGTATTCTTCTGGAACGACTGGTTCAACGGCCTCATCTACCTCAAGAGCAGTCAATTCCCGGTCATGCTTTTCCTCCGAAACATCGTTACCGGAACCAGCATGGTCGGCGAAGCTGCGGGAGTGGGGGATAAGAGCGCCATAGCAATTTCGATCAAATCCGCGGTCATCGTGACCAGCACCCTTCCCATCATCCTCCTCTATCCCTTCCTCCAACGCTACTTCGTGAAGGGCGTGATGATCGGGGCGGTGAAGGGGTAATCTCAAAAGAGAGTCCGGAAATGTGACCTCATGTAAAAGTTATCGCTTTTACATGATTGGAATCTCGCGTCCCTGTGATCAATAACTCGTATTGTGGCGGTTTCCTCATGTATGGTAGCATAACAGGTGATAAAGAGAGACCGCTCTCTTGATTTAATTCGTTCAAGTGGGAGATACATGAAATTGTGGAGTCGGCAAACAGAGATTACCTTCTTTGAAAAAGCTCTCAAAAAACATGCACCGGAAAAGCTGTTTTATGCGTTGGGTGAAGGATTTTATGCATATGTACCAAAAAAAGTAGACGGAGAAGGGCAAACGCTCCAAAGTAGAAATTCGCTTATCGGAACCTATACCGAAGAGTGGTGCAAGGCTTTTTTCGAACCCATAGCCAAGGACATGGGGTTGTTTGCGGTCAATGGGGTTGTTTGTGAAGAACTGGGCCTTACCCTGAGAAGTTCAGCGGATTTGGCTTTCTGCGCAACTCCTTGTACCAGTCAAACTCCTGAGAATATAAAACTGCTGTTCGAGATTAAAATGAGTGTCATCTCCAACTATTCGTATACTGGCCGGGGGAACATTATATTTGTGGGAGACTATTCAACCCATAAAGGCAATCCATCACTTTTGAGGTCCGACTCGATGTTGAAAGCAATCGGGAAAGCGATCAATATTCGTGTTTCCGGCTACGCTGCATCAAGAATACCCATAATTGTTTTGGGCAATAGTCCAATAACCGAAAACTATCAACAAAAAGTGGATTTTCTTAAAAAGTCCGGGGTGATTCAAGGCTTTTGGTCATTATACCCCAACCCGACGACCGGTCATCATATCGTGTCTACTTCCGAACGGGGGTTTCAGACATTTTTTGATTATAATCAGGTGAGATAGGCTTGCAACATGCTGCTTGATATGGAAATGTATTATTTCTCGACAATGCTTTCTCGTGACAAATTGGGTGAATATATTCGAGTTTCCAGTGCTGGGAAGGCGGATGTTGAAAAGGCGGAAAAATTTTTAGAGTTGATAAGATCATAGTATGGAAAAAAAGACAGGAACGAAAACAAGTTCATTCGGTGTTGGAAAAAGAGAGAACCACGACAGCTCCTCATTTTATGATTCAAAGTTGTACAGTAATCTTGCCGTCGAGCATATAAAAAAAGATGTGAAGAATAACGAGTTTCCTTCCGAGTTGGTAAACAAACTTATATGTGGATCGGCTGAGCATTTGAAGGAAATCCCTGACAATTCCGTGCATTTGATGATTACGTCTCCTCCCTACAATGTCTCGAAGGAGTATGACGAGGATCTGTCCCTCCAAGAGTACCTCACGCTCTTGGAAAACTCATTCAAAGAGGTATACCGGGTACTGGTCGATGGGGGGAGGGCATGCATCAACATTGCGAACGTCGGACGAAAACCTTACATCGCTTTATCAGACTATATCTCTAAGCTCATGATCGATATAGGGTTCAATATGAGAGGAGAGATCATCTGGGACAAGGGTGCAAGCGCTTCGGGATCCACGGCATGGGGCAGCTGGCAAAGCGCTTCAAATCCGACCCTGCGCGATGTGCATGAATATATTTTGATCTTCAGCAAGGGAAATTATCGAAGAAAAAAAGAAGACAAGGAAGACACCATTACCCGGGATCAATTCATTCAGTGGACAAAGTCCGTTTGGCAGATGAGTACCGAGAGCGCAAAAAAGGTGGGTCATCCCGCTCCGTTTCCTGAAGAATTGCCCTATCGACTCATACAACTGTATTCTTTCAAGGGTGATGTCGTGCTTGATCCTTTTATTGGCAGTGGAACGACAGCAATTTCAGCCATTAAATCGGAACGAGTGTTCATAGGCTATGATATCAGTGAAGAATATATTGAACTGGCGAAATCAAGACTTGAACCGTATCTTTTTCAAGGTGAATTGAACTTTGGCGAATAGGAAAGACGCAGATAGCCGAGTCACACCTTAGAGAAAATCATGATCAAAACATGCTTCCTTCCAACATCGAGATGAAGCCCTCTTCGCTGAATACCAGATGGTCTATGATCGGTATACCGAGAATATCTCCGGCTTCTTCGATTTTCTTGTTCCTTAGCGATACTTCAACTCTTAGGCTGTGATGTTTAAATAAATCATCATTGAAAAGGCAAAACCTTTGTACTATACTTTCTATAGAAACAAATATAATTCTGTAGAAACGGAGGAGTAGTATGAGAATACAGAAGCGTTGGATGGTGCTCTGGCTGGCAGTTGCTTTTATGATCGGTGGGAGCTTGATCGGGGCCTGGGTGAATTCAGATTTTTGCAGGGCCAAGGTTGAGGAGGTCTCCATCTGGTATGCACCCGGTCTGAAAATCAGCGGAAACCTGTATACACCCAAGGCGATTGCCGACAAGGCACCGGCAATATTGGCCATCCACGGTTTGAATAACCAGAAGAACCACATGGCAAATACCGCATTGGAATTTGCTCGAAGAGGGTACATTGTGCTTTCGATGGATATGAGCGGACATGGTAAATCCACCGGAGCGAACCTTGATCATGGAGCCGGTGGTCCTGCAGGTCTCTCGTATCTGCGAAGCCTGCCACATGTTGATACCGACCGGATCGGTATCGTGGGTATGTCGCAGGGCGGTTTTGCAGGGGCCATGGGCGCGATCGTCTCTAACCCCGACGGCTACTCCTCGGTCTTCTTCATGGAGTCGGAAGTGAATGCCCCCGGTTCCTTTGATCTCTCGGCGGCTCCGCTGGTAAAGAATGCTGCGTTCAACATTGGAACGGTTACGGAGCTCGGTTCGATGGTGTTCATTGCCAAGGGATCCGATGCGCCTGTTTCCCCGGTTCTGCAGCCGTTGTTCAATACCACCGAGCCTATCAAAGTGGATACGCTCTATGGTTCCATCGAGGACGGTTCGGCGCGAATCCTCTATCAACCGTGGGAAGGTCATGCCGGTGCAACCGATGCAACTGCGGCGATCCGCAATGCCTTGAAGTGGATGGATCGTACGCTCAAGGTGGAAAGTAAGCTGTCGCCGCGCAACCAGGTATGGCCTCTCAAGCTGATCGGAACCGCACTTGCCCTGCTTGGCGCCCTGCTGTTCCCGTTTCCGATGGGTTCCCTGTTGCTTGAGACCCGCTGTTTCAGCGAATTGCAAAAGAGCCTTCCTGAATACCGCGGCTATGAGGGCAGGCAGTGGTGGATCAGTACAGCAATCAGTGCGGCGGTCGGTCCTCTGCTTTATCTGGGAGTTTGGAAGAAGATGTTCTTCGCCCCGTGGATCAACCCCAACAGGCTGTGGCCGCAGAACTTCACCAATGTGTATATGGTCTGGGCCATTCTGTGTGGCTTGATTGCCGCCGTGCTGATGATCGCAGGTCATTTCGGCTCCCTGAAGAAGAAAAATGCCACGTTGGAGCACTATGGATTGATCGATGCAACCAACACATTCGATTGGACATACATTCTGAAATCCATCCTGCTGGCAGTCTTCACGCTGCTTCCCGTCTATCTGATTCTTGCCTTCGTGGATGCAGTTTGGAAGGTTGACTTCAGAGCCTGGGTTGTGACGCTGCTTCCGTTCACCGGCAAGCGGTTTCAGGCGTTCCTTGGCTATCTGGTTCCGTTTGCTCTCTACTTCATCCCTCAAGGGATTCTGCTTGCAGGTTTTCAGCGTCCGGAAGGCGGCAAGCTGAGTCTGAAGAAGGAGATGGTGATCAACTCCGTGGTGATGACCGTCGGTGCCGTGGTATGGCTCCTGATCCTGTACATCCCGCTTATGCTTGGAGGTTCGATCATCTTTGGAGCGGATCCTCTGGTTCAGACGGCAGCCGGTATGGGCGGCATCTATTACATTCCGCTTCTGGTTCTGTGGCCGTTCGTTGCCTGCATCTACACCTACTTCTTCAGGAAGACAGGCAGGGTGTATGTGGGAATCAGCCTTGCAACGCTCTTCATCGTCTGGTATTTGAGCGCAGCGGGCGCCTTCGCGGTTATGCTGTAACCGTTTGCTTTCAGCAACGTATATCTTCTAGCGGTATCAAGGGAAGTCCCGATGCCGCTAGGTTCAAAACATCGCATACAGCATGAGAGGAATAGCCTCCAGTCAACAGATCAGGCTTGAAAAACACGCCGGTGATGTGGTTTTATACATATTAGGTAGGTGTGAAAGACATAAATACTATAGAGGTGAGCCGTCTAAGACAGCCCAAGCTTTCTAGTCGGTGACAGTTCCTCGCGATGTTGATGAAGCAGGTTGGAGTGATCCATGGAACTGAGCTGGATGGGACGATATAGAAAACTCGTTGGACAATTGATCAGATATGCCAACATCTATGTCCGAGGATACAATATTGAACTGGGTGGCGAGGAGAATGTTTTTCTTTCCGCCCAGAGCTGGCAGGTTCTGGAATGCATCATTGAGCATGAGGATGATGTCCTGAAGATGGCGGAGCTTTCCCGTTGTCTCGGAATGCCCCAAAGCACGTTCTCCAAGTATGTGAAACGCCTGGTGGAACAGAAGCTGGTTGAGCGATACAGGAAAGCGGACAACCAGAAAGAAATCATTCTCCGGCCATCACCCTTCGGGAAAGACTTCTACTGCAGAAGGAGCGTCGGACTGTTGGAAATCGGGTACAAGGAGATGTTCAGTCTTCTGGAAAAGCTTTCCGATGAGGACCTTGAGGCAGTAACCGCCGCCATCCGGAATCTGGCTGACCATCTCGATCGTGATACCGAGGACTTCACCAAGACACGGTTGATCAAGCTCTGAAAACGAGCTCTCTGCCGGGAAGATCCGGGTGGGAGATGCGTGCAATACCCAATCAATCCGACATGATCACGCTTGTTTCAAAACATGCTTCCTTCCAACATCGAGATGAAGCCCTCTTCGCTGAATACCAGATGGTCGATGATCGGCATACCGAGAATATCTCCGGCTTTCTTTAGTCTTCTTGTCACTTCGCGATCTTCCGCACTCGGTTCGAGAACTCCACTGGGGTGGTTGTGCGCCACGATGATCGCCGTTGCCCGTTGAGCGAGTGCTTCACTGAATACCTCGCGTGGATGTACAATCGTTCGGTTTACAAGGCCGATCGAACATACATTGATCGAAAGTACCTCCTGAGCTCCGTTGAGGCTGATCGCCAGAAAATGTTCCTGCATCCGGGAAGAGTAGTGTCTTATTAACGGATACACATCGCTTGGAGTTCTGATCTGCCTTCTTTTTGCCGGAAGACGGCGCCGCCCAAGTTCAAGGGCGGCGATGATGATCGTCGCTTTTGCCGGACCAAGGCCAGAGATCGTAGTGAGCTCTTCCTGAGTGATCCGATTCCTCTGATCAAGAAGCTCCATGACCTCACGGGCGATCGTGGTGACAGATCGTTCCTTGTTCCCGCTTCCGATAAGAATCGCCAACAGTTCCTGGTCACTAAGCGCTTCAGCCCCGCGCTCAGCCATCCGCTCGCGAGGGCGATCGTGCACTTCCATCTCCTTGATTCGTTTATCATGGGGTTTGGCTATCATGTATCTCATACTCCCTATGGGGTACGAATCAGGGTTTTGCTTTAAGGATGATCGGAGAGGTTTCATATCAGCTTTCTCAAACTACGAAATGTTTAAACGACAATTCTATACTTCGCAATATTGGCAGAGAGCAGCCCATACTCGCATTTGTTTTGCTATGAGCCATTAGACTTCTTGCCAATTGTTGGGGAATCCCATTTTATCCATTACATCTTCAACGGTTATGCATTCCAGCTCTCCCTTGAGATCTTCAAGAGATTGAGCAATTTCAGCTTTCATTTTTTCGAAAAACTCAGGGTCGTTTAGTAGGTACTTCACTATCAAAAGGACGGCAAATAAGTCTTTTACCCCCTGAATAGATTTCCCTTGTTTCATTGGAATTTGAAGTGATGAGTGCTCAGGCAAAACACCAATTTCGGCGTTAAATCTAAATGAGAAGAAGCGCTCACCGTGCGCGCAACTATTTCTAGCTAATGATATATTGTTGAAATAGTTATTCACAGTATTCGGTGGCAATGAAAATCTCCTTGCGACTTCATTCTGTTCCTGGGCTTTCATAAATTTGAAGAACTTGCTGACATTTCCCATTGTCAGAAGATTGATGATCACCCAGAGCGGAATCTCCCCATTATGATTAGTCACATAATGTTGCAATCTTCTATCCTTGGAGGATTACCCGAACCATTGATAAGGCGGTAGTAGTTTTCAAAGGATAATATCTCGATTGCTTTTTGGTGATCGGAAATAATTAGACCACGACTCTTCAAGATTTCAATCTGGCCCTCCATAGTCAGTGAAGCATTTTCCAGACACAAGGTAATTCCCATAAAAATGGCCCCGGGCCCGTAGGCAACCGGAGCTCGATCACTTACCCGAATAATACGGAATACAAGCCGAAAAGTCAACGGAAATCCGGATGACTAAATCACAGGGGTGCCTCGAATATAAGAATTCCAAATGCAATCGAAAATGTTCCTGTATCCGAGAAGAGTAGTGTCTTGTCAATGGATATACATCACTGAGAGTCCTGATCTGCCTTCTTTTCGTCGGAAGACGGCACAGCCTGAGCTCGAGGGTGAAAATGATGATCGTCGCTTTTGCCGAACCAAGGCCAGAGATCGTGGTGGCGGAACGTTTCTTGTTCCCGCTTCCGATGAGAATCACCAACAACTCTTGGTTACTCAGCGCTTCAGCCCCGCGCTCAGCCATCCGTTCACGGGGGCGATCGTACACTTCCATCTCCTTGATTCGTTTATCATGGGGTTTGGCTATCATGTATCTCATACTCCCTATGGGGTACGAATCAGGGTTTTGCTTTAAGGGGTGTAAGAGGGCGAGCTTCGAGTCCTTTTCACGTAAGAATGAAAGGTTGTATCTTCCTGTCCGCGAGCCGAAGCAGTTGTAAAAACGTGCAGGCTTTTACACCTGCACGCTCTGAAACGACTGGCTATTTGGCACTGTTTACAAGCGTCTCATAGTCGGCGAGATTGTAGCTCTTTTTATAGGGGGGCTCGAGTTTCCCTTCGTTGATGAGAGCAATGATCTCGGCTCGTCTGGGATCACCTTCGGACAGATCAACGTTGATGATTTTCCAGTTGTTATCTACAAAAGGAGTTGCGGGGGAGTTTTCCGCAAAGTATGCAACGATCATATCTCTGATGGAATTGGAAGATTCCCACTCCTTGCTTCCCGCTACCAGTTTTTGGCTCTTAAGAGCGGAGGAATATCGGTAGTTGTTTACCGCAAGTTTGAGCTCTTGGTCGCCCCGTAACGGCTCGCCGTTGAACATGATATTCTTGATTCGATTGCCCTTCGGTTGAGAGAGATCGATCTCATATTCGACACCGGCGAACATATCATAGAGATAACCGGGATAATCGGGGTCGAAGGAAATGTTGATATCTCCCTCTGTCCATTGGTTGTAACAACTTGCCGACCATTCCATATAGTTTTTCAGTTCGGTTCCCGTGATTGTTACCCGATACAGCGTGTTGTCAAATTTGTAGATATCAAAGATATTTCCGTAATTGATATCGCCTTCGGGAAGATCGGAGGTGTCTTTAAAGAGAGCAGCGGCGGAAACGTCGGCCCCTGAATTGGTCAGCTGAATATGATTGATAAGATCCATAACGGCAGTATCCCGCAGCTTCCCTTCAGGAATCCCCCTTATCTCGTTTTCGGGTTGGAAGCGGGCGGTGGTTATTCCGAGCGGTGGGCCCTTTTTCCCGTCTTTATCGACTCCCCCTTGAACGTAGCTGATTGTTTTCTCGTGGGCTTCTTTTATGAGGGGGAGGTTTCTCAGCCCCTCATCAGGATTCACGTCCTTCATTTCGATGACTTCCACCGTGGAGTTCAGGATCTTGTTTTCATCATCCAGAGTGAGGACGAACTTGGCAACATCTCTGCCGGCATTCCTTGTTCCGCCGATAACCGTTCGGCCTTGTTTCTGGTTGAGTACCACGTGGTAGTGACCAACTTGCAGAACATCCACCTCGGGGTTGTCATCAAGAATTTTCTGAGCGGAATCACTTCCCCCTTCTTCATCAAATTCCGCGTAAAGTCCCATGTGGGCGGTCACCACGATAATATCCGCTTTATTTCCTATTTTGTCGATTTCTCGTGCAACGGCAACGCTTGCGGCTTCATACGTATGCTCTTCAATGCCTTCCTTTCCGCCATCCCAGATGGGGACATTGGGTGTTACCACTCCGATGATGGCGATCTTGACACCGTCTCTTTTGATGATGGTGTGACCCAATCCGGTAACATAGTTCCCTTTCTTGTCCTTCACATTGGCGGCAAGCACGGGGAATTTGGCTTGCTTCATGATGGCCTTCATCGTCTGGATTCCCCAGTTGAACTCATGGTTACCAAGGGTCATAACGTCATAGCCCATATAGTTCATGGCTTCCATCACCGGGTGCTTTAATTCTGGATTCTTGTTGTACAGATCATCGGTCATGATCGTACCTTGGATAGTATCTCCCCCGTCGATAAGGAGTAAGTTCGGATTTTCCTTTCGTTCCTCCTGGACGTAGGTGTACACTCTGGCCATCCCGTTGTTATTACTCTCCTTATTGTCCTCGTAAGAGTATCCGATAATGTTTCCATGCAAGTCCGACGTTGCAAGGATGACGAGGTCGTACGGCTGACCCGGTACGCGGGTTGTCCCTACATCTTTGGCTGAGGTGCAGGAGATCAACAGCCCGATGATCAGCACGATAACGCCTGCAAATACTAGAGCTTTTTTGTTTTTCATGGTTCCTCCATTTGTGTCTTTTCAGTATACCGCATCTACCGTAAGCAATCAAAATAAATCCCAGTCCAACAGGGTTGTGAAATCCCAGTCCAACAGGGTTGTGAAATCCCAGTCCAACAGGGTTGATACTGAAGAAGTCCTTGGTGGGCGGAACCTTCTCACATATTCTCTCAGAATCGTTATCCCGCCTGTATACCCCAGCTCGACCAGTCTCCTGTGTAGGGACTTGCTGTTGTAGTTGCCGTGTTCGCTAAACTGCTCGTGAAGGAAGTCTTTGAACGGATCCAATAATGAACCTCTCTTCCTTCCTGTATTCTTGTGCTCTACGAACCCGTTCTTCAGGTACTTTCGAACCGTAGGTCGGGATAAATTGGTTTCTCTGCTGAGTAAAGAAATGTTATTCGGATCCTTGCCTTCCGCTTTAAGACGCTGTTGTACTTGTGTTAACATAATGTAATTGCTACTCCTACTCATGGGATCTCCTTAGAACTTTAATTTGGATTTTTTATTCTAAAGAGTTCGGGTAGGGGTGGCAAATTTTAATCCGTTGCTAACTGGCAAAATTTAACCTGGCACTATGTGGTAACTTTTGACCCGGCGCTGACAATGCCTTTATTTGCATACAAGTGTGTTTTATGACTTCCAAGAACTATATGCTTTGCAATAACTTATTAGTTTTCTTCGATCATATATCGGAAGAAAACGAATCTTTTTCATAAAATAACCAATCTTTTTTCAGAATTTGTTATGAATACGTAAAATATCAAAACAAACTCAATAGAATCCCTCATGTACTTCTGAAAAATCGGGTCTTACCATTTTATTGGTGATGCGGCGTTGCCGCTGGTATTCGTAATTTTTCTGATTCCTTGAAAAGGAGGAGAACATGAAAAAAACTCTATGTGTTTTGATGGTTCTGGTTTTGCTGGGAACGGGCGTGCTGTTCGCCGCCGGTCAGAAAGAGACCGGACTGACGAAAGTGGGCATCGTGAACCTGCCGCCGGAAGAATCCGGATATCGACAGGCCAACGTCGAAGACATGAACAATGTCTTCTCGAAAGCCAACGGATATGATTCGAAGCAGACCAACACGATGGACAACAGCGAGCAGATCGCTGCCGCGAAAGGCTATATTCGTGACGGTGTGGACTATCTCCTGATCTCCGCGGCGAACGCTTCCGGATGGGATGACACCCTGAAGTCCGCAAAGGAAGCGGGTGTGAAAGTCATCCTCTTCGACCGGGCGATCGATACGGATCCATCTAATTATCAAGCGGCGCTTCTCTCCGATATGGCGTATGAAGGCGAGAAGGCGGTGGAATGGGTGTTGAGCCTGGGTCTCAGTAAGATCAATCTGATCCTTATCCGGGGGCAGATGGGTTCCGCAGCCGAGATCGGCCGAAGCAAGGCGGTGCTCGATGCCGCAAAAGCAGGGCAGCTCAACATCGTCGCCGATGGAACCGGAGGAGACAGCTGGAGTCTTGAGGAAGCCCGAAAAGTCGTTGAAGCGGCGATCGCAGCAGGCAAGGATTTCAACGTCATCTATGCCCAGAACGACGGCATGGCGCAAGGTGCGGTTCAGGCGCTCGAAGCGGCCGGAATCAGCCACGGAAAGAACGGCAAGGTCAAGGTCATCGGATTCGACTTCAACCGATTCGCCCTTCGGAACGTCCAGGCCGGCTACTGGGATGCCGATATGCAGTGCAACCCCCGCCAGGCGGCCACGATTTCCGAGTGGATCAAGAGCGGAAACATTCCAAGCGGTATCGTCTATCAGGAAGAGCTGCTCTTCACAACCGATACCATCACCGATGCGGACATCGAGAAATGGGGCATCAACGACGACCCGGGCAAGGGCGTCATCACACGGTAGGTCTTTGCCACAGTGCGGTGTGCGGATACGATTCCGCGCACCGCAATCATCTTGTATAGTCTAGGGTAAGGAGATCTTTGATTGTTGTCGGAAACCATACTTGAAATGAAGGACATCAGCAAATCATTTCCCGGGGTCAAAGCTCTTGATGGCGTGGACTTCAAGCTTCGGGAGGGCGAGGTTCACGCCCTCATGGGTGAAAACGGGGCAGGGAAATCCACACTGATCAAAGTCATCACCGGAGTCTATGAAAAAGACGCCGGCTTGATTACGTTGCATGGCAAGCCCATCCACTTCCGATCGCCGCAGGAAGCACAAAACAACGGAATCGGTACGGTCTATCAGGAGATCATGCTGTGCCCCAATCTGACGGTGGCGGAGAATATGTTCATCGGCCGAAGCCACGCTCCCATTGTCAATTGGAAAGAGATGAACGAAAAAGCGGCGCGGCTGCTGGACTCGCTCGGCATTCCGGCAAGCCCGATCCAAGAGCTTTCAACCTGTTCGATCGCGGTACAGCAGATGATCGCGATCGCCCGTGCGGTGGACATGGACTGCAGAATCCTCATTCTGGACGAGCCGACCTCCTCTCTTGATGAAGATGAGGTACAAAAGCTCTTTGAACTCATGCGGGCGCTGAAAGCCCAAGGCGTGGGGATTATCTTCATCACTCACTTCCTTGAGCAGGTATACGAAATCAGCGACAGAATCACGGTTCTTCGCAATGGAAAACTCATAGGTGAATACAAGACATCCTCGCTTCCCCAGATCGAACTCATCTCGAAAATGCTGGGCAGTGAGCTCGAGGATATTTCAACGATACGAAAACATGAGCCGGTCGCATCCGATGCCGGGATCCCCGTCTTCGAAGCCGTCGGGCTTTCGAGTGCCGCAGGGGTGAGACCGTTCGACTTCACCATCCACAAAGGCGAGGTGAACGGGTTTGCCGGACTGCTCGGCTCCGGACGCAGTGAAAGCGTCCGCGCCATTTTCGCCGCCGACAAGGTGACCGGCGGTGAAGTCAGGATCCATGGCAAGAGGGTGAAGATCAAAACGCCCCTGCACGCCATAAAACATGGGATAGGCTATCTGCCGGAGGATCGCAAGGGGGACGGAATCATCGAGGACTTGTCGGTTCGCGACAACATCATCCTCACCCTGCAGGTTCTGAAAGGCCTGTTCAAGCCCTTCTCGTTGAAAGAGGCGGAAAAGTTCGCCGAAGAGTACATCAAAAAGCTGAACATCAAGACTCCGACCTCCAACACCCCGATACGATCCCTTTCCGGAGGCAACCAGCAGAAGGTCATTCTCGCCCGCTGGCTGCTTACGAACCTCGAATACCTGATTCTCGATGAACCGACCCGGGGAATCGATGTCGGAACCAAGGTCGAGATCCAGAAGCTTGTGATCAGGCTTGCTTCCGGCGGAATGAGCCTGACCTTCATCTCTTCCGAAATCGACGAGATGCTCCGAACCTGCTCCCGATTGATCGTCATGAAGGACCGTGAAATCGTAGGAGAACTCAGGGGAACGGATCTGACGGAGAACGATGTGATGCACATGATCGCGCAGGGGGGAAAGAGCTGATGCGAAAATTGATGAAAAACGTTTCCCACTTGGTTCTTCCCATCTCCGTCATGGTGCTGCTCATCATCATCAATCTGGTGAAAGGCGCTGATTATTTCACCATCACGATGATAAACGGAGCGCTCTACGGCAATATTCCGAATATCCTGTTCGGGGCCTCCGAGCTGGTCATCCTGTCGATCGGCATGACGCTGGTGACCGCGGCATCCCGGGGGCAGGACATCAGCATAGGGGAGAGCGCCACGATCTCTTCCGCCGTATTCGTCTGGTTCGTCCTTCGATCCGGCGAGGCCACTCCGGTTACCATCATCGTCGGCTTCCTGCTCAGCTGCGTCGTGGGTTTGGGGCTTGGCGCTTTCAACGGCATCCTCGTTTCGATCTTCAAGGTTCAGCCGATGGTCGCATCCCTCATCCTGTTTACCGGCGGAAGGTCGATAGCCTTCATGATCGACGGCAAACTGTCTCCCATTCTGGCCAACGACATATCGAACAGGATAGGCACCGTGATCCCGGGAATACCGATCCAGACTCCGGTGATCCTCACTGCCGTCTTCATCGCTCTCTTTGCGGTGCTGCTGAAGACCACGACGCTCAGGCTCTATGTGGAAACCGTCGGCATCAACCCGAATGCCGCCCGGCTGAACGGCATCAACCCGAAGAAAGTCATCTTTCTAACCTTCCTGATCATGGGATTCTGTTCAGCGGTTGCAGGGTTCATCGCAGTGAACAAGGCGGGGCGGCACGACAGCGTCAACCTGCTTAAAAACATCATGATGGATGCGATCCTCGCCGTGGCGATCGGCGGGAACTCACTGGGAGGTGGAACGTTCAGCATCACCGGCTCGATCATCGGAGCGTACACGATCGAGATGCTGAACAGGACGCTCCTCAGGCTGGAGATCGAACCTGCGATGATCAAGGTCTTCAAGGCGATCTTCATCGTCATTCTCATGGTCGTCGCTTCTCCCGTGGTCAGGGATTTCATTAAGAAGGTTCTGGACAGGAATCGAACAAGGAAGGAGGAATAGAATGGCATCCGAAAAAGCGATCAAACAAAAAGCCAGACTGTCGAATTCGAACCTTCTGTTCCTCATCGCTTCGGTCATATTCGTGCTGATGTACCTGTTCGCGATCATCAGCTATCCGGGCAGCTTCCTGCAGTTCCAGACGTTTTTCGACTTGTTCAACCTCAACGCTCCGCTTATCATCATGACCTTCGGTCTGTGCATCGTCATGATCGGCGGGGGCATCGACATCTCCATCGGCTCGGTCTGCGGATTGGTGACGATGGCCTGCGCGGTCTATCTGGAGAAAAGATCGGGGAGCATCGCAGGAGCGATTCTTCTTTCGATGGGCATCGGCATCCTGTTCGGAATTCTCCACGGGTATCTCATTGCATATCTTGAGATCCAGCCGTTCATCATCACGCTTTCAGGCTTGTTTCTGGCGCAGGGACTCCTCACGACCCTCCATAAGGATCCGCTCAACGTGACGATGTCCGCATTCGTGAACCTTCGGGATTTCAACATCGTGATCACATGGCTCGGCACGAGAAACAGACTGGGGGTCTTCATCCCGTGCCAGATAAAACCCGGTACGATCATCGTCGCGGTTCTTCTCGTCATCTTCGCATCCCTGATGAAATGGTCCCGCTTCGGGCGCAACGTCTATGCCGTCGGTGGAAACAGTCACAGCGCGATGATGCTCGGCATCAACGTCAAGCGGACGAAATTCATCACATACGTGATCAGCGGATTGACGGCCGGCATCGCCGGGTTCGTGTACATCATGACGACGGGGGCCGGTAATATCGGCAATGCGGCAGGGGCCGAAATGAAAGCGATCGCTTCAGCCATCATGGGTGGTACGCTGCTCAACGGCGGGGTAGGAAACCTGCTGGGGGCGCCGATAGGCACGTTGACGCTTCTGGTGATCAACGAACTGATCCGTGCAGCGGGAGTCCAATCCAACTTTCAGGCGATCGTAAGCGGCCTGTTGTTGTATCTTTTCATCATCCTGCAAAGCATCATCATGTCACTCCGCGACAGGAGAAGGTTCACTGTCGCGCTCCCGCCGTGGCTACGGCTTTCGGGCAAGGGGCAAGCATAGCCGCTGTTTTCAGGTTTGGGCTTTGTTTCCGGTTCTGAATTCCCGGGGGGAGATACCGGTGTGTTTCTTGAAGATGAAGCTGAAATAGTGGGAATCTCCAAATCCCACTTCATAGGCGATATCCGCGCTTCTGAGAGCTGTCGTTAACAACAGCTCTTTTGATTTATTGATCCGGACCCCGGTAAGATATTCGATGAAGGTTTCACCGGTTTCCTGAGAAAAAATCGTGCTGAAATGATTCGGGCTTACATGGACGATTGATGCCACCGAATGCAGGGAAATGTCCTGATCGGCGAAATGAAGGTTTATATGCTGCTTCGCTTTCTGGATCATTTCATAGTATCTCCCCGCAGATCTGGAATCCCGGAACTCGATGAACGTATCGAGAATCAGCTTCACCCCGTCGCAGAATGTTTCTTTCGATGCCGCCATCTCCGAAAGCTGGGTCTTTTGAGGCAGCGACGGGATGACCTCCTGAACATCACCCCCCAGTTCATCGATGATCTTCGATATCGCCACCATGAGATCGTAGAGAAGGTAATAGCCTATGAGGGTGGTCTGAAGAGGCTGGTCACCTATCATGGTGACGTATTGGGCGATAATCTCATCAACACCGGATTTCTTCACATATTTGAGCCGCTCCGATATGGAGCTTCCATCCAGCTTCAAAAAATCGATTTCGGAAAAAGAACTCAGATCATGGGTTCCGATGATGAGTTTCTGACCGGTCTTGACGGAAAAGTGTATCGCTTTTTCCGCATCGGCGTAGGATTGGGACAGGCTTCCGATCCGTTCAACCAACGAGCCTATTCCAACCGCCACCATGCACTTGGTGTTTCGCTCGACCTCGTATTTGATCGCCTGACCCAGCGTATAGGCGGTCTCTTCGAGCGATTCGGACACGAGCTGCATCAGCAGCAGGATGATCGTATCCCTGCTTTGTGAAAAGCATAAGACCTCTTCCTGATTGTCGATGAGACTGTTGATATGGAGCTTCGCGGTGATCAGGTCGGAATAGTTTTCCAAGGAGGTGGAAAGCTTGATGATCGCTACGAGGTAGCTGTGAGCGATGAGATCGATTCCCATATCGCCTGCGCTCTCAAGTGCATCCTCGGTTTTGACGATTCCGGTCACCAGATCGCTCAACCAGCGCTCCCTGATCAAGTCCGAACTGGACTGGGCCTGCAGTTTCAGATGCTCTATGCTTGAGAGATGCTTTTTTTCCTGTTCGATTCGATCCACCAGCTTGTTGAGCGTTTCGAGCATGTCCGAAGCGGAAATGGGTTTGAGAAGGTACTCGTCGACACCGATCGAGATAGCCTCCTGAGCGTACTGGAACTCGTCATGTCCCGAGATGATGATGATCTTTATCCAGGGAAGAATCTTCTTGATGATTCGGCAAAGGCTCAGTCCGTCGACGAACGGCATCCTGATGTCGGTGATCAGGATGTCCGGCTTCACATCCTTCATGATCGACAGGGCCATCTCTCCATCAGAGGCTTCACCTGCGAGGACGAAGGGGCCCGTCCCCGACTGGATCGTGTTTCGGAGTCCCTCGCGCACCACTATTTCGTCTTCCGCAATGAACACCTTATACATTGAATCCAGCCTCCGGCACCTTGAAAAACACGGTAGTGCCCTGTTTGTACCGGCTCGTGATGTCCAGCTTCGTGGTTGCATCGTAATAGAGCTCAAGTCGCTTGTTGACGTTATACAGTCCATAAATGCTGCTCAGATCCTCCGGATTGGTGGAACTGCTGATCTGTTTCATGATATTTTCAAGCTTTTCCTCGGTCATTCCGATTCCATCGTCCTCCACGGAGAAGCAAAGGTATCCGTTTTCACGCCAACCCTTCACCGACAGGAATCCGCGGGCCCGCTTGTTCTTGATTCCGTGGTAAAGGGCGTTCTCGACAAGGGGTTGGAGCACCAGCTTCAGAATCTGGCATTCCGCCATCTCGGGTGCGTACTCGATTTCATAATCCAGAATGTCCCGGTATCTGATCTTCTGGATGCTCAGATAGCTTTTGACATGTTCAAACTCCTCCCTGACCGTCAGAAAGTCCTTGCCTTTGTTGAGGGAGATTCTGAAAAAGTTTGAAAAAGCGCGTGTTATGTCAATGACTTGGTCATTCTTCTTTTCTTCGGAAAGCCAGACGATCGTGTCGAACGTGTTGTAGAGAAAGTGTGGCGTGATCTGGGCCTGAAGGGCCTTCATCTCCGACTTCTGGATGAGCTGCTGCTTGCGGATGTTCTCTTCGATCAGGGCCTGGATCTTGACCGCCATGATGTTCAGGTTGTCGGTCAGCCCGTCAAGCTCGCTCACCTGAGGAAGCTGCACTCTGGCGGTGAAGTCTCCTTCGGCGATTCGTTTTGAAAGGTGTTCAAGTCGTTTGATGGGATCGTTGATGCTGGCGGTTACGGAGCGCTGGGTGAAGACGGCGAAGATCGCAACGAGAAAGACGGTAAAAACCTGGATGACCGTAAGAACGAGGGTGATCCGCTTGTGATGCTCATTCGTAATCGTCGCAGACTCGATCACCCGCACGATGAAATCCTGGAGGATGTCCGAGATCAGGGCGGACACTCCCCGGATCTCCTCGAGGATCTCCTCATTCTCGCTCACCGGAGAACTGCTCGCCATCTGGCTTCCCAAGCGATCCACGTTCCGCTTCAGCGTATCGACCGCCCGGCCGGCCACCTCGAGCATCTGTCGGTTTTCCCGCTCTTCGGTGGTGCTCATGATGTCTTCCAGACTCTCGTTGATTCCGTCGATGATCTTGTATTGATCGCCTTCATTGAACTTCTTGTTTCCCGCCACGATGTCCCATATTTCGTTGGAGACATCCATCTTCACCGTCTGGTTGAGCCGGTTCGCCTTGCTGACGTTGGTGATGATGAGGTCGTATCTGACCATCTGGATGACGAAGGAGCCGATCGTGATGACCGGGGGAGTGATCATCAGGAGGATGATGATCACGTAGGAGATCTTTATGCTCTCCTTGATGCTTCGGATCTTGAACGCCGAGAAGATCTTGTCAATAAGGGTCATCCGATTCTTCATGCTAATACCCGCGGGGCGCGACGAGGGAGAGGTCGTCGGTTTCATAGAACACTTCTTCATGCACGTATTGCAGTTTCGGAATGCTTTCACCCGCTGCCAGTTTTTCAGCCAGATTGATGATGTCGGGACCGGTCTTTGGGTTGCACTCGATGACGCAGTTCACCTTGCCTTCACGGAGCGCATCGATCGCCGCCTGCTGGGCATCGATCGTGACGATGACGATGTCGATTCCGGGTCGGATTCCTCTTTCTTCCATCGCCTCGATGGCTCCCAGAGTCATTCCGTCGTTATGGGAAAAGATGACGTCGATATCTTCATATTGTTCGAGAAACTCGACGGCCAGCTCATACCCCCTGGAACGGAGGAAATCACCCGACTTGCTGTAGATGATCCGGAACTCCGGATGGTCATCCAGAATCTGCCGGAACCCTTCAGCTCGTCCGATAGCGACGGAGGAGCCTTCCGTCCCGAACATCTCCACGATGTTGATATATTCTCCGGTTTCCTCGAACCGGTCGCGTTCGGCTTTGAATTTGTTCAATAGGAACAGTCCACCGTTCCGGCCTTCCGTGATGCTGTCGGTGCCGATGAATCCCGAATAGAGCGAGGGATCCTCGACACGGATCTTCCGGTCGGTGACCAACACGGGTATTCCGGCATCCTTGGCTTCCTGAAGCACGTTGTCCCACCCATCCGTGACGATCGGCACGAAGACGATCACATCGACCTGATAGGCGATGAACGAACGCAGGGCTTTGATCTGGTTTTCCTGTTTCTGTTCAGCGTTGTCGTACACCAGCTGCACCCCCCGTTCGGCCGCAGCCTCCTGAATGGAGCGGGTGTTGCATGTTCTCCAGGCGCTTTCAGCACCGATCTGGGAGAACCCTACGATGATCCCGTCATGTTCTTCAAATTGAGCAGGCTTCTTCTGAGCGCCGCATCCGACAAGGCAGGATGCGGCCATGATGATAAAGATGACAAGGAACAGGTTTCCGGTTTGCGTTTTGTTATGAGTCATCGACATGCCCCTTTTTTGCGTGCACGTTAACTCATTATATATCACCAACACGGGAATCCACAAGAAAATGATATGGGTGGATCGAACACGCACGTGATACCACGAGGGGGGCTTTACAAGATCAATAAGTTAGCATAAGCTAACTCATTGGGATCGAGTAGGAAGATTCGTTTGAACATGATAGGGTAGTATATATGTTTGCCGAAGTGTTGGAGATGGTATGGATAATGTATTGTTCGCGTTCAGTCTGACGTTATTTGCCGGTCTTGCTACCGGAGTCGGGAGCCTGTTGGCTTTCCTCTCCAAGAAATTCAATCCCAAGTTTCTTGCCGGGGCGTTGGGATTTTCCGCAGGGGTGATGATTTACGTCTCCTTCGTCGAGATATTCGTGAAGGCCCGGGATTCGCTGAGCATCCCGTTCGGAGAGACGAAAGGCTACTGGGTCACAACGATCGCCTTCTTTGGCGGAATCGCTCTGATTGCGATCATTGACCGGCTGATTCCTTCCTATGAGAACCCTCATGAGATCGGAAACATCAACGAACCGGTCGACAAGGCATCCGAGCAGCGGCTCCTCAGGCTGGGGGTGTTCTCGGCATTGGCGATCGCCATCCACAACTTTCCGGAAGGACTTGCCACTTTCATGGGAGCGCTTTCCGATCCCACGCTGGGCATCAGCATCGCAGTCGCCATAGCGATCCACAACATTCCTGAAGGCATGGCGGTGTCCGTTCCGATCTATTATGCGACGAAGAGCAGGAAGAAGGCGTTCTGGCTCTCCTTCGCCTCCGGGATCGCCGAACCGCTGGGAGCGCTGGTCGGCTACTTCATCCTGAAGAATTTCATCAGCGATTCGACCTTCGGGATCGTCTTTGCCGGAGTCGCGGGCATCATGGTGTATATTTCACTGGACGAGCTGCTGCCGACGGCAGAGGAGTTCGGAGAACACCACATCGCGATCGGAGGACTCATCGCAGGAATGCTCGTGATGGCGATCAGCCTCCTTCTGTTCGCCTGATCTAGAGAACCGAGGCTTTTCTTTTCCTGAAGAGCAGGAACAAGAAGAACGGGGCTCCCAAGAGGGAGGTGATGATCCCCACTGAAAGCTCCACCGGGGAGAACAGCGTCCGGGCAAACGTGTCGGAAAGAATCAGCAGAATGGCGCCCAGCAGCGCAGAGAGCGGCAGGGCGTAACGGTGGTCGTTTCCAACCAGCAGTCTGGCCGCATGCGGGGCGATCAGACCGACGAACCCGATCGTACCCGTCACGCTGACGGCGCTCCCCGCCAGCACGGCGGCGAGCAGCAGGGCGAGAAACCGATACAACCGAACGGATAGTCCCACACTGGAAGCGACGTCATCACCCAGACTGAAGAGATTGATCTTCGGACTCAGGAACAACGCGAACGCGAGCCCGGCCAGACTGTACGGCCAGATCAGGGCGAACGACGACCAGCTTCTTCCCGAGAGGCTCCCGAGAAGCCAGGAGTAGGATACCTCAAGAATATCGCTGTATATGATCATCAACGCGGAGGTCCCCGCGTTCAGGAGGTTGGAGACCGCGACGCCGGCAAGGACGATGTAGACGGTGCTTTTTCTTCCTCCTCCCTTCGAGTTTGCAAGGGCGTTGATCGTCAGGGCTGCGCCTAACGCACCGATGAACGAGGACGGAGGGATGAAGCCGATGCGACTTGGAAACAGCGCCATCACCAGAACCGCCGCCAGACCGGCTCCGGCATTGACGCCGATGATGTTCGGCGAGGCCATGGGATTGCGGATGATGCCTTGCAGCAGGACGCCCGAAACGGCGAGGTTCATGCCGACCAGCAGACCGACAAGGGTTCTCGGAAGCCGGATGTTCCTCACGATCTGGACAGGCAGTCTCTCGCCCTTCTTTCCGAAGAGGATGCCGACGATATTTCCAAGAGACACCTGCACGGAGCCGACGGAAAGACTCAAGGCGATGATGAACACCAGGAGAATCGCCGCCGCACCAAGCACTCCGAGCCGATGGGAGTGAAAACGCTTCATAGGGGAATTCAGTCGTTCTTCTTCAACGCATCCGCGGCGATTCTGAGCATGTTCTCGACGGAGGTTCGGTTGGGATTCGCCAAAAAGGGAAGGAGCACGAACCGTCCACCTTGCATCGTATAGTGTTTCCATTGTTCATCATGCTTGAACTTTTCAAGCATCGCCCGATTGCTTGCCTCATCGTTGCTCGATGCGAGGAGGAAGATCACATCGGGATGTTGCTGCAGGATCGTTTCGATGCTGTACTTCACGAAGGAGCCTCTGCCGGCTCCGGGAAGATTTCCGGGAACGATGTTCTGAAGACCAAGCAGCTTGAGCATGGCGCCATAGGAAGAGGCGGTCTGGGCCGCCGTTATGGCATCCCCATCCTGAATCATCACCGCAGTTCCGATCCCTAAAGGCTCGACGATCTCGGTTCTCAGATCCCGGGCGAGGGAGTAGATCGACTCAACGTATTTCCTGCCTTCCTCCTCCCTGTCCAGCAGCTTCCCGAGGTAAACGTTCAGATCCACGACGGAGATTTCTCCCACCTTGTCCGGATCGAAGAAATACACAGCGGCTCCGCTTTGCTCAAGGGATTCCTTCAACGCCGAATGGAATCTGCTGCTGGCGATGATGAGATCGGGATTCAATGCATACACCGCTTCGATGTTGATCGCAGAGGTCTTGCCGACCGAAGGCAGGGCCATCCCTTCCTTGGACACCCGGTACTCCTCCACTTTGCCGACTGGGGAAATACCGATGTTGTACAGCGACTGCATCACCGCTGAGGTGAGGGCCACGACCCGCTGGGGGTTTTGGGGAATCGTCACGGAACGGGAAAGCTCATCGACGACAACCTTCGTCTCGATCTCGGTCCGGACAGTTTGCTCCTTTGCACCTTGGGCGAAGAGAGGCGAGACAAGCAAGCTTATCATCATGAATACAACGGATGTATGTACGAATATATTTTTCATGACACAATCTCCTTGTGTGTTTTGTGCATGTGTTTCAATCTACATCACAACCCGATTCCCATGTCTCCGTTTGAATCTCGGGTTTAAGGAAGTAGGCACCACGACGTTGCGCCGGCACCGGTTGAATCTGCAGACGTGGGCGTGAAGGCCGTAGACATCGCCGATGTTGTCTTCCGTGACCACCTCTTCGCTCGTCCCTTGAGCATAAACCCTGCCGTCTTTGAAGAGGTAGATATGATCGGCGACCTCAATCGCATGGTTAATGTCATGAAAGACGCTGACGATCGTTTTTCCATGGGTGTCCCTCAGGTCGCCAATGGTGCTCAGCAGCTCCCACTGGAATCTCAGATCCATGTACGTGACTGGTTCATCCAGAAGGATGATCGGGGTGTCCTGGGCAAGCGCCATGGCGATCCAAACCCGTTGTTGCTCACCACCCGAAAGCTGGTCCACAGGTCGCGACACATAATCTTCCAAATTCATGTAGGAGAGGGCCCATTTGATCTTCTCCTTGTCCTTCATCGAGAGAATCCAGCCACTTCTGTGATAGGGGGCTCTTCCCATAGCTACCAGCTCATGTACGGAAACACCGTGCACGGCTTCATGCCTCTGAGGCAGGAAGGCTACGCACTTCGACAGCTCCTTTTGCCTCAGAGAAGATAGTTCCTGTCCGCAGATGCTCACGCTGCCTTTCTGGGGTTTGATTTGTCCGCTCAGGGTCCGCAACATCGTTGATTTTCCACATCCGTTGGGTCCGATCAGAGCGATGATTTGGGATGATTCAGCGCTGAAATCGACATCGTGCAAGATGGTGCGCTTTCCATATCCGACAGACAGACCATGTACCGAAATCAAGACAATACCCCTATTTATTAGCCTTGGCTAACATTTTACTCCATGATACCCATTCCACCAGACAAATGTCAATACAGGTAAAAGTGTTCAGAGTGGACTGCCGGAACTGTTCATGGATGAACTGGCTCCATGGATAAAGAGTTCATAGATTTTAAATTAGAAACAAAAAACTTAAATTATTAGGCAGATGTGATATGATTGTATCAAGCAACTTGATGTACTCTTCATGGTTATCAAACACAAGGATGAGATTATGTGGTTTATCATAGCTTTTGTTGTCGTTCTTATATTGGTATTAGCGTTCAAATCCAATAAGAAGGAAGAGACAATTACTACAACTGATCAGGAAACCGGAAAGACAACCGTTGAGACTCGGGTAACAAATACTCCTAGTGCCGGGCAGACGGCAGCAAGAATCGTTCTCTTGATTGTCGCTATTATAGTTGCGGTTTTGTTTCTCCTTGTAGTTTGTGCGAGTATGATGTAATCGCTGTGCCCTGAAGGGAGCTTTATATAAGAAAGAAGTGAATACCACTTTTGTTAGATTCGTCATACATCCCGTTTTATTAACATGAAGAACGGCTGCTATGATTTCTCTTTAATTGCTTTCCAATCTTATACTATTCGAGAGCAGTTTCTTCCGTTTATAACCTGTCCAACACTCTTTTGCAGGATTCGATCGTCCTGAGGATCTCCTGTTTCGTGGTCGCATATCCGGGACTGAAGCGGAGGGTACCTCGGGGGAAGGTGCCTATTGTTTTATGAGCGACGGGGGCGCAGTGGAGACCCACTCGCGTCTCGATGCCGGCATCAAGGAACAGCTCATAGGCGATCCGGGCATTGTCCAAGGTTGGAAAGTCGACGCTGATCACGCTCGTGCGATCCTTCATATCCTTCGGACCTATCACTTGTATGCGTTTGTCTGAGAGGAAATAGGAAAGCAGAAGCTCGGTGGTTTCGTATTCGTTTTTGATGATCGACTCGCTGTTGTCCTTGATAAAGTCCAGCGCTGCGGACAGGCCGATGATTCCCGGCAGGTTCTGGGTTCCCGCCTCGAACTTGTCGGGAAGGAAATCAGGCATCTCAAGCAGGTCGCTTTTGCTGCCGGTGCCGCCGCACGCCCAAGGTCTGACCTCTTTCGCCAATCGGTCGGACAGGACCAATCCGCCGACGCCCTGTGGACCGAGGAGGCTCTTGTGCCCGGTGAACGCGATCGCATCAAGATTGTCTTTGATGATCGAAAGGGGATTGGATAACGGCAGCTGGGCGGCATCGATGAGGAGCAACAGTCCGTATTTCCCGGCAATCGAAGAGAGTTCTTTTATTGGTTGAATCGTGCCGGTTACATTCGACGCCTGCGTCATGATGATCGCTTTCGTTTTTCCGTTGATAAGATGGGGGATTTGCTCAAGGTGGATTCTGCCTTCCCGGTCGCACGGGATGATCGAATAGGGGATATCGAGATGAGAGAGCGGCCTCATCACCGCATTGTGTTCCATCCCGCTCACCATGACATGGTCATCTTTCGTGAACAGACCTGCAATCAGGGTATTGAGCGCATGGGTGACATTGAGGCTGAAGGTGACGTTGCGGTCCTCCGGAGCTCCGAAGAAGGCCCCCAGCTTTTCTCTGCACTCATCGATCCGACCGGCCGTCTCGTAGGCCCGGTCATAGCCGCCCCTGCCGATGTTGACCGCCTCTTCAGTGATGAATGATGCCATTGTGCTCGCTACGGTCGGAGCCTTGGGCCAAGAGGTGGCCCCGTTATCCAGATAGATCGTGTTCATTTCTCAATGCTAGCATAACGGAATGAAAATTCCCATTGTATATTTGGATAAATAATGGTTATAATGTGGAAACCTTGGAGGCCATATGAAGATTTCAAAAGAGAAGCAATCGCTCATCATCGCCGGAGCGATCACGGGAATCATATCCGTGATTCTGGTCCTGCTCGGGAATCCCACGAACATGGGGTTCTGCATCGCCTGTTTCTATCGGGATATCGCCGGAGCTCTCTCCCTGCACAGCGCTGCGGTGGTGCAGTATGTACGGCCGGAGATCATCGGATTACTCCTTGGGGCATTCCTCATCAGTCTTGTAAAAAAGGAATTCAAACCCAGAGGAGGATCGAGCCCGGTACTGCGATTCGTCTTCTCCGCTTTTGTGATGATCGGGGCGCTGGTCTTCCTCGGCTGTCCGTTCAGGATGGTCCTGAGGCTTGCCGGAGGAGATCTGAATGCATTGGTAGCCCTCTTTGGCTTCATCGCCGGCATCATCCCGGGATCATTGTTGTTGAACAAAGGGTTCACCCTTGGAAGAAGCTATAAGCAGTCCACGGTGGAGGGAGGGATGATCAGCGGACTTTTCCTAGGGCTCCTTGTCGTGTTGCTGTTCATTCCGTCGCTCTTGAAATTCAGCGAATCGGGACCTGGAAGCATGCGGGCGCCGATCATCATCTCCCTCGTCGCCGGGCTCGTCGTGGGTGCGCTTGCCCAGCGGAACCGCTTCTGCATGGCCGGAGGCGTTCGTGACGTGTTCCTGTTCCGGGATTCGACCCTGCTGACCGGCTTGGTTCCGGTGTTCGTTTCCGCCTTGGTCATGAATCTGGTGACGGGCAACTTCACGCCGGGGTTCACCGGTCAGGCCGTCGCCCATACCGATTGGCTCTGGAACTTCCTCGGCATGGCGCTGGTCGGGTATGGTTCCGTGCTGCTCGGCGGATGTCCGCTCAGGCAGACGATCCTGGCCGGAGAGGGGAACGTCGACAGCGTCATGAGCGTGCTGGGCATGCTCGCAGGGGCCGCCATCTCCCATAATTTCGGTCTGGCATCTTCGGGGAAAGGCACCACGGTCGCCGGCAGGATCGCCGTCATACTCGGTTTCGTCGTAATCACGACGATTGCGTTCGTCATCATCCAAGCTAAGAAAAAGGAGGCATGATATGGAGATTGATGCTCGGGGTCTTTCCTGTCCTCAACCGATCATAGAGACGAAGAAGGTGATTGATAAAAAAGTGACAAGTCTTTCGGTGCTCGTGGACAATATCGCAGCCAAGGAAAATGTCAGCAGATTTGCTAAAGCGATGAAGTACGAGGTGGTTGCAAGCGAGACCGAATATGGGTGGAAGCTGGATCTGAAGAAACAATGACCCGGTTTATCGCAACCTTCTACAGCCAATATGGTGCGGTGCAATTCCAGAAGTTTGCAAGAAAACATCATATCGAATGCAAGCTCGCTCCGGTACCAAGAGCGTTATCCTCTTCGTGTGGCACCTGCGCCCACTACACCAGCGACACGTGGGATATCGGCTTCGTCAAGAAGGATCTGGAAGCCATCTATGAAGCTACAAAGGATGGATATATGACAATCTTTTCGGACGAATGACATCGGTTCCTTGTATCCATGGAATTTGTCAATGTCTCCTCTTCCGAGACCTGAGTGTTTCGGAAGAGGTTGATCATGGGCTTGGGGTCAATTGTGCCGGGTCTTCAGGTATTCGACGACTTCGTTTTTTGCCAACGTCAAGTGAGTTTCAATTCGTTCCTTGGCTCTTTTTAGATCTTTTTCACAAAGAGCATCAATCAGCCCGATGTGCTCATCGATGGATTCGATGAATCGTGTTTCACTTTTCAATGAGACCACTCGGAAGGGATTGATAAGCAGCGCGACTCGGTGCATCGTTTCATGCAACATTTCATTTCCTGAAGCTTTGATGAGGAAATCGTGGAGCTCGGTATCGATTTCCACATACTTGCCAAGCATTGCGTAGGTGTTGCATGCTTTGAGACGATCCCTGAAATCACGGAACGTGGCTTTCATCCGATCATCAAGCCGTTCGATCGCCTTTTCCACCGCATACCCTTCGACAAGCAAACGCAGTTCAAAGATGTCGAGGATCTCTTTTTCAGTGAGCTTCCTCACTTTTACGTGCTTGTTGGGGACGCTTTCCAGCAATCCTTCCCCGATCAACTCATTGATCGCGCTTCGTACAGGTGAACGGCTGACATTGAGGTCCTTTGCGATTTGGACTTCATTGACTCGATCGCCGGGCTTGAGCTGCTCGGAGATGATGCTGTCTCTGATGATTTGATATACCTGATCCTTTATCGTCAAGATGACCTTTTTATTCGTACCTATCGACATGCTGACACGTTATCCGAATTACCCTGATTTTTCAATATTTCCAGTACGGTTATGGATTAATTAGGGACGGATACGTCCTCCTTTTGAAAAACCGGTGTAGAAAAAAGTTGACAACCACATACAGCAAGCATAATGTATACATAGTATATTGTACAGCATGTGCTGAAGGACGACATGAAAACGACGATTGAATTACCCTATGATTTGGAAAAAATCCGGCTGGATATTGATGATCAAAGGCTGGCCGGTGTACTCGTTCCTCCTCCGGCCAAGAAGCAGAATGATGTTGCAAAAAGCGGTTCTGAATTGGTGAGGGAAGCGCTTGCGCATCCTGTGGGCAGCGATCGTCTTCGTGACTTGGTCCGAGGGAAAAACCGAATCACGATCATCACCAGCGATCATACCCGCTCGGTTCCGAGTGCGATCACCCTCCCTTTGCTGTTGGAAGAGATCAGGGACGGGAATCCCGATGCCGATATCACGATCATCGTGGCGACCGGGCTGCACCGCGGGATGACCAAGGAGGAGATGAATGCGAAATTCGGTTCCCGGCTCGTTGCCAAGGAACGAATCATCAATCACGATGCGTTTGATGCGGACATGTTCATCGATCTCGGCGTGCTTCCTTCGGGAAGCAAGTGTGAGATCAACAGATTGGCAATAGAAACGGATCTGTTGGTTGCCGAAGGATTTATCGAGCCACATTTCTTTGCGGGATATTCAGGCGGCCGTAAGAGTGTTTTGCCGGGAATCGCCAGTCAGGACTGCGTGAATATCAATCACAGCGCCATGGCGATCGCGCATCCGAAAGCGATTACGGGCGTGCTTGACGGCAATCCGATCCATGAGGATATGATCACCGCCGCACGCATGGCCAATCTTGCGTTCATCCTCAACGTGCTGCTTGATGAAGATAAAAACATTTCAGCAGCTGTGGCGGGAGAAGTCGAGCAGGCGCATCGGCTTGGATGCTCATGGCTTCAGGAAGCCATTGGAATCGATCCGATCATGGCGGATATCGTCATAACCACCAATGGAGGATATCCATTGGATCAAAATCTTTATCAATGCCCCAAAGGCTTGTCCACGGCATTGGCAACGGCAAATGAACATGCGGCCATCATATTGGTAGCAGCATGTAAGGATGGGTTGGGCGGTGACAATTTCGCAAAACTCATGCGTTCGGGGTCTCCTGATGAATTAATGGAAAAGATTCTTGCAACTCCTCCCGAGAAAACCGTTTCCGAGCAGTGGTGCGTTCAGCGTTTTGCGGAGGCGCTGCAACGGCATCCCATCATCTTGGTCTCTGAACTTGATGCCGATACGGTGAGGGCGATGGGCTTTATCCATGCACATTCCGTGGAGCAGGCATTGGAAGAAGCGTTCAGGCTCAAAGGGAAATCAGCAAACGTGACTGTAATACCCGACGGAGTATCTGTCATTATAAGGAGTCAATAAATGGTCAAAGCAATCAAATTGCACGACAGCGATAATGTCGCCAGTGTCTTCGATTCGGTTGTTGCCGGAGCGGTCGTGCAGATAATCGACAAGAAAGGGGCATCGTTTGAATTGGTGGTGTCTCAGGATATCCCCTACGGTCACAAGGTGGCAATCGCTGAAGTGGGTATCGGTGAACAGGTGACGAAGTATGGCGAGGAAATCGGAATTGCGTCGGTTCCAATCCATGTAGGTGAACATGTTCATGTTCATAATATCGAGAGCATCAGAGGAAGGGGTGACTGGGACGAGTCGCAAGCTGAGAAAGTCAAAGCGGGAATCCGTAAAGAGGTATAATGATGGCGGAAAAACAATCTGGTTTTTTTGGATATGTACGGAAAGACGGTTCGGTGGGAGTTCGCAATTATGTCGCAATTCTGCCATCGGTGGTGTGTGTGAACGAAGTCGTTGAAGCGATCGTGGCGAATACCGTCATGACTCAGGGAATCATCCACCACCAGGGTTGTTGTCAGACGCCTCCCGATCTGGAACGAACGACCGAATGTCTGATAAAGATCGGAGAGAATCCGAATGTCGGAGCGGTTCTTATCGTGAGTCTGGGCTGTGAAGGCGTGGATACCGACAGATTGGAGGCCGCGTTGCGTAGAACAGGCAAACCCGTCGATCGGATCAATGTTCAGGAGCTTGGCGGCACAAGCAGGGCGATTCAAGCGGGGCTTGATAAAGCCCAGCGGCTGATTCGAAAGATCGCCGGAGAGCAACGGGTTGAAGTCGACATGTCACATTTCACCATGGGCATCAAATGCGGCGCTTCCGATACGACATCGGGAATCGCATCAAATCCTGTGATCGGATATGTGGCGGATAAGGTCGTCGATCTTGGTGGAACGGTCATATTCGGCGAGACGACCGAATTCATCGGAGCTGAACATATTCTGAAGAGAAGAGCGAAAAATGCCGAAGTCGCCGCCGATATCGACAGAATCGTTATTGAAATGGAAAACCGGGCCAAGGCGATCGGTGTCGATATGCGCAAAGGCCAGCCCACTCCGGGAAACATAAAAGGCGGATTGAGCACGATTGAAGAGAAATCACTTGGAGCGATCGTCAAGTCGGGTACGAAGACCATCCAGGGAGTGATCGATTACACCGAAATACCGAAAGGCAAGGGTCTCTGGATCAAAGATTCTCCGGGACGGGAGATCGAACTGATGTCCGGCATGGCGATCGGTGGAGCCCAGATCATTCTTTTCTCCACCGGCAGGGGAGCCCCGCAAGGCTTTCCGGTCGTTCCGGTCATCAAGATCTGTGGAAACCCGATCACCTATGAACGGATGATTCACGATATGGATATCAATGCCGGTCTCATCACGACAGGTGAGCGTTCACTTGAGGAAGTCGGTGAAGAAGTCTTTGAGATGATGCTCCGCGTCGCCAGCGGTGAAGTGACCAAAGGCGAGGCCATCAAATATTCAAAATCAATGGATTTTTATATGCTCGGTCCGGTAATTTGACCGAAGCATTGGCATAATGATATGCATGTAACAGGAGAGGAGGCTAATCAATGGGTGATGTAAGCGTAGTCCGAGTAGTTGTCGGACTGGCGGTGGCGATCGGAATGATATTCTGGTTCGTCACCAAGACGAAAATTCACGTCTTTCTTGCCATGATTATGGGGTCGGTGGTCGCCGGGTTGATTGCAGGCTTGGCTCCGACCGCCGTGATGTCGGCAATCAAGAGTGGATTTGGCGGAACGTTGGGAAGCATTGGTATCATCATCGGATTTGGTGTCATGATGGGTGCCATCTTCGAAAAGAGCGGGGCTGCCACGAGAATGGCGATCACGTTCATCAGGATTCTGGGAAAAGGCCGTGAAGAGATCGCCATGGCGATAACGGGATTCATCGTATCGATACCTGTGTTCTGTGACTCGGCATTCGTCATTCTTTCGCCGCTGTCAAAGTCGTTGTCACGAAATACCGGTAAGAGCGTCATAACGATCAGTTGTGCTCTCGGTGCGGCATTGTTGGTAACCCACTCATTGGTTCCTCCAACCCCCGGACCTTTGGCGGTCGTTGAATTCTTCAAGCTCGATCTCGGGAAATTCATCCTCATCAGTCTGCTCGCTTCCGTTCCGATCACGGTCGCCGGAGTATTCTATGCCAGATGGGTAGGAACGAAAAAAGTGTTCAAGCTGGTCGATCCCGACGACTCTTCCAAGCTGATCGATCGCCCCTACACGAAGGAAGAGATGGCTACTACTACCAACATCTCCACTGAAGGGCTTCCTTCGACCTTCATTTCGTTCGCTCCCATCGTATTCCCGATCCTGCTGATCCTGTTGAATACCATCACAAGCGCCATGGGAATGAAGGGTACCTTCAAGAGCATCGCCGGTCTTATCGGAGATCCGGTCGTCGCCGTCGCCATCGGTCTGCTCATCGCCATCTATGGATTGGCTGGCAAGGTTTCCCGTAAAGAAGTTGTTTCAATGCTTGACGGATCGATCAGAGAGGCCGGTGTGATCGTCTTCGTTACCGGTGCCGGTGGTGCTCTTGGCCAGGTCTTGAAGGACAGCGGGGCCGGAGCAGCGATTGCGAATGTTCTGGTGAATGCAAATATTCCCGGAATTCTGCTTCCGTTCATCATGGCGTATCTGTTGAGAATCGTCAGCGGTTCGGCCACCGTAGGCATGCTGACCGCCGGGTCGTTGACTGCACCGATCCTTCTTTCAATGGCCAATGTCAACCCCTATATCGGCGGATTGGCTTGCTGCATCGGATCAATCGGCATCACCAACCTGCACGACAGCTATTTCTGGGTCGTCAACCGGACCACCGGTCTCACCGATGTGAAAGAGATGTTCTGGAACTGGTTCGGGGCCGTACTGGTTCTTTCCACTTCCGGGTTTGTCGTACTGCTGCTGATGAACTGGATTTTCTAAATTCATTACCGGGTTGTTGCTCATCGGCTGCCAAGGACCTTATCTTTGGCAGCCTTTTGTCAGAATGAAGGGCATATCATCATTCTTGAACACATGGATGTCATTTGGTTTATGAAACGTATTATATACATACACCAAACATGCAAATAAGCAGAAATGCAAACCCGATTCAACAATGACTTCTTCCATCTCTTCGATTTGCCCGTCATGGGTTTTGATTTCCAGTGGATCGGTATGGTATCATAAAGGGGATGGAACAGCATATCTATCGAATTGGTGAACTCGCCGAGAAGTGCAATGTGACGATCCGAACGATTCGGCACTATGAATCGTTGGGTCTTTTGAAGACTGTCTTGCGCTCTCCGGGCGGCCAGCGGTATTACACCGACAAGGAAGTCGTGTATTTGAATCGAATCACCGAACTCAAGGAGCTGGACTTCAGTCTTCGGGAGATCGGGGATATCATCCGCTTGGCCGGTGAAGACAGCACCGGAGAGCGGCGGCGGTTGGAACTGCTCCGTCAATACCGCAACAAGCTCAGTGAGGTGCTGGAGCGGAGGGCGGAGATCAACGGTCGGGTAGAGGATCTTTCCTGGCGAATCGCCCAGCTGGAATCCACCGCATCCTTCCAAGAGTGTCCGGGCCTCGAATGTCTGGAGTGCACCTTCAAAGAGAAGTGCCGCTTCAAGGACAGCTAAGATGCTCTTTCATTGGATCAGCAGAATCTACGGTTGGTTCTTCCACTATCAGAAACGCCGGTTCAAAGCGATTCTTACCGAGCACGGCAGTGAACTTGAATCGGTTGAGAGTGCGTGCGATGTCGGTTGCGGCACCGGAGCGCTGTGTGCCGTTCTGGCTGAACGGGGAATCCGAACAACCGGAGTGGATTCAGCCAAAGGAATGCTTGCCGTAGCCCGAAGAAAAACCCGCGGTCTTCCCATCCGGTTTATCTTGGCTGACGGGGTATCGGGGTTGCCGTTCCTGGACAAGAGTTTCGATCTCGTCATTTCCAGCCACGTCGCCCATGGCCTGAAGAAGCCCGATCGAATTCGGTTCTATCAGGAACTGAAGCGAATCGCATCAAAGACCGTGATCATCCACGACTACAACAGCCGTCGGCACCCTGTCAGCACGATCATCGAATGGGCGGAGGGCGGCGATTACTTCAACTTTATCAAAGAACCGAAAAAAGAGATGGAAGAGATCTTCCCCTCCATCTCGATCGTGGACGTAAGTCCCTATTTCAGGTGGTATGTCTGCCGCTGCGCTACCGAGCCTTCATCAGGTGATACTCCTGCAAGTAGCCGTTGATCTCCTGAGCGATCGCCTTGGTTGCCGCCTGAGGCGTCTGCTTCTCCTCCAGCATCTTCAAGATTCCCGATTGGAACGCATAGTAGATCTGATAGGCGCTGGGAACCCAAATGCCTTGGAGCTTCGGGTTTGAATCCATCAGCTGGCGGCTTGCGACTCCGAAGAGCGGATGCTCTTGAAGGTGGCTTTTAAATGCCGGCAGTTCGTAGGTATCCACGTTCACCGGGAAGTAGCCGGTGGCGATATGCCACTTGAGCTGCTCTTCGGCGCTGGTGGCAAATTTGAGGAACTCCCAAATCGCCCATTGATTGTTTTTACCGTTGTCGAGCGCCCAGATCGCTCCGCCGCCGACATTGACCCCTCCGGTTGCGTTTTCATCGACCATCGGCATATTGGCGACGCCGACTTCAAAGCGGTCGCCGACCATCGAAACGATTGTAGAGAGGTTGCTCGTTGAAGCGAGAATCATCGCCACCTGGCCGGAAGCGAACGCTCCGTTGAGATCGCTTGTGAGGTTTGCCAGCGATCCGGTATCATAGATCGCCTGCCATTTGGTCAGGAAGTTCACCATCGTTCCGTTCTCATCGAAGAGGACCCGGGTCGGGGCTCCGATATGTCCGTTCTCAAAATCGGTGAGGTAGGTGAGTCCGTTCTGGTGGCCAAGCCAGACCATCAGCTCATACGTGGTGGGGACGTTCGCGATACCCCAGAACACGGTTCGCCCTTTATCGTCGGTTTGCCTCAGTTTCGCAGCGGCTGTTTTCACATCATCCAAGGTTCTGGGCGGTTTGGAGATTCCCGCTTTGGCAAATGCATCTTTATTGTAGTAGAGCAGGATCGTCGATGCGTTGAAGGGCATAGCGAGGACCTTGCCCTGATAGGTTATCGAGTTGAGCGTCGCTTCAACGATTTTGGAGAGATACTCCGGCTCATTCCTAGCCAGCTCGTTTATCGTGATGAGCTGGGCGGAATCGCGGATATCCAGCACCGCCGAGCCGTCCAGCTGGGCAAGGTCGGGAAGATCCCGCTGATCTTTGGATTGAAGAATCGGTTTAAGTTTGGTAAGGACATCGTTCGCCTTCCCCTGATAGACCCCTTCAACGCGGATCTTCAGATCTTCGCCAACCGTCCGGTTGAAGGTTTTTATCAGCTCCTCGCTGGCCGTACCCACCAAACCTGAGTTGGGGTGCCACCACGTGATCGTGGTGTACGGTGTGCTCTCTTCCTGTGCCTGAGCGAAAAGCATCGGTATCGCAAGAAGAGTGATAGCCGCCAGGATGATGAAACGTTTCATGATATTACCTCCCGGTAAAGCGTATCGATACGCTTTCTATAATCGGTTTATGAAGAGCGATAAAGACGATGAGAATCGGGGTCATCAGGAAGGTGATCGCCGCAAATTGGGGGCCGTAGTCGAGCTGCTCGCTGAAGCCCATCATCGTCAAACCCACCTGGACCGTCCTCATCGATGTTTTATTGGTCACGAGAAGCGGCCACAAATAATCGTTGAAAATCGTGGAGAAGGAGTGAATCGCAAGGGTGAGGATCACCGCTTTGCTCATCGGCATCAAGAGCATCGACAGAAAACGGGAATCGGAGCATCCCTCGATGATAGCCGCTTCACGGTATTCCACGCTCATCATTCGAAAGTACTGGCGCAACATGAAAATATGAGTCGGAGCAAGTAAACTTGTCGCGATAATCCCCAGATAGGTATCGGTGAGTCGGAGCGCCCGGATCGTCATGAAGTTCGCGATGATCAAGGCATCGGAGGGAAGGAGCATCGTTGCAACGATGAGAATGAAGAGAGCATTCCGACCTTTGAAGGTGAAAAAGGAGAAGGTGTAGGCGGCAAGAATTGAAATAGCCATGCGCAGCAGCGTTCCGACAATTGCGGTGAGCAGGCTGTTCAGCAGAAAGCGAGCCAGGAAAGACTCGGAAAAGGCGCGGACATAGTTGCCGATGTTCAATCGGGAGGGAAAAAGACGGGCCGGCAGGGCGGTGAAATCGGTGTACTGGAAAAACGACGCACTGATCGAATACACGATCGGGAATACGATAAGAAGGGAAAGAAGGGTTGAAAGGGTTGCACGAAGGGTCTTCACCGGTAGTAGATTCTCCTTCGTTCCAAATGGAGCAGGATGAGAAGGGCTGCGAACGTAAGAAGGAAGACCACGATGGCGATCGCCGATCCCAAGGCATAGTTTCCGCTCTTGAACCCTTCCAAGTACATCTGATAGACCAGCGTCTGGGTGGAGCGGAACGGCCCGCCTTCGGTGAGAATAAGCACCGGGGCGCTGATGAGCATCGCATTTTTAATATTCGTTACGACGATGAAGATCAAGGTTGGCGCGATGAGCGGCAATTCCAGATGACGAAAGATCTGAAATCCGTTTGCCCCGTTGATCAGGGCTACCTCTTTCAAGTCATTGGGAACGTTTCGCAGCGCAGCACTGAAGAGCAGAAAGTCAAAACCGATATCAAGAAAGACACCGGCGATCACCAGGAGAGCCATCGCCGCATTGGGATCGTTGAACCATTGAATGTTGACACCGATGAGGCGGTTGATGATCCCGATCGTCGGATTGAACATCATCTTCAGGATCATCAGCATGCTGCTCATTCCGACCGCCATCGGCAGGAAAAAGAAGATCTGGTTGAGATTTGCCAGCCACCCTTTCCGGTTGGAAAGGACTGCCGCCAAAAGGGTGACGATGATGTTTGTCGGGACGAAGAAGAGGGTGAACCGAAGTGTGTTTGAAAGGCTGGCATGGAACGAGGGGTTTCCAAAGAGCCGTCGATAGTTGGCGAGGCCAACGAACCCAAGTCGTTTACCACCGAGCGAAACGGCGTGAACACTGTTCAGGAAGGTAAGAATAAAGGGAACATAGCTAAAGAGCACCGCCAGCAAAAGTGCGGGAAAGATCATGATATATGGCTTGCATGTTATCGATTCTTTAGATCTCATTCGCATCATCCCAATCGATACTAGCCCCTTTGACGATGATTGAACAACCCAAAACAATGGACAAAAAGAGAAATTTAGGTAATATATGTGACCTTTTTGAGAGTAACGTCACCTTTGGGGATAAAAGAGGCGCCTCTTATCAAAGAAGCGCCCCGACATCACTCGACATAGAAGAGTTTTTTTGGTTGGATGAAGGATCGTTTTTTTGCAATCAGAAGGTAGGCGACAAACGACCCGAAGAGGTACACCCCGGCGATGAGAATCGTGAGATAGAAGAAGACGGGGTTGTTCTTCGTGACGGCAAATGCCGGAAAATTGATCGTCAAAATGAAGGGAATGGCAAGGATAAAGACGATTCCCACCGAGTAGAGATAGTCGGTAGCCACCGGAGTCTCGAACTCCTGGTCTACCACTCGAAGGAGCGCCAGTCCGGTAGGAAGGGTTCCCGTCGCGGTACCGTACAGCAAGAGCATTCGGAGGAACTGATGGTCGTCATAGAGGCGGGAGGTGTACCAGGGAAGAATGAATGCCGTGATGATGATTCCCGTTATCGAGAGCGCAACGATCGGAACCCAGTAGCCCTTTACCGCGACAAGGCTGATCGCTCCCAGGCTTGCAGCAACGGTCAGGTCCACGGAGAGACCGTTGATCCGGTTGCACGTCGCATTATCGATTGTCGTTTCGATCCCCACCAGTTTCATGAACATCTTCACTGCGAGAGCGCAGAAGGCGGAGAAGATGAAGTTGATCCCCCAGAGGGAATCGGCAAGCTCGGTTCCCATCGGGCCGATAAGACCTAAAAGAAAGGAAAGACCGGTCAGAAAGCCCCAGCTGATCAGGTAGGTGAGCATGACGATCGCGATATGGTAGGTAAAAGAATCGAGGGATTCACCATCGGTGGAAAGGTATGCTCCAATCGGTCGTTCACTCTCCAGCCTACTGAAAAAGCCGGTGCGGACACTCTTGTTGTCGATCCGCTTCGCATCGGCTTTGGAGATCCATCCGCGCCTGATTCCCTGGTTGATGAGAACCACTCCACCGAACGATCCGACGAGAAAGCCGATTGCAGCCATCGTCAGCCCAACCGATGAAGCGCCTTTGAAACCCATCGGCTCCCACCCCATCCCGATTGAATACGCCTGACCGGGCCCGAGCTCGAAGCCCAGGGGCAGGGTATAGCCGATCGCCGGGAACAGGTTCTTATCATAGACGGCAATCAACAAGGCGGTAACCACCAAGCCGAAGAACGCCTGAAGACCGTACTGAGCCATGACAGCCGTCACGTTTGCGGCCAAGGTCCGCCGGGCTTGGTCCTTTACCTTTGCAGTGGGGGTCACACGAAGAAGCATGGCAATGAAGGAGATATTGAGCAGGTGGTAGACCATATCACCGAGAAAGTCGCTTCTCAGGCCCAGTTTGGGCGCTCCAAAGTTGTAGAAGACCAGGAGGATCATCCCGGCGAGAATCGGAGAGGGAATGAGATAGCGTTGAAAAAAACGGACCCGTGCTCGAATAAGGGCTGAAAGTAAAAGAGCGAATGAAATGATTCCAACATGGAAGAAAAAATTCCAGTTCATTGTGTAGCCTCCGTTGATGCGTAAGATTGGAAGCGTTCTACATACTTGAGGACCGAAAGATGTTTTGCGATCCGGACTCGGTATAAGAACCCGTTACAGTAAAACTCGAGGGTATTCTTTGCATTGATGATCATTGATGTGACGTGGTCGAAATCAAAGCGATAGGTTTGAGTTGCAGTCGTGAGGGTCATATTGTCTTCTTCAAGACGGAGAGAGAAGGTGGTCGTGATCGTTTTAAGATGTGTTTCGTTCCCGGTTTGAAAAAGGACTCCCCGATCTTCAGGAAATGATGGATGATGGGTAATCAGGTAAGAACGCTGCCATTCACGCCAGGCGGCGATATCTTCAAAGAATGGTTTGCCCCCTGCGTTGTTCTCCAGCCGCTCATGCTCGTTGAGTGTATAGGAGAGGTTACATGCGGTACAGGCGATCGTTCGTCCTTTGCTGGTGATCGTCGAGCCATTGGCGCATGAAGGGCAGAGATACAGGGCTTTTTCGACTCCTTCAGCGGAGCGTTTGCCGATGAATCGAGCCTTTACGCGGCGTTGCCATCTTCGGTAGGAAAAGCCCAGCTCGCTCTTCAGGTGTTCATACAGTTGATTGACACTCATCGCTTGGGCTTTTTCGACCGTGAGCAGGCTCTTAAATGAAAGAACCACATTTCCTTTTCTTCGGTGATCGGTCCATCGCGGTTTGATCGCATAGAGACCTTCAAAGTTGAGAATGACCACCGGAACTTTGAAGAACTTGATCAGCTTCGCCAATGACGAGTCAAAGCTCATCGGCTCGCCATCCCACGTTCGGGTACCTTCCGGAAAGATTCCCACCACATCACCTTTTTTAAAGGCGGCGGTGATTTGGCGCATCATATGCATATCGCTCCGCCCCTGTTGTTTGCTGATCGCTCCGACCAGATGATGGAGAAGCATTCGAAGAAAGGGGAGTTTAAAGAGGTACGCTCCGGCCACCCAGCGGATATGCACCGGGCTCAATGCGGATATGAAGAATGGATCAAGGGTATGGGTGTGGTTGCACAATACCAAGAAAGGACCGTCTATCGTTGTCATCTTTTCAAGGCCATGACCGGTGATACGATTGCGGTGGAGGACCCAGCGACCCCACGTAGGAGCAGCGAGTCGGACGAAAATCGGCCGTTTTGACAGTTCTCCCATGAGTGTATGGTTACATGAAAGTGGTTGTTTTGTCTATCTGGTTTCCCCTAGAAGAGATTGTTCCGGGGTGCTCCAAACACCATGAATCGTTCAACATCGACACAAAAAACTATCCCGATGCCGGGTTTTGAGAGAATAGGAAGGTTATTGATTGCTTCCAGAATTCTTCCGGTTTGGTCCGATCCGCTAAGAATAAGGAGCATGTCCTTCTCGGGAACAAGGGGATAACCGAAGAATTTAACGTCTTCCTCTTTGGCTGTTCCCCGCGCCGGGACGATCGTTCCCCCCGTTGCGCCAACGCTTCGAGCAGCTTCCATAACTTCTTCAGCCATGCCTTGATTCACGATGACTGTGATAAGGGTATGTGGGGTATGTTGCATCGAATGCCTCCTGGGCGCCTAACAGCGCGATACCATAGTATTACGTAAAATCGGATCAATGGAAAGGGGGAGGAGAGCATCTCATACCCACTTTTACCCCTGAAGCCATTCATTTTAATCCTACACAATTTTCTTGACAGCACAAGAAATACGTTTTAGTGTAATTCTGTACACAGGAGTGTAGATGTTGAGATGAAGTTGCGTCCGATTACGCGAAAAGACATCGCCAAAGAAGCTGGGGTAAGCGAAACCGTCGTATCGTATGTTATCAACGGCAATCGTTATGTCCTCGCAGAAAAGCGGAAAAGGGTGGAAGAGGCGATAGAAAAACTTAACTACCGTCCCAATACGATGGCTCGAGCGTTAAAAGGTAAACAATCCAACCATATCCTTCTTATAGCAGACGATATCAAGGGAGAATATTTCGGTAAATTGATGAGCGAAATAGACCAACTCGCTTACAAAGAAGGGTATTTCGTAACGCTGTGTGAGGATCGAGCCGATGAGGATTTCATCCAACGCATTTACAGCCGGTTTTTTGATGGAATCCTGATCGGTTCAGCATCCTTTTCCGTTGAAAACATTCAACGCCTGATTAATGCTTCCATTCCTATTGTGTTATTGGAAATTAAAGACTATAGCTCGATTACCGGCTCCTTCGGACTCATCAATACCGGGCTCTACGATGGTGCCATTACGGCAGTCAACACCCTCTATGAAAAAGGCCGGAAAAGCCTTCTCTTTCTCGATCGAATCGGAGGGAAGGGGACAGACATCACTGACTGGCGGACCAAAGGTTTTCTCGATCAGACTAAAAAACTGAAATTGAATGCGGATGTATTAAGCGGATATCAAAATGCTGAAGAACTGGATCAAATGCTCTCTGAGTACATGAAGAACGCTTCGATTGATGGAATTGTGGGACGGAATGACTATGTTGCTTTGGTCGGGATGCAAGTATGCAAAAACTCAGGGATTCGCATTGGCGTGGATTGCTCAGTTATAGGATTTGATGATTCCCGATCAGCCAGATATTCTGATCCCCCGTTGACTTCCATTGCAATCAACCAAAAGGAAATTGCGAGAGCGGTCATTTCCATGCTTATGGCTCTCATGAAAAAAGATGAGAATCACCAAATTCTCAGAGAGAATCTGTCTACAACGTTGGTTATGCGCAAAAGCGTATAGATTAAAAAGAAAAGGAGAATACTGTATGAAAAAAGCACATTTCATCTTAGTGGCGGTACTGCTTGTTGGTGCGTCATTGCTTTTTGCCGGTGGAAAAAGCGAACAAGCCAGTGGGCCGGTAACGCTCAAGGTAGCCAACTATGCCTTGTTGGAGGCTGGTTACGAAAACTTTTGGAACAAGGTTAAAGTAGATTTCGAGACAAAAAACCCTGACGTCAAGATTGAATGGATAACCGCCCCATACGGAGAAATAGTCAATCAAGTTGTGAACATGGCGGGTGGAGGAAACAAAGTCGATGTCATATTTGGTGAAATCGGTTGGGTTCCCGGTCTTGTGGATGCAGGCCTCGCTACACCAATTGATGACATTCTCTCAAAATCGTTCATTGATGATTTTTATCCGGATGTTCTCAAATCGTTTGAAGTAGACGGAAAGCCCTACGGTATTCCGCTCTATATCTCCCCGTATGTTATTTTTTATAACAAAGATCTCTTTGCGCAGGCAGGATTAGACCCCGAAAAACCTCCCAAAACATATGACGAAATGCTCGTTTATGCTGAAAAACTTTCAAAGCTGAAAGATCCTCAGGGGAATAAGGTATATGCGTTCGGTCAGACCACTGCCTCCGTTCCCGTTTCCGGCTCATCGCTCAATGCTATGGTCTTTAACTATGGTGGTGAAATTCTTGATGCTGATGGCAAACTCTCCGTTGATAACCAAGGTTTTAGAGATGCCTTTGAGATGATTCAGCGCCTCGATACATTAGGGTATAACCCACAGAACGCCAAACTCAAAGATCTCAGAAACCTTTTTGCTCTTGGACAACTGGCGATGTATTACGATCAGAGCTGGGGATTTAACGGAGTCAACTCGATCAATCCGGACGCTTCCCGGTTCACGGCTTCGGCAGAGCCTTTGCAAGGTGGTGCCGGCGAAGGTTTTTCGCTATTGCAATCTCACTGTTTCATCCTGATTGACAACGGAGCAGCCCGAAGGAATGCCACCTCTCGATTTGTCGAGCATGTGATTAGTAAAGAGACATTGAACGATTATCTCAGGGACATCACTCCTGCTTATCCAGCCAAATACTCGATGGCGGATATGGAAGGTGTAGTGAATAACGGTGTCCTTAAAGGAGCATCTCCTGCGGCGGGCAAGGTTAAAGCCCAAACGTTTATTCCAAAGCTTTCTGACTTGAACCTCGAACTCTGTGCTTTGGCTCAGGCGGTTACCGTTGGAAATGAGGATGTAAGCGCTGCAATAGCTCGTTTTAAACAAACAGCAGCGGCAAAAATCGGCCAATAGTATTTTTGATACATAGGAGCCACAATCGTGGCTCCTAATCTGGAGGCATTATGAAAGCCCTTTCTCAATCCAGACGAAATCTGTTCTTTAGCATAATACTTGATGTTCCTGCTCTTGTTCTCGCCGTCAGCTTCATCATCATCCCAATCATTGACTCGGTAATTAAAAGCTTTCAGGAGTTTGGAGTAAGAAATATCATTTCAGGAAAGCCCGGTGTTTGGAATGACTTTGCGAACTATCTCTATCTGTCAAAAACCAATGCTTTTTCAATGGCAACGGCAACCACATTTTCATTTGTATTCACCGTTATCATCATCCAGTTTATCGTTTCTCTGGCATTGGCATTGATTCTAAACACCAATGTTCGTGGTGCCCGTTTTTTCCGTTCGGTGATGATGGCGCCATGGGTCGTCCCAACGGTAATTTCAGCACTCATCTGGATGTGGATTTTTCAACCACAATACGGATTGCTTAAATATCTCGTTCGATTGGTCTCATTCGGAGCTGTTACGGATTTTGCAATCTTAAACAGCCCGAAGACAGCTTTGAGTGGAGTTGTTGTCGCAGCACTCTGGAAACAGATTCCCTTGATGAGCTTGCTCCTTCTGGCGGGTCTTCAAAATGTACCTGAGGAAATCGTCGAGGCGGCAATGATCGATGGGGCAGGGAAAATTAGACGGTTTTTTTCAGTTACTCTGCCATATCTCAGTCCCGTCATTAAAGTCTCTATCTCAATGTCGATTATTGAAAACTTCAAGCAGTTTCCGCTTTTTTGGACGATGACTGGTGGAGGTCCCAACAATGCTACAACCACCTTGGCTGTTCTAAGCTATCGGGAAGCGTTTGTTTCAATGAACCTTGGTACCGGTGCTGCAATCACAACACTGTGGATGTTGTTTATGATTATCGTAATCTTCTTTTACAACAAGCTTTTCAGAATTCAGGATTTGGGGTGAGTAATGGCCAAACATACTAAGTTAAAACAAGAGAACCTTGGATATTTACTCGGTACGTATGTGTTGCTGATTGGTATTTTACTCTTTTTACTCTTTCCTCTTTATTGGGTTCTGAACACTTCGTTTAAAACCAATATGGAGGCATATCGTTATCCGCCGACATTTTTTCCTCATCAACCGACAGGTGCAAGCTTTATAAAGCTTTTTCTTCAGCACAATCAATTTTTCGTATATTACCGGAACAACTTCATCGTTTCTGCTGCCGTAGCGGTTCTTTCTTGCTTTGTTGCCATATTTACCGGATATTCCTTGGCTCGGTTTAAGAATTGGTGGAATAAAGCTATCTTTGCAACACTGCTCGTATCTCAGATGTTTCCGGTGATCAGCAGGATGATCAGCCTCTACGTGATCATGGGAAAACTTGGAATCATAAACACACATTTTGGTTTGGTATTTGCTCTTTTAGCAGCGCAGGCTCCCTTCTGTATCATTCTCATGGCTGGTTTCTATGCCAACATCCCGAAAGAAATCGAAGAAGCTGCTATGATTGACGGGTCGGGACGATGGAAAACTCTTTTATCGATTGTCACACCATTGGTTAAATCCGGATTGCTTGCAGTGGGTATTTATGCCTTTTTGATGACTTGGGATGATTATTTGCACGCTGCAACGTTGATCCAAACAGATAACCTCAGAACCCTGTCTGTTGGAATTGCCCTTCGTTACCTTGGAGAACTTTCCTACGATTGGTCATTCGTGAATGCCATTTCAATCATAGGTACGATTCCCGTTGTGCTTGTATTCTTCTTTTTTCAGAAGTATATGGTTAAAGGCCTCGTGGCCGGCGCTGTGAAAGGATGATTAAGGATAATAATATGAAACGACAAATTGTGTTTATCATGACGGATACGACAAGAAAAGATATGCTTGGATGCTACGGGGATGAACGTATGAAGACTCCCAACTTGGACCGCTTGGCCGAAGAAGGGATTCGATATGAGCAAGCATATTGTGTCCAACCGGTATGTGGGCCGGCCAGATCCGCACTGTTCACCGGTACATTCCCCCATTCCAACGGAGTTGTAACCAACTGTGTACCGCTCTTCGACAATGTAAAGACTCTTGGGCAACGCCTGAGTGATAACGGAATCAAAACCGGTTATACCGGCAAGTGGCACCTTGACGGTGGGGACTATTTTGGAAACGGCATCTGTCCGGATGGTTGGGACCCGGAAATCTGGTATGATATGCATACCTATCTTCTTGAACTATCGGAAGAAGAACGCATTCGCTCACGTCGATCGGAAACCGCCTATGATTCCGATTGGACAAGCGAGATGACCTATGCTCATCGTGTGAGCGACAAAGCAATTGTATTTCTTGAGAAACACAAAGACAGCGATTTTTTTCTAGCTGTTTCATACGATGAGCCCCATGGGCCATTCATTTGTCCTGCGCCATTTAACACCATGTATGATGGTTTTGTCTTTGAGGATACACCCGATTACCGCGATGACCTCAAAGACAAGCCACTGCTACAAAGACTATGGGCCGGAGAAGATCTGGACAAAACCTCCGAGCAGCTGCGAAGTCCTTCAAAAATGCTTTCATTGTATCTCGGATGCAATAGCTTTGTAGATAGTCAAATCGGTCGAGTGATTGAGAAGGTACAGGCATTGGCTCCCGATGCATTGATTATCTTCACTTCCGATCATGGCGATATGCTCGGCTCTCACCGTCTTCAAGGAAAAAATGCCGCTTTCTATAAGGAAATCACAAATATTCCGTTCATCATCCGCCCGGCCGTTCGGACAGAAAAGAATACCGGAATTGTTGTCACATATCCTGCCAGCCACATTGATGTAACTCCTACCGTTCTTGATTATTTTGACATTCCTGTTCCGAAACTGTTGGAAGGAAAATCAATGCTCGCTCAGATAGAAGACCCTTCAATTAGGATCAATCAGGAAGTATTCTGTGAATTCACCCGCTATGAGATTGATCATGATGGGTTTGGTGGACTCCAAATGATGCGAGCGGTAACCGACGGCCGATATAAACTGACGATCAATCTCATGGATACCGATGAGCTCTACGACCTGCAAACCGATCCGTTCGAAGTGAACAATCTTATTGGAGATGAGAGGTACACACAAATCAGGAATAGTCTTCATGATCGTCTCCTTGAGCATATGGATCGGACTCGTGACCTATATCGAGGCTATCAGTGGGGTTGCAGAAGCTGGAGAAACGATAAACAACCAACATGGCAAAACAGTGGTTTTACTCGTCAACGGGAACATGAGGAGTATGAAGAACGCCAATGGGACTATGACACCGGGTTGCCGATGGTGGAAGCTGTTCGAAATAAACTGTTGTATGATGTGAAGAGATAGCAATGAAAAAACCCAACATAGTTTTTTATTTCTCTGATCAGCAGCGTTTTGATACACTCGGTTGTTACGGACAAAAGCTCCCTCTTTCGCCCAGAATTGATGAATTGGCTAAAAACGGGGTGCGTTTTGACCTCGCTTTCTCTCCTCAACCTGTTTGCGGTCCTTGTAGAGCTATATTTCAAACAGGGCTCTATGCAACGCAACTGGGCTGCTTTCGGAACAACATCGCGTTGCCTCCGGATGTGAAAACGACTGCTTCATACTTTGAAGACAATGGATATGAAACGGCGTATATCGGTAAGTGGCACCTCGCTTCAACGGGTGGAATCCCCAATGAACCTACTCAAGATTATAAAACAACAGCGATTCCTCCTTACCTTCGTGGAGGTTATACAGGGTTCTGGCGAGTCAGTGATGTTCTTGAGTTTACCAGTGATGGGTATGGCGGGTTTGTGTTCGATGAGAACATGAAAAAGCATGAATTCAGTGGCTACCGTGCGGATTGCATCGCTGACTATGCTGTGGAATTCCTTAATGAATATGATGGTAAGAAGCCATTCTTTATGACAGTCTCTCAGATTGAACCTCACCATCAAAACAATGCAAACCATCACCAAGGTCCAAAGGGTTCAAAAGAAAAGTACAAGAGCTTTGAATTGCCCGAGGATTTACGACAGCTTGGCGGTGGTGATGCAGAGGAAGAATACCCTGATTATCTGGGAGCTTGCGAACGAATTGATGCCAATCTGGGAAAGATTGTTGATACTCTTAAAGAAAGAGGACTTTGGGAAAATACGATCCTCTTTTTTACCAGTGATCATGGCTCACACTTCAGAACTCGAAACAAGGATGGTAATCTTAACGGATACGATGATTACAAACGCACGGCTCATGATAGTGCATTGCGCGTGCCACTTGTTGTTCATGGGGGTCCGTTTGTCGGAGGAAAAACAGTCAGCAAGTTAGTATCCACAGCAAGTCTTCCTAAAACATTCCTCGCTCTCGCTGGCATTGAAGAGATTGAGCCGATGATTGGCGAGGACTTGTCAGCGCTCATCAATGGTTCTTTAGCAAATCGTGCCAATGAGATTTTTGCACAGATTTCAGAGAGCAGGGTTGGCAGAGCAATGCGCACAGAAGAACACAAATATGCAGTGTATGCTCCCCATCTTGACGGTCGAGTATATCCTTCATCTTCCTACTATGTTGATGACTACCTGTATGATTTGAAGAACGACCCGTATGAATTGAACAATCTAGTGAAAGATCCTATTTACACTCAGGTAAAGGATGATTTACGGAAGCGACTTACAGCTTGGATTTTTGAATCCGAGCACATGGAAGTAACTATTACCGACGCATGAATATAATGTGCTTATATATGGAGAATGTATGTCAGACATAACAAATCAGGTACTTTCGATGCTCGCTCATTTCAGGTTGCAAGGAAGCGTCAAATCGGTTTCCCAAACCAAGGTCGGGCATATTAATCAAACATATTTTTCAGAGTGTGTTGATGGAGAGGAGACATACCGATTTACACACCAACGAATTAACACGCAAGTATTCAAGAATCCTAAACAGATGATGGAGAATATATATCGGGTAACAACTCATATTCAAAATAAATTAAGACTCGAGTATGAAGATATTTCTCAGCGTTGCCTTGAAGTGATTCCGACAATTGACGGCTCGCTGATCTATGAAGATTTTGAAGGAGGCGTTTGGCGAACGTATCGATATATTGATCGTGTTAAAACTATCCAGACGGTAACACGAGAAGAAGAAGCATTCCTGCTGGGCGAGGCAGTGGGAACTTTTCAGACTCAGCTTTCAGATTTTAGCGGATCGGACCTTCACGTGACAATCCAAGATTTTCACGATATGCGGGTGAGGTACGCTCAATTGGAAGAGGCGGTTCGGATGGACAGGGTAGGGCGGGTATCGGGCGTTTCCAAAGAATTGGAATTCCTCTGCTCCAACAAGGAGCGAGGATGCATAATCAGTGATCTATTGAATGCGGACCAACTCCCACTTCGGGTGACGCACAATGATACCAAGATTTCAAATGTGTTGTTCAGTGAGGATATGAATGAAGGATTGTGTATCATTGATTTAGATACGGTGATGCCGGGGACAATACTTTTTGACACGGGTGATATGATTCGTAGCGCAACAACGTCGGCAGCTGAAGATGAGAGCGACCTTTCCCTGGTACGCTTCAATACAGCTTTTTATGACGCCCTTCTTGCAGGGTATCGTTCCCGAGCAGATTTTCTCACAAATGAAGAGCAAGCGCTTCTTAAAGAATCGGGTAGGGCGATAACTCAGATCATGGCGGTTCGATTCTTTACCGATTATCTTAACGGTGACATATATTATCGAATCGACCGACCAACTCATAATATCGATCGTGCCCGAAACCAAATCGCTCTCATCAAGGATATGGATCGTAAATGGGATGAGGTTGATTAACGCCATTCCTGAATCTCCAATAATGGTTTGCACTCAAGAAGCTTCTTCAACCAATTTCCTGTTCTGAGTGATATAGGCTTTGCGGAGTGTGTGTTCTTATTTTCCTATAGTCGCCAGGTGTAATTCCATTGAGTTGCTTGAATCTGCGGATAAAGCTTGAGATGTTGTAGTAACCGACTTGTAAGCTGATGTCTTTGAGAGGAAGATCAGTCTCTTCAAGGAGACGTTTGGCAGCATCCATTCGAAGGGATGTAACATAGTCAAGAGGAGTTATGTGGGTATGTTCTTTGAACATGAGGCTTAGATTTGGTAACTGGAGGGATACATGATCGGCAACATGCTGCATCGTAAAACCACATTCAAATCCATGTTTTTTTATATAGGCGATAGCCTCATGCAAGAGTAGTTCAGCGTTTTGACGGTAAGCCGGTTTATCAAGATGGATGAATCGATTTTTTACCGATTGAAGAGCTTCGATCACCTCATCTACAGTCTCGAAATCGCTTAAAACGAATAATTCATTCTGACTGTCGATTATTGTACTGGAAGCAGGCAGATGTTCAAAGAACAGATTAATTGCTGAGAATGAAAGAGTCTTCGCCAAAAATAACGGAATACTCTCTTGGGAAAGGAAGTCTGTTAATTGCTTGGTTAGCTCTTCTATCGATTCTATATCAGATGCTTGGAGCGCAATTTTTAACTGATCGAGCAGTAAATTGGGAAATGTCGTCGAAAAGCTAATCGATTTGGCAACTTCTGAAAATACGATTGTAGTGTTTTTACCTCTAACAAACCGATAATCAAGCGCCGTTCGAGCTTCAAGGAAAGATTGTGAAATCAAAGCGGTGCCTTCGACAACGGAACCCAGACCAACAGTTATGTTTAATCCGGTATTTGCTTCAACGGAGTCTCTCATTGTTTCATAGACTTCAGGTATTTTAGACTGATACGAATCAGGGATGCTGTTAATAAAATATATTTGATCCGGAATTGGAGTTAATACGTAAAAACAGTTTAAATCATCGGGAAGTTCTTCGTGGAAAAGTTGTGCCAGTTCATCAATATCTCGGTTCGTTTCCTGAATTAAGATACAAGCTACAAAGAATTGCGAATGGAAAAACTCAAGCGACAATTCAGCCGCGACAGTGTTGAAATCTTCAAGGTGTTTGTATCTGCCACTAAGCAAATCTTGGAGAGCAATATTTGCTTCAGAACTTTTACTGCGCTCAAGCTTCGAGGCTAAATCCGTATTTTGGTATTTGAGTAGTGCTAAGGTGTTTTCAATTTCTTCAAACTCGCCCTTAGATTTTGAGCCGTCTGAAGGCCCAAATGTAAGATCTCCTGCCAGTTTTTGCAATCGCTTAATAGGCTTATAGTTAATTGTTGCAAAGAAGAAGATGAGGATTGATACGAAACATATAGCCACAAGTGTGCTCATTTGCTGCATTTTTGAGAGTCGATTAAGAGAATCCAAAAGTGCCTGTTCTCGAGCAACTCTTACAATAAAAGTCCAAGGTGCAATGTTCGACCGAATGGTAAGTGTAATATCATCTTTTGAGGCCATGAAAGAAGTGGGTTTTGAGGTAAAGAGCAGGGTGTCTTCATTATCTCTGATTTCCAGTTGAGCATTATATTTCGATAGTTGATTAAGGATCATCGCTTCCAATGTTGAATTCCGAATATAGAACAAGCATATGCCGCTGGTTTTGCCATAGTCCGATATTTGAGGAATTGCAATAGCGAGGCCTTCTTCATTTTTATAAAACCTTATCGGAAATGTTTTGAATGATTGCAGGTTTCGCAATCTATTCAGGAATTGATCAGGAGTGAAAGAGGTGGATACATACACATCCTCTGTGAAGAGCTTGGATGTGCTTGTCGTTGAACCGGTGAGTACATAATCTTGATTGAAGGGCACATAGGCAATGTCGCTAAGCAATCTATTTGTTATGGTAAATGTTGCAAGAGCTGTTTTTATTAAATTGGCTTGGAGTGGATCCTCTTCAAAATGAAAATTTTCTACGTTCTGAAGCAATCGAAATTGATTTGCAGTATTGAATAAAAGGAGAAGTTCGTGATCAAGTGTATCGCGCATTGATAAGATATCCGTAGTCAGTCGGGCTACGACCTCCTCCTGATAGGTGGTGTTTATCTTACGTCCGAACCATCCATTAATAATGACGAGGGTAACTAATAACAGAACGAGGTAAGATAATACATGTTTGTAAAACCATCTTCTGTTTTTAAACTGAAACCGCACTAAAGACCTCTTGAGGTAAGTATATCATCACCCTTATAAACCACAATAAGACATTTTTTTGATTGTATTGGTTCTAGTTCATTGTTCTACAAATAATAAAAAATTACGATTTGAGGTCGAAAAAAAAATGTATATACCTAAAAATTGCATATAACAAGTGCACACAATAATAAAAACCGTGCATTGAAAGGACGCACAAACCCCTTTTAAGCTTAATATATCCAATTCGGAGGTTGGAGAACGATATGAATGGTTTTAAGAAGGTAGTCATTCAGCAAATATCAAAAATACTTAAGCGTGACTGGCAACTTGTAGTATTGACACTCATGCCCGTGACGTATTTTGTGATCTTTCATTACTTACCTATGTATGGAGTGCAGATCGCATTTAAGGATTATATTGCTGCAAAAGGGATAGTGGGAAGTCCTTGGGTAGGTTTTAAGCAGTTTCAAAGATTTTTCAACTCATATCAGTTTTGGCCGCTTATAAAGAACACCCTTTCCCTCAGTGTAATGCAACTTTTGTTCGGCTTTCCTGTACCGATCATGTTGGCAATCATGCTCAATCAGCTGAAGCAGCAAAAATTCAAGCGGTTTGTCCAAACAGTGACATACTGTCCACACTTTATCTCAATTATCGTTATGACCGGGATGTTGTATATCTTCCTTTCTCCCCGAAATGGGCTCATTAATCTTTTTATTAAAGCCTTGGGTAAGGACCCTGTTTTCTTTGTCGGTGATCCTAAATGGTTTCGGCCGATATTTATTATTTCAGGAATATGGCAAAACGCTGGGTGGAGTGCAATTATTTATATTGCAGCTTTAGCAGGGATTAGCCCCGATTTATATGAAGCAGCCCAGATTGATGGGGCTAGTAAGTTTCAAATCGTTCGCCACATCGATCTTCCAGGAATATTACCCACAGCCATCACCATGTTTATTCTGGAGATTGGAAAGATTATGAATATCGGATTCCAAAAAGCATACCTCATGCAAAACGGTCTTAACATAAGTGCGAGCGAAATAATACCAACATACATCTACAAAGTTGGTCTCATCGATGCCCAGTTCAGTTATTCTGCTGCGATTGGGCTTTTCAACAATGTGATTAATATCATTTTATTAGTCAGCGTCAATAAGCTTGCTCAAAAGACAAGTGAACATAGTCTTTGGTAGGTTGATTATGAAAATTAGTTTTAAAGATAAAACAGACGTAATTTTTGATTTTATAAATATCTCTCTTTTGGTGCTGATTACGCTTGCGGTGCTCTATCCTCTGTATTTCATCGTTATTGCCTCGTTCTCCGAGCCGGATGCAATTAATACAGGAAAAGTGCTTCTTTTTCCTGTTGGGTTCAACACAACAGGTTACCAGCGTATTTTTGCGGAAACCTCAATATGGAATGCTTATAAAAATACAATTTTTTATACAGTCTTTGGAACAACAATTAATATAGTGCTGACAATGTTTCTTGCGTATCCACTCTCCCGAAAAGAATTCTTTATGAGAAAGCCATTAACCTTTTTCATGATGTTCACAATCTATTTTTCCGGAGGATTGATTCCCACATATCTTTTAATGCGGAGCTTAAACCTCTATAACACCCCGTTTGTTATGATTCTCCTCCCGGCCGTGAATGTCTTTAACGTGATTATTGCCAGAACCAATATCAAATACTCGATTCCGGAAGAGCTCTTTGAAGCTGCGTCCATCGACGGATGTTCTCACTTCACTTTTCTTTTCAAGGTAGTGTTCCCGCTTTCAAAAACGATTATTTCGGTTCTTGTGCTTTATTACGGTGTGGCTCACTGGAATGAATTCATGAACGGACTCATTTATCTTAAAGATGAGTCCTTGTATCCCTTGCAGCTTGTATTGAGGGGAATTTTGGTTCAAAACCAAGCAGCAGCGGACATGATGGGAGACGTAGAGAGTTTGCTTGAGCAACAGCGAGCAGCAGAGCTCATAAAATATGGTTTGATTATCGTGACGACACTTCCTGTGCTCGTCATATATCCATTCCTGCAGAAATACTTTGCTAAGGGAGTAATGATCGGCTCAGTAAAAGGTTGATTTTTACAAATAACTAACGGAGGAAAGCAATGAAAAAGGTAGGATTAATCTGTATTATCTTGCTTTGTGCGGTGTCGGTTGGGTTCGCCCAAGGATCAAAAGATGTCAAAGATACTGCTACAGAACAAAAAGTAGTAGTAAATCGAACAGGATTGCCAATCACGAATGAGGTTGTAAGTTTTGAAGTTGCGGCAAAGACAAGACACAATAAAAACTTTGCCAATCTGGAATTCTTTCAGAATCTTGAAAAGGAAACGAACATCCATATTGATTGGAATATGAGCAGTGACGATGGCTGGAAAGAAAAGAAAGGCCTCATATTTGCAGGTGATCTTCCTGATGCTTTCTACGGACAAGCAATTCTTACGGATATCGATGTAATTAAGTATGCTTCTCAAGGGTTGCTTATCCCGCTTGAAGGCTTGATTGCCGAATACGCTCCTAATGTAAAAAAGTTATTAGAAAATGAAAGCTACCGCAAATTGTTGACAGCACCGGATGGGCATATTTATTCTCTGCCGAATATTACTGAGCTTTCACCGGTTACTCACGACAAATTGTTTATCAACAAGACCTGGTTGGATAAGCTGGGACTCGCTATTCCTACAACCTTGTCAGAGTTTGAACGAGTTCTTGAGGCATTCAAAGCAAATGATATGAATGGCAATGGTATAGCTGATGAGATTCCCTTCAGCTTCCTCTATAACACCAAGGAAAATGGATTATTCTCAATGTTCGGAAGTTTCGGACAGGTAGATCGGGTTAACCATTTGATTGTCAAGAATAATCAAGTTGTTTATACAGCGGTTACTGAACCATATAAGCAGGCCATCCAATATTTCCATGAGCTACATAAAAAGGGTTTGATGGACAAAGAAGCGTTTACGCATAGCTTTAGTGTGTTCCGAGCAAAAATCCAAGCACCGGATAAGAACATCGGAGCTTTCATCGCCTGGAGTCTCTCTTCTGCCGCAGGAGCCAATAAGAATGATTTCGTCGCTCTTGCTCCACTGAAGGGTGCTGACGGAAAACAGATTTGGAACACTTATACCTCGTATATCAACTCAAAAGGCTCGTTTGCAATCACAAATGCCTGTAAAAATCCTGAAGCGCTGATGCGTTGGGTTGATTTACACTTCGTTCCCGAAACCTCCCTCCAAATTGATCAGGGTTTGCTCGGTCGCACGTTATATCGTACTGCTGATGGCCGTTATGACTATTTGGAAGTTCCTGCGGGGAAAACATTCACCGAAATGATTCATGATTATTCTCCCGGAGTGAACAGCGTGAGTGCGGTTACGATGGAAATTGCATCGAAGCTTAACCTCAACGTCAACTTGCGGGAAAGGGCCGAATTAGACAAGTTCTATGCTCCATACAACGTTCCAGCCGATGAAGTATATCCGGAGGTGTATTTTACTGAATCAGAAGTTGCGGAGATTGCCGTTCTTGAAACAGACATTGTCGCATTTGTAAATCAGAACTACGCTAACTGGATTGTTAACGGTGGAATAGAGCGCGAATGGGATGGATATGTTCGCCGGCTCCAACAGATGGGCTTGGACAGATATGTAAAAATCTATTCAGATGCATACGAACGATATCTTTCACTGTAATAACGACTAAAGGAGAGGCGGCTTACCTTTGTGGTAGGCCGCCGGTTGCTGATGAAAAAAAATCTTGTTTTTTTTATGACCGATCAACAACGGTTTGATACGCTGTTTGCCGATATTGGGGGCCAACTGGTAACGCCCACCTGGAATGCTTTGGCTATGGATGGGATTCATCTTGCCCGAACCTACTCATCATGCCCTCTTTGCGTGCCTTCAAGGACATCGCTTGCTACGGGAATAAATCCACTAAAAAACAAGATGATTCTTAATGATTTGCCGGGCGTCTTAGCCCAAAATCATACGAGTCTCCACAAGATGTTGCATGAAGAGGGTTATGATGTTGCCCATATAGGGGTGAATCATATAAGTCTTGACCCACCGCTCAAAGAATCGATTCCATTTGCAGCGTGGGAAGATGATGAAAGCTACGAGCGGCATGCAAGAGAACATGGCGTATCGGTTGTGCCGGACTCATCGCAACGTTCTGAAATCAATGAATATGCCAATGGGGAATATCGAAAAAAACTCTATTCCAACGCGGTGGTACGTTCGTTTGACAACGATTTGTCGCTCTTTAAGGATGTTTGGTTTACAACGAGAGCAGTCGAATATATACGCAAAGAGCATACCAAACCGTTTGCATTATTCATTTGTCTGTGGGCGCCACATCCGCCTCTTGTGGTTCCTCCGGCATACCGGGCAAAGTTTGATCCGGATAAGGTGAAATTTCCTCCTTCGTTTCTTAAGCCTCCGAAGAATGGGGCACAAGGGAGGAAATACGGAGCGTCAGCTCAACTTGGGAAGTTGACTGATCCTGATATATGGAAAGAAGCTTGGGCTGCTCATTATTCACTAACCAACTTAGCTGATGAACAGCTTGGCAGGGTGGTTGCTGCACTAAAAGAAACTTCATTGTTTGAAGAGACTCTCATCGTTTGCACCGCTGATCATGGGGAACAGCTTGGGGAGCACGGAAATTATCAAAAGATGGAAATGTATGAAAGTGCTATCAGGGTTCCTGCTGTTTTTAGAATGAAGGGGCTTAAGCAAAACCGTATTGATACCCCAATCTCGCACTTGGATTTTGTTCCGACGATTTTGGATTTGCTTGAAGTGGATGTTGACCGAACGTTTGAAGGGCAATCCCACGCTGACAGCTTTTTGAATGGTGAACCCCTTAGCCCCAGTCCGGTTTTTGCAGTGTATAACGGCAATCATGCCCTCGGTGATATACGTCGAATGATTGTTGAGGGGGGATGGAAATATATTTGGGATGGAGAAGAGGCGGAGTTGTTTGACTTGGTTTCGGACCCTGATGAATTAGTAAACCTGAGTGGTCAGGCTCACCTTAGAGAACGAGAGTATGATTTGCACCGACAATTGAGTACATGGGCAAAAAATCAGAATGATTGGATTGATTATAATCGGAGATGGAATTGAAAAAGAATTTACTTTTTGTTTTTGCCGATCAATGGCGAAGAAGTGCTGTTGGGTTTATGGGTGAAGAGCCCGTTCTTACCGAGCATATAGATACTTTTGCTCATAACTCTGTCATCTGTACGAATGGTGTAAGTACTGCACCGTTGTGCTCTCCTGCCCGAGCCAGCTTACTCACCGGAAAACACCCTCTTGAAACGGGCGTTTTTACAAATTGTAAGATTGGAACGGATATACGGCTCAGGGATGATGAAATCTGTATCAGCGATGTGCTTAAAAAGGAAGGATACCAGACAGCATACATCGGAAAGTGGCATTTGGATGAGCCTGAAGCAAATCATACCAAAACTCCAAAGTCAGGGGCAAAGAATTGGGATGCATACACCCCCCCAGGTCCGAGGCGTCACGGATTTGATTTCTGGTATGCATACAATGCATGTGATAACCACACTCATCCTCATTATTGGAATGATGATGCAGAGGCGATATACTCTGATACTTGGTCGCCGATCCACGAAACTGATATTGTCTTAGAGTATTTGAATAATAGGAGCAAGGAACAACCGTTTGCCCTATTTCTTTCATGGAATCCTCCCCACAATCCGTATGACACGGCACCCGAGCAATATAAATCATTTTATGAATCGAAAAAGCTGTCACGAAAGCCGAACGTTAAACTTGGTGATGTACGCCATCATACGGAAGAAGCATTTCCGCTTGATCAAGAAGCGTTCAATGAATTGCAAAAAGGATATTATGCCGCGATCACCGGTCTTGATGATCAATTCGGTCGGATTATCGAATTCTTAACGGAAAACGACATATTGAAAGACACTCTTGTCGTTCTCACAGCAGACCATGGAGACATGCTTGCCAGTCATCAACTCATTGGAAAGCATGTATGGTTTGAAGAATCCATAGGGGTGCCTTTAATCTTTGGCGGTATGGATCTTCCTCCCGGAAAAACCGGTACCGTTATTGGAAGTCCTGATATTGCACCAACAATTCTTGATCTTCTGGATATTGAATCTCCTGAATCGATGAGCGGTGTCTCCTGCGCTCAATCCATCCTTGAAGGAACAACAGATAAAGAGAAGGTTTGCTATATAGCGGCATGTCCGGGACGAGATGTTTTCCTTGAGGAATTCAAGCGAGCGGGTGCTGATCCCAGACAGTTTGGGTGGAGAGCGGTTCGTGCATATGCCAGTACGTATGTGGTTGATGTCGGTTATACTCCGAGTCCGCACTTAAACCGATATTTCTATGATTTAGCTACCGATCCGCACCAGTTGAGTCCTACGATCGTTACAACCCCTATGGCTGTTGAAAGCCAACTGAAGAATTGGCTGATTGCAACAGGCGATGCATTCTTGGAGCACTTGGAGTGATCATGACAATGTTGAAAGGCTTTACCCAACCAATAGAAAGGATTCATGTATATCTGATGGAAGTTGAAGCGTTGAGGGCTTTTAGTTTTGGAACATGGCGAAATAGACAGCATGTATTCATTTGTCTTGAGAGTAATGCCCATCAAGGATGGGGAGAAAACATTGTTTCCGTTAATAATCCGGATGTGCCAATCGACTCATGGCTTGCAGTGCTGGCACAGCTTAAAGGGCGATCGCTTGAAGATGCTCTTGCGATGGTTCGCTTGAATCTCGGGCTCTGGCGTGATCGCTTGACAGAAGCGATTGAAATGGCGTTGTTCGATTTGGCCGGTAAATTAGGTGGAATTTCTGCATTGCAGCTACTGGGATTGCATAAAACGAATCCTGTTGCCGGTGCATGGGTAATACTAAGTGATGATTTAGCTGTTGTGGGGTCAAGCATCCGGCATGCGATAGAAACACGTCAAGCCGAAGTAGTCAAAGTCAAATTATTTGGAGACTTGGATTTAGATCAATCAATAATTAAATTAGTCCGAAGATATGCTCCTAAAGAAAACACCTTTTTGCTCGGTGATGTAAACTGTGGGTATTGTCCTAAAGAGTTTGATGTCACCATCGAAGAGGTTGAGCAGGCTATGCATACCCTCGCTTCGGTGGGGTTGGATGCGTGTGAAGACCCTGGCAGGCTTACGATTGAGGGTTGGGTTGCTTTGCAAGCGAAGTGTCCGGAGCTTGCCATCATCCCGGATTATCCACTTCGTCCTGCCCGATTGGCTAACAAGACACTCTGCAAAGGGATGGGCAGGTTTTATAACATCCATCCTGGGTCTATGGCCTCTATTATCGATGCAATTGAGTTGGCTGGAAAAGTGCAATCATTTGGAGCAGGGCTCATGATTGGTGATGACAGCCTGATTGGTCCGGGATGTACAATTTGGCAACAGATCGCGATTGGCCTTGGAGCGTCTTGGGTCGAAGCCGTCGAGAAAGAGAACGACAGCGATCAATACAAAGAGGCGATTCAATCAAGTGCAACCAAACAGAGCGGAAGTTTCATCGAGCTGAAGCCAAACAACCACGGATTTGGATTGATATTGGATTTGAATATGATGGAAGAAATTGCCAGTAAAAGCATAACAATTTAGGAAGGTAAGAGCATGGATCTTTCTCCCATAACTACGTCGGAACTGCAGACAGCTTTGGATATTGCGGTCGAAAATATGGTGGCATGTTTGCCTCAATTTACAACATCGTTTAAATATTCTCATAGCGTGAAGAACTGGTATCAACAAAGTGAGAATGTTGAGTGGACCACCGGATTTTGGACAGGAGAATTATGGTTGGGTTGGGAACATTCAAAGAATGAGGATATTAAGCGAGCCGCCTTGCTGCAAGTCCAAAGTTTTCTCAAAAGAATAGAAGACAAGGTCGATGTTGACCACCATGATATGGGCTTTTTGTATTCCCCTTCATGTGTCGCCGCCTTCAAGTTGACCGGAAGTGAGATTGGACGGCAGGCAGCATTAATGGCTGCAGATCATCTTCTCACAAGATTTCATGAAAAAGGCCAGTTTTTTCAGGCTTGGGGCGCATTGGATGACCCTACAAATTATCGCCTTATTATTGATTGTTTGTTAAATTTACCGTTGCTGTTTTGGGCAACAAAAGAAACGGGGAATCCCGAATACGCTCAAAAAGCTGTTCAGCACAGTATCACCTCAATGGCCCATGTGCTCCGTGATGACGATTCAACCTACCATACATATTACTTTGATCGAACTACCGGAGAGCCTTTGCGCGGGGTTACCGCTCAAGGATATCGCGATGGATCTGCATGGGCTCGAGGTCAGGCTTGGGGAGTGTATGGGACCGCTTTGATGTATCGTTATACGAAGAACCCTGCGTACAAAGAACTGTTCTTTCGAGTTACGGATTATTTCATAAACCACTTACCTGAGGATTGGTTGCCATATTGGGATTTTGATTTTAAAACGGGATCAAAAGAAAGCCGCGATTCTTCCGCTTCCGCCATCACTGTTTGTGGGATTTTAGAGATGGTTCAATATCTTGAGGAGCATGAAGGGCGATCTCGGTATCACGAAACTGCATTAAAACTTTTGGGAGTTTTATTCCGCACCTGTTCCGTAAAGGATTCTGGGTTGTCAAATGGTCAACTCCTTCATGGCACCTATGCAAAACAATCTCCTTATAATACATGCAAGGATCGTGGTGTTGATGAATGCTTGGTGTGGGGTGATTATTTTTATGTCGAGGCCCTAACCCGGGCTAGTCGGCCGTGGCAGTCCTATTGGTGATCGGATGTGTTATACGAATATCTGAATACATATTTCCCCGAATATTTGGAACTGTTGATGGAGCATGCAAATCGAGCTCTTGTTCAAGAATTTCAATTTTCAATGCCATGGGATATGGAAACGACTTGGGTGAGCCATACCTTTGATAATGAAATTGATTGGAATTTCCAACTTGCGGATGATCCGGAATGGACCTATATGCTCAGTCGACATAGCTTTGTGTTGCATCTCGCTCAAGCGTCAAAAATTACAAATGACCCACGTTATGCGAAAAAAGCTCTCTGGTATATTCGTGATTTTCTTACACATGCTCCTCATATAATCGAACGAGAATCAACCTCTTGGCGCAGCCTTGATGCGGCAATGAGGGTAATGAATTGGATTGATGCACTCATTCTATTGGAGATTGAGGCGGATTCCTTTATTAGAGAGGGAATATCATCTCATGTTGAGTATCTCGCTCTTCAAGATTCTCCGTTTTTACTGTTTTCAAACTGGGGAATAATCGGAAATGCGGGACTCTTTAAAAGTGCTTTATATATTGATGATAGTGAACGTGCTCGACTCGCCGAGAACAGGGTTTGTGAATCCATCCAATATCAGATTCTTCCGGATGGAATGCATTGGGAACAATCGCCTTTATACCACGCTGAGGTTTTATCCGCTTTGCTTTCAATGATTCATGCTTCTAAACGACATAATTGGACTCTGGATGATCGCCTTATTCATGGGGCTAAAAGCATGGCGCAGTTCATGCTTGGGAGTATGAAGCCAAACCGTCATCAGTTTCTCCAGAGTGACTCAGACAATACGGATCTTCGAGATGTGCTGACCCGAGCGTCCTATCTTTTGAATGATTCAACGCTTAGGGTAGGGTGTTTCCCGGTGCTGGAACCATATCTTAGCTTTTTTGAAAGCCCGGATTCCCGTAAAGCATATGAAAAACAAATGATTGCACAGCCTTCTTTCCTTTCTTTTGGAGGCATTGCCAGTGGTAATATATATCTAAGAACAGGATGGAGTGAAGAAGATAGCTGTTGTCATTTCAGATGCGGACCTTTAGGTAGCGGGCATGGACATGCCGACTTGCTACATATTGATTTAGTTGCTCATGGATCTGATGTTCTTGTTGATAGTGGGCGATTCACATACTGTGAGACATCCGAGCGAAGGACGCTGAAAGAAGCTGAAAGCCATTCAACGATTATCGTGGATACTCATGGATCAGCTCAGTATGGAAGTACTTGGAAGTATACTCGGTATGATATGCCGGGTGATCGGTTTCTCATTACTAAGAATGATTGGAACTATGCAAAGGGAAGCAGTCTTGGATATCTTGCCAATTCTCTAAAGCCTGTTTTGGTTGAACGAGAAATCATTCAGCTTGGAAGATCGATATGTTTGATACATGATACTTTCTTTGCAATGAGTCGCCACAGGTATGATTGGTATTTTCATTATTCGCCGGAAGGAATTGTTTCTGACGAACAACAAGGATCGATCGTGTTCATTAATCGTAGAGTGAAAAGCACGATGTGGTACGAACGGGGGATAGAACCAAGGCTAATAAAAACACCCTATTCACCAAGATACAATTCAATGGATGAAAAACCAACAATGCACTTTTCCGGAGTCTTTACGGGCAATCATAGTGCAACGTTTATTATTTATTCCGATAAGATCGATGAAGAAAAATCGTGTACCATCGAGCCCTTGGTTGTAAGAGGGTTAAGAAGTCAGCAAATATACCACACCCATGAAGCTCGAGGTTGGCGAATTTGTGTCGAGAATGAAGAGGCATTTGAAGTAATGATTCGATCCAAAGAGACGACTGAGCTTCTTCAGGCGGGGTCGTTGGTAAGCTATGCGCGAGTGAGTGCACAACAGGGTGACAGAAAAGAATTTTTTAGATTTTAATACGTTGTCTTTTAGGAATATGCAAAAGATATTTACTCACTCCTCTTTAATTTGAAGCACACCACAGACCACCCGAAGGTGGCCTGTGACGAATCCGGATGCGCTGAAGCTTATTTCTTCTTCAGGTACTTCACGCTGTCCAGTGCGACGGCGGTGATGATGATGAACCCCTTGAAGACAAACTGCAGGTTGGTGTCGATGCCAAGGAAGGTCAGACAGTAGGTGAGGCCGGTGAAGATGATGACACCGACGACTGCTCCACTGATCTTTCCGATTCCTCCATTGAAGGAGATTCCTCCAACGACGCATGCGGCGATCGCGTCAAGCTCATAGCCCTGACCGGTTCCCGCCGAGGCGTTCGCCCGGAACGCTTCAAGGAATGCCCCCGAGCCGTAGAAGATTCCCGCCATGATGAAGACGCCCATCGTGACCTTGAAAACGGAGATTCCACTGACACTTGCGGCTTCGGCGTTTCCGCCGACGGCGTACATGTTCTTGCCGAAGATTGTTTTATTCCAGATGAACCATGCGATGAAGATCGCGAAGAGGGCGGGTATGATGAGTTTTGGGAACGTCACATACTGACTGCCGATCTGACCCAGAATCCACCGGCCTCCGATCGCATCCTTGATGTTGCGGTCGATCGATCCGACGGGAGTCCCGCTGGTTCCGAAGAAGAGAAGCCCGTAGATGATTAACTGGGTGGCAAGGGTGGAGATGAAGGGGTGAATCTTCAGCCGGGCGGTGAATACACCGGCAAAGGAACTGAATGCGACACAGAGAAGAATCGAAAGACCGAGAGCCATGAGCACTCGGTTACTCATCGCCATCGGGGTGAAGTCCCATGTCGGATAGCGGAAGACGGAAACGATATTTTTGCCGGGGTGAAGGATGAGACCGGTGGTTACCGCTCCAAGGGCGACCATTCGACCGACACTGAGGTCGGTTCCCGCCAAGAGGATCAAACCCGCTACACCGAGGGCGAAGAACATTCTTGTTGAAGCCTGTTCGAGAATCGTCAGAATATTGGGCAGTGTGAGAAGGTTGCCGGCACCGGAGAGCGGAGCGAGAATGATGACGACGATGAAGAAGATCCCGATTGCTATATAGAGGCCGTTGGCAAGAAGGAACTGTGAGAGCTTGAAGTTGTAGCGATATTCGCGGCGTTTGAGCTGACGGTCTTCGCTGAACTTCGTTTTTCCGTTTCTAAGGTTCCGGTTGGTTTGAACATGGTCGACAAACGCTTGGTTTTTTGCCGCCAGCGCCTGATCAATCGCCTGCTGGCGATGACTCCTCGCATCGAAGAGGGCGGTTTTCGTCTTATACCGGTGCGCTTCGAGTTCAGCTTTGAGCTCTTTTCGACTGCGGCCTTTGTATTCCGACCGGATTGCGGTCTCTGCGCGTTTGGCCTCCTCTTTGATTGTCCGGACCTCTTCCAGATACGCCTGTTTCACTTCTGCGATCGCCTCGTCTTCACGGATCGTTACCTGATCGATAAAGGTCTTGGCCGCCTTGTTGGCATACGCGACACTTTCCTTCACCAGCTCATCAATCGCAGCTTTGTTCTGTGCAGCGTCCTTCTTGGCAAGGCGAATTTCCTCTTTCCACGCTTTGATCTGTTTTCGTTTCTCCTGAGGATGAACCATCTTGCTCTTTCGCAGGGCGACGATATCCTGGCGCAGCTTCTTGATTTTGTTCACTCCGTTTTCACGGAGTTTGTTCAATGTTTGGGAGTATTCAATAATCTTTGGATCTTCGGTCAATTCCATGATTTCTTGATAGTCGGCATTCATGCAGCACACCTCATCACAAGTATTTAGCGGAGAGCCTGATGAGCTCTTCCTGATTCGTTTCATTCGTATTCACGATTCCCGCCAGCCGGCGGTTGGACATCACCGCGATCCGGTTGGTGATTCCCAGAATCTCCGGCATTTCACTGGAAACGACGATGATCGTCTTGCCTTCTTTGGCCATTCGGATAATGAGTTGATAGATCTCATATTTTGCTCCGACATCGATACCGCGGGTCGGCTCATCCATCAAAAAGATTTCCGGTTGACGTTCAAGCCATTTGCCGATAATCACTTTTTGCTGGTTTCCTCCACTGAGTGAGGAGATGAGCTCTTCGGCAGAGACGCACTTTGTTCTCATTTGAACAATCTGACGGTTGGCGGCATCCAACATTTTCCGATTGGAAAGGACGTTCATTGTCTTATAGCTTTCCAGATTGGTGATGACCGTGTTGAACTTGATCGTATCCTTGCCGAACATCCCGTTGAGCTTTCGTTCTTCGGTAATCAGGGCAAAGTCATACGCCATCGCCTCTTTTGCATTTTTAAAACGGAGCTTTTTATTGCCCAACACGATTTCACCGCTGGCGATCGTCCGGATTCCGAAGAGCGCTTCGAGCAGCTCGCTTCTTCCTGCTCCGACCAGCCCGTAGAGGCCGAAAATCTCGCCTTTTCGAACGGAGAAGGAGATATCCTGCAAAACGGGGTCAAACTTCGTAGTCAGATTGCGGATATGGAAGTACTCTTCCCCGGGGTTGTTGTCGACATCGGGGTAGCGCTTGTCAAGGGAGCGGCCGACAAGGGCGGAGACGATCTCATCCATGGTGGTTTCAGCAACGGGCTTGGAAAGAACCATCTTTCCGTCCCTGAGTACTTCAACATCGTCACAGATCTCGAAGACCTCATCCATCTTGTGCGATATGTAAATAAAGGAGACTCCTTTTTTGCGCAAATCATCGATGATCGAGAAGAGCTTCTTCACTTCACGCTCGGTGAGCGAAGAGGTCGGCTCGTCAAGGACGATGATCTTCGCATCATAGGAGACCGCTTTGGCGATTTCGACCATCTGGCGGTGTGAAACGCTCATTGTCCTCATGATGGTTCGGGGGTTGATGTTCATGTTCAGGGATGCGAACAGCTGGTTTGCTTCCATCAGCATCCGGGCTTCGTCGATCACGCCGAAGCGAAGGGGGTATCGGCCAAGGAAAAGGTTGTCGGTTATCGAGCGGTCCAGGCACTGATTCAGTTCCTGATGCACCATTGCGACCCCGTTTTCGAGTGCTTCCTTGGGGTTCTTGAAGTCGATTGGCTTGCCGTTTAAAAACATCTGTCCTTCATCTTTGGCGTAGATGCCGAAGAGGCATTTGACCAATGTCGATTTGCCCGCCCCGTTTTCCCCCATGAGGCCGAGGACTCGACCTTTGTGGACGGTGACCGCGACATTGTCGAGGACTTTGTTTTTGGCGAAGGATTTTGAGAGGTAGTTGATCTCTAATACTGGTTCTTGCATGGCATTCTCAGGTAGATTTGGAAAAGCATGCGGGAACGTCCCGCCCCGCATGCTTCCTGTTCAAAATTGGTGCTTTTAGTACCGGAGCTTATCCAAATAGTCCGGACCGGAGTTGGTCTTGACCATGTTGATGGCATAGCCGTCAAAGCTACCAAGGTTGGTGAACTTATCCAAGGTTGAGGATTCGTTCTGTCCGTCGCCCTGGACGATCGTGAGATCGATTCCGATCAGCGGTGCATAGTACTGGAGCGCAGGCACATAGGAGGAGGAAAGGAAGTTGTCACTGGCGTTGTAGATCGTCAGGAGAACCCGCTTCTTCGGGGCTGCACTCTGCTTGATGCCGGCGTCTCGGCTTCCTTCGGTATACTGTTTCCAGTTGGTGGAATCAACACCGGAGTTGGCGGCCATGACCGCTTTGACATCCGCCCAATAGTCGAGCGGAGCGGTAATCTTGTTGCCCCACTGGTCGGCTTCGGTGATGCCTTTCTTGTAGACATCGGCTCCGGTAAGGCCATCGAGGAGGTTGCGGAGAACCTGAAGGGTTCCGGCTGCCTGAGCGTCGACGTTCTGAGAAACGGTTCCGGTGAGGCGGCCTGCCCCGATCGCCTCGATCGCGTCGGCGTTCGCGTCATAGCCGAAAATCGGCACTCCGGCGGGGTAGTTGGAAGCCTGAAGGCTGCCCATCGCCATACCGTCGTTATTGGAGACGACCATGTCGATCTGGTTGCCGAACTTCGTCGCCCATCCGCCCATCGCCTCGGTCGCGGCGTTGGCGTTCCAGGTCGAACCGTCGGTACCGGTCATCGCCTTGCCTTCCAGCTCGACGACTCTCATCGTCTTGCCGCCGACAACGACCGATCCGACTTTCGCAGCACCGGGGTCGGTCGATCCGTTCCAGGTGCCCAATGCTTTTCGAATACCCTCGGTGCGGGCTTTGGAGTCGTTATGGCCGACGTCACCGATGCAGAGAACGTACCCGATTGTACCGTCGCCATTGCGGTCCAGCTTGGCGGGATTGGCGGCGGCAAGATAATCGGTAATCAATTTACCTTGCACTGCACCACCGCCTGCGGCATCGAATCCGACATAGTAGGTCTTGCTGTTCCAGTTCATCGAATCCATGTCGATTTTGCCGGTTACAGGGTCTGAAGGCTGTCGGTTGAACCATACAAGGGGTTTATCCTTGTTGGCGACTGCACCTTCGTCTTTTGCTCCCTGAGCGAACAGTCCGCCCATGACGAGAGCCACGATCAGCACCATGCCGATCACTTTTAAGTTTGAACGCATACTTTTCTCCTTTTGAAAGTGTTGCCTATGATGGATGGGGATCGTTGCCCCCACTGCATCCAAAAACGGTCGATGTGCTACGAATCGGGTAGCACCTTCTTCTTGTGTCGATCATCGACACGCCGCCTCCTTGGTGCACAAACAATCAAAAAGAACTGACAGGAGCGTATACCCCATTAAACCACCAACTTGAAGTCAAAGCAAGTCCAATTCAGAGACCTGGCGGTGCCTCTTTCCCAAAACCGTATAATAACAATGACACCGCCAAGGGCGAAATGTTGGGAATTGGATCTACTGAACAATTTGAAGGTACTCATCGGTAATTGAATTAAAAAACTGAGTCCCATAAAGATCGAGCGATGAGGAATCCTTGATAAAAGGAAGGATATCTTGTGTAACGAGATGGTAATCCGTTCGCAGAAAACGGTCATGGAGAAGGTGCATAAGGTCTGCTTTTGTGAGCTTGTCATTGTTCATCCAATCACCGGATTGTCTCATCCGTTCTTCGAGGTGGGGAAGATTCACGGGTATCTTGTGTTGGAGGTACCAGACATAATCATAAAAGTCCCTTCCTTTTTCTCTGGCAGCCCATTTCCTGCACAGAAGCGCATGCAATTTTCCTGCAAACAGCGAAGGAGCATCATACAGCAGGGCGGAATAGGGGGATGGCAGCAGGCGAAATCGTCGCTCAAATGTTGCTCCGTCCGGAGGAGCTACGTCAACTTCCAGATTGATCGTGATGATCGAATTTCGGGCAACACCGCTGATTGGTCGTTGAAGTTCCAGAAACTTGATGAGATGGTATTCAGTATTTCCCTTGAGAAATGCGGATTGTATCGGAGAGACGGTTCGTTTTTCTTTTGATGTGAATTTCAGTTCAAAGCCATAGGAGCCCAGCTCTTCTTCAATCGATCTGAAATAGGCCGACAATCGGAATGTCGGATCCGGCTTGACGAGCGAGAAATCCATGTCTTCAGAGAATCTGGGAAGACCATGAAAAATTCTCAATGCTGTTCCTCCGTAAAAAGCGGCGCGGTTGAAAAAATCCGTTTTTGAAAGGGCTTTAAGAACCAATTCCTGGATTGCTTCTTTTAACGCGTTGACTGCTTCAATAGGCGAGTTGGAACGCTGAAGATTAACCATTGCCGTTACTTCGTTTCTCATATGTTTCTCCCGTGCCGGATCAAGGTGTTGATCGTTGTGCTCCGGTAGTATGGAGCCAGTGCGGATAGCAGCTCCCAGTCCAGTTCCTCAAATACGAGTTCATTGATTCGAAGATCTTCAAAGAGGAGGTCTGAAATCCCCTTTTTTGTCGTGATTCCCCGAATTTTGTAAAGCGTATCCAACAAGGCTTTTTCCTTTTGGGCAAGCCTGAAGCCATGCCCTTGTTCTTCAGCGGGTGTGAGCGCCAGAGGGAACACGTTCCGAGGGATGTAATGAAATGTGTACAGGCCGAAAGGAGTATCAAAACGCTTCTCTTTGTTCAGGTTGAATCCCGCGCTTTTGATCGCATGCACCTGCTCGGGAATACATCCATAATACCCCAGAGCCGTTTCAAAAGAGACATAACTGGGGCTCACGAGCATGCCGGCGACGGGCAGGCGTGGATCATCGAAGGAGTCCGCATACACTCCGCGCGCAATCCGGATGATCTCTCCTTTCCGTATCATCTGAGTAAGCTTCGCCTTTGGAGAGGCGTAGGATCTCAGGTCATACATCACCAAATCATAGGGTTTGAGCATATTATCTCCTATAAGTATGATAATATCGTACTTTTTGGAGATAGTAAAGACTCAATACTCTTATATTCCGTTCAATAGTCTTTGATTTTACACATGCCAACGATACACTCTCGATGGAGGGGCGATATGAAGGTAGCGTTGATCACCGGTGGCAGCAAAGGCATCGGACGGGAAGCGGCTCGACTTTGTCTCAAAGAAGGGATGATCGTCTACATCCTCGGCCGCGATGGTGAAGCGCTGGAGGAAACGTCCAATATCCTTGATCCCGAGCAAAAGGTTCTTTTCTCCATTCAGGCGGACGTCACCGACCACCTTGCGTGCAAACGAGCGATTGATGAGGTGATCATCCGTCACGGAAGGCTGGATCTTCTGATCAACAACGCCGGAATGTCGATGCGGGGAAGGGTCAATGAAACCACGCCTGAGGTGCTGGAAGCGATGGTGCACATCAACTTTCTGGGCAGCGCCTATATGACCTATTACGCTCTCCCACATATAACAGGACAGAAGGGAAGCATCATCTTCACCTCCAGTCTGGTCGCTCTCCACGGCGTCCCCAAGGTCGCAGGCTATGCGGCGGGCAAGGGTGCGCTTACCGCCTATACGGAGAGCCTGCGGGCCGAGGTGAGCTCCAAGGGAGTCCACATCGGCATCATCTACGTCGGCTTCACCGAAAACGATCCGAAGAAGGTGATCTACAGTGCGGATGGATCGCTGATACCTCTTTCCAAGCGCAAAAACGCCCACACGCAACAGGATGTAGCCAGATATATGCTCAAGATGATCAAAAGGAGAAAGAAGCGGATGGTTCTCACCCCCTTGGGGCATTTCTCCTCATTCCTCTATCGCTTCTTCCCCAACCTGAGCGATTGGATCATCGCCCGCTTCAATCCCACCAATGCTCAGTATTCGGAGGCAAACTAGTCGAGGGAGCTTTTTCCAAACGTGATCGATACGTCTTGCCTCGACTATTCTCTTCGATACGAGGAATTGATCGATGGCAAGCACATCGATTTCCGAGATCGAAAACCGGCAAACCATGATCCGCTGACGATGTCTTGCTATCTGTACGGTAGAGGAGTATATGTAGGTTGTTTATATCCTAGAAAAGTATTATTCTTATGAAAGAGGTGTCATGATGATTATCAATACAAAACAGATTGTCTCGATGACGGAGGCTAATCAGAATTTTTCTAAAGTCGCACGGCTTGCAGATGCGCAAGGCAACGCCGTCATCTTCAAAAACAATCGTCCCAAGTATCTGGTCATCGACCTTGCACAGGAGACGTTTTTGAATCTGACTGACGCTGAAAAGATTGAGATCGTCGCAAGACGTATTCTGGAAAAACATCGTAAAGCGTTTGAAGAGCTGGCAAAATGATTGATCCAGAGTTCCTTGTGTTCGCTCTGCTCCATCATCAATGCCGATCATCGGACAATGAGCCTTGGCGTCAATCCCGTTTTCACGGTTCAGCAACGTCGGGACATGTCCATATGCGGCACCGGAGTCATACCTGTTTCAACACGATGTATGTTCCGGATCTCGGAGATCCTTCGCGAACTATATATCGGGCATCACGCAACTCCGTCAGTGCCCGTTGGACGGTTCTCATCGACATATCTATGGATTCAGACAGTTGCCGTTGGCTGAGAGATCCGTCAGTTTGCAAAGCTCTGAGAACGGTCAATGCATTTTCTGAAAGCCCGTTATCCTCGGCTGGGAGCATAGTGATTGTATTACCGCCATTATTACCGCCATCACCGCCACTATTACCGCCAGATGGTTTACATGGATCCTCTTCACGATATATTGAAAGGGCTTCTTCGTTATAGGGGAAGCGGACAGAGATGAAATGGTCGGAAATGGAGAATATATCTCTTGGATACGCTCTCAAGATTTTTTGCATGCCTGAACCAAGTTGCTCACAAAGATCCATATCAGAAAAAATCCTCATGAGCTCTCTGTTTCTTGGATGGGAGAGGCCTTTGAAAAATTCTTCTTGTGAGAGACCTATCGGCAGCCCCCCGGAGGAAACGATTTCAATACGATCATCATAGATTTCGAAGACTGGAAATGATCCTAAAATATAGTCATTGTGGATGATGGCATTAAGTACCGCTTCACGAAGAGCATCTCTATCAACGAGGCGTATCTCTTTTCTTGCTGCCTTTCCGCCAACTCGTACAACTGTAGCATTGGCGACCTCAAGTTTATCGAGAACCTGATATGCGGATCTGATGAGACACGTTCTGCCGAATTCATTTCGCTCAATGATATCGAGCTTATTCATTCCTCTGAACCGAGCGACTTTTATTGAGACCCCATTATCATCAGACATAAGGTAGGCCGTATAATTGAAACGTCCATCGTCGGTGTAGAGTCCAAGATTTCTCAGGAAGAATTCCCCACTCACATCGAACCCGCGAATACCGTAATACATTTTGAGCTGGTCGAACGTGAGGTGTTGGTTCGGTGAAAGCACATTGCTCAATGTTTGAATGGCACGCCGAGAATATAGGTCGGTAATCATCGATTGGTTCATAGGTGAGGATTGTGAACCAATTCGAATGAAACAACCTTTGGAACTCATACCATGCTTTTTTATATAGTATGGTTTTTCCAGTCCTTGAGCGACAATTACTCTAATGTACGATTTGCTTTCAGCTTGCTTCACCTCAACATTGAAAAGTCCCAGCGTTGCAGGTTGGATATTATTTTTGATTCGGTCAATGACTATCAGTGATAAAGATTTTGCATCATCCAACCCGAGGATGGTGCCATCATCATCAGCCCCGATCAAGATATTTCCGCCTTGGGTATTTAAGAATGCTACGACCTCTTTCTCCAGTCCTTCGGCGAGCTCTTTTTTGAACTCCAGCGTCAAACCTTCTTCCATCAGATTACCTCTTGCCATACTATACCACGAGACGGCTGAAATGGGAAAAGAGCGATCATTCGACAATACTAAAAGGCAGACCCGATGATGAGGTCTGCCTTCCATGCCCAGAACAAGATTCGAACTTGCACAGTATTGCTACCGCTAGGACCTGAACCTAGTGCGTCTACCAATTCCGCCATCTGGGCGCAGGCCACACTATAAGTTTTTTACCCCTTGATTGTCAACAGAACCGTTGCATGCGCTTCGATCGCATCGCCGGTTCCGAGTTCACCGAGTACACCTTCGGCGGTCTTCGCCTTCACCGACACATGATCGATCGGGACTTCAAGGATATCCGCCAGGCTGTAGCGGATCGAATCGATGTGGGGCCGGAGCTTCGGTTCCTTGAGGATGATCGTGGTGTCGATGTTGCCGATCGAGTAGGGGGGAAGGAGCTTTGTTACCACATGATCCAAGAGATCGACCGAGGATGCCCCTTTGAACCGCGGATCCGTGTCGGGGAAGTGGGTTCCGATGTCGCCTTTCGCCAATGCTCCGAGAATCGCGTCGATGATCGCATGGATCAGCACATCCCCGTCGCTGTGGGCGACGAGGCCCTTGGCCGAAGGGATGATTACTCCACCGAGGACGAGCGTCGCTCCCTCTTTGAGACGATGAATGTCCCAGCCGCTTCCGATTCTCATCCCATCCTCCTCGGCTTCGCCTGTGAAAGGGCGCTACCAAACGCTTCGTTTATTCTTGCCTGCTTTTTGCCCGCCTCCAAGTCGGCAAGGTATCGCTTGATCTGTTCCTCGGCATCGGGAATATCGGAGAGGTAGGTGATCTTGATGTTCGTCCGTTCTCCTTCACAGATGCCGACCCATTGGTTGTAATCGGTAAAGATCTCCGTGTCGTCGATATATGTATTGGTAGTTCCGGCCGCCCGGCGATGGGCTTCGAGGATCTCCGGATAACGGAAGATCTGAGGAGTTTGTACTCCAACCGTTTGTTGACGGTTGCTGTGACCGATAATCTGTCCATGCTCATCGATCGTCTTGATCGCATCGGTTGTCGAGAGAGCGGGAACGGCTCCACCGAAGATCGTGGCGGTTGCCAGCGTCGTGATAATCAGTTCTTCGCTCACATACGGGCGGGCACCGTCATGGATCGCGACGTACTTGATCGGCAGCGAGAGGGTGGCCAGCAGTTCAAGACCGTTTAAAACCGATTCTTGGCGGTTCTTGCCGCCTTTGACCAGAATGATCGGCACGAGGTTCTGCTCCAGCAGGTCCTCAAGGGCCACCGCACACTGGTCTTCCATCCCCTCAGGGTGGGTAACAACGATCGCCCGGCAGTTTGGAATGCCCAGAAACGGGCGGACACTCTGATAGAGGACCGTATGCCCGCCAAGATTGAGATATTCCTTCTTTACTCCGATCTCTTTGCTTTCATTAAATCGGTCACTGCTACCGGCAGCGGTAACGATGACCGCGTGGGATGGAAATGCCATATATCATGATTCCAAACGACTGAATACGACCATCTCGATCTCCTTCTCATCCTTTTCAAGGGAGATCGAACATTCATCGATCAACAGCCGCAGCGCGGTGTCGTAGAGCTTGCGTTCCTGAACCGGAAGCTCCTTGATCTTGGAGCGATGGTAGAGCGCTTGGACGACCTTGGCGATCGAAGCGATCGAACCTTCTTTCAACAAATCGACGTTCATCTGATAGCGCGCCTTCCAATCGACCGGCATCGGCTCATACTTGCTGGAGATGGAATCGATCGCCGCTTGCGATTCTTCTTTCCCCACGATCGGCCTGATTCCCATATCCTGGTATTTATCCACCGGGATTCTGACGGTCATATCGGAGATATCAAGGTAGATGACGAAGTAGAGCGTATCGACGCCTCGGAAATCAATCTCCTCAATCTTCGTAATCACACCCACACCTTGAAGGGGATATACGACATGCTCCCCGACTGAGAAAGGCAACGTTTTTTCTGATAAACTCATGGCATTAGTATACCGTAAATTTCGACTTCCAACAAGGCGACAAAAGAGAGATAGCCAACGACAAAGCCAATAGTGTATAGTACTTTCATGAGTACAACATTACGAAAGACCGGGGTGCTTCTTCACCCGACAAGCCTTCCTTCCAAATATGGAATCGGATCTCTTGGAAAAGAAGCCCTGCAGTGTATCGACCTGCTTGAGAAGACCGGCATCCGGCTATGGCAGATTCTTCCGCTCGGCCCGACGGGATACGGCGATTCGCCCTATGCCGCCCGCTCCTCCTTTGCCGGAAACGAGCTGCTTATCGACCTTGAAGAGTTGATGGTGGATGGGTATCTGGAGTATGAGGACATCTACACCGTTCCCGTTTTCAACAAAGATCGGATCGATTATCAAGCCGTTCGGGCATACAAAGAACCATTGCTTGCCCAAGCCGCCGGATCGTTTCTGAAACACGCCAACAAGTTCGAACGTTCGGAGTACAAGCGTTTTTGCAAGGATCATGCATCATGGCTGGAAGACTATGCCCTGCACAACGTATTGTGCGCAGTGTACAACGATTCCCGATGGTTTGAAGTCTGGCCGAAGGAGCTCGGCCTGCGCGAACCTGAAGCTCTTGCCGCGGCTCGGAAACAGTATTCCGCCGAAATCGAAGAGGTGAAAGTCCTTCAATTCTTTTTCTACCGACAGTGGCTGAAGGTCCGTTCCTATGCAAACGAGCGGGATATAGAAATCATCGGGGATATCCCGATCTTCGTCGCCCCCGACAGCGCCGATGCATGGGCGAACCGCCATCTCTTCAAGTTTGACGAGGATGGCAAGCAACTCGCATCCAGTGGTGTACCGCCGGATTTTTTCAGCGAAACCGGACAAATGTGGGGCAATCCGGTGTATGATTGGCCGGTCCACATAAAAGAGAAGTTCGCCTGGTGGACAGAGCGGTTCCGGCACACGTTCCTGCAGTGTGACATCATTCGGGTGGACCACTTCCGCGGTTTTGCCGCATATTGGGAGATTCCGTATGGGAATCCGACCGCCGAAATCGGCTCGTGGGAGCCGTCGCCGGGAGTTGAACTCTTTAAAACGTTAAAGAAAAACCTTGGAGACGACCTGAAAATCATCGCCGAGGATCTGGGTGTCATCACCCCGGATGTGGAAGAGCTCCGTGATTCCAACGGTTTCCCGGGGATGAAGATCTTCCAATTCGCTTTTACGGTCGAAAAGGGTGTTTTCGATCCGACGAATGAATTCCTTCCCTACAACTGCAGCGAAAACTCCGTCATCTATACCGGTACCCATGATAACAACACCACACTTGGGTGGTTCAGAGCCCTCACCGGGGAAGAGCAGGATGTCGTGAGGCGGTATTTTGAAGCGCCGGATGCCCAGATCGTGTGGCAGATGATTCGGCAAATGCTCCACAGCGTGTGCCGCTGGGCGATCCTGCCGATGCAGGATTGGCTGGAACTGGACGCAAGCGGACGGATGAACACCCCGGCGACCGTCGGCAGCGCCAACTGGTCGTGGAGGCTCTCCTCCTTGAAGCTCGAGCCTTGGCGGATCGAGCGCCTCGCCTCCCTGATCCGGCTTACCGGGCGTTAAAGCCGGGCAAGCAGATAGGCGATCAATTCATTCAGCGCGGGCTCGCCGGCGTTCAGGCCGGCGATCTCTGCCGCTTCATATCTGACGCCGACGAGAAGCGCTTCGACCCGCTCTCTCAGCGTGGTGTCGAGGGAATCGGTGAAGAGGGTGACCATCTTTATCGTATCCTCGATGACGTGGAGGTTCAGCGTCACCTCGCCCCATGCGAAGCGGTGGGTGAAGGAGTGGGTGAAGGGTGGCGTCCGCTTGAGGATGAGATCAAGATCCCCGAAGAGCCGGTAGTTCGCGCTTGCCGGCTCGAACTCGGAAAAGTCGATGTGAACCACTTCGCTTTCTCCATAGCGTTTTTTGAATGTGTGCTCCAAAGCTGACTCAACCTCTTTCACGGTGATATCATCCTTTGCTTCTTTGAGGTTCCCTACCCGGGAGGCGACGGACTTCACCGCCTTGGAAGCGAGCTTGGTGTCACTTGGGGTGAGGTAGTTCGCCATCACCGAGAGATCGCTCTTCACGAGCAGCGTCCCGTGGTGGACGAACTTCGTCTTCGTCGTCTGGAACGCGTTGCCGCTGATCTTTCTGCCATCAAAAAGGATATCGTTTCGTCCGCTTTGTTCGGCGGTGATCCCCAGCTCGGCGAGGGCGTCGATGACGAGGACGAAGTTCTCCTCCTTCGTGGCGGTCTCCTTATCACCGATCAGGGTGAAGCAGAGGTTCCCCCGGTCGTGGTAGACCGCCCCTCCGCCGCTTTGACGGCGAACCAGTTGGACTCCGTCTTTCTTCATCGCTTCGAGGTTGCACTCGCTGTGGGGGTTCTGAAAGCGTCCGATGACGACACAAGGGTCGTTTACCCACAAATACAGAATACGGCTATAGGGCAAATCCATCAAATATGCTTCGCCGGCCAGATTCGCCGCGCAGTCGTGACTCGTTGAATAATAAATTGCCAGGTTCATGTTCAAGAGTGTACCGGGACCGTGCTCGTCATGCTATACTCTGCGCATGAATATCGTGCTCTTTGAGGCGTTGGAACCCAGAAACACCCTTGACCTGAATGATTACCGCGCCAAACACATCAAAAAGATCCTGAAGCTGAAGGAAGGCGACTCCTTCAAAGCCGGGGTGATCAATACCTCCACCGGCGTTTCCACGATCACGAGCGTGGGGGAGAAGAGCATCGAGTTCACCTATACCGAGGAAAAACCGGCTGAGCCGCTGTACCCGATCACCCTGCTGGTCGGGATGGTCAGGCCGATCAGCATGCGGAGAATCCTGCGCGAAGCGGTCTCATTGGGGGTTGGGCGGCTGATTCTCGTCCCGACGGACACCGGGGAGAAGTCCTACGTCCAAGCGGGGCTGTACACGAGCGGCGAGTACCGCTCGATTCTCCTTGACGGGGCGATGCAGAGCGGTCATTGTCAGCTCCCCGAAGTCGTCTTTACCGCTTCTCTGGATGAGGAATATCCGTATGAGGGAGTTAAGATCGCTTTGGATAACATCGAAGGTTCGATAAGCCTTGATCGCGTTGAAATGAATCCGGAGCAAGGAGCCACCCTTGCGGTGGGGCCGGAACGGGGGTTCAGCGACCGCGAGCGGATTCTTCTCGGGGAGCGGGGGTTCATCCTCGCTTCGTTCGGAACGCGGATTCTTCGGACCGAGACGATCTGCAGCGCCGCCGTCGGGGTCTTGCTCAGTCGTTTGGGTTTCCTTTAAATTGGAAACGGAGGAGGTAAGCTATGGCACATAACGTGGTTGAAGCGGCGGAAGCGATTCTGGACAAGGAGTTCAAGGTTCTCGATCATGGGTTCATCCGCCTGGTCGACTATCTTGGAAGCGATGAACGGATTGTTCAAAGCGCCCGGGTCTCCTACGGAGACGGAACGAAAACGTATCGCCAGGACAAGGGATTGATCAACTACCTTTTGCGCAACGATCATACCTCCCCCTTTGAACAGGTGAACTTCACCTTCCACATCAAGATGCCGATCTTTGTCGCCCGGCAGTGGGTCCGGCACCGAACCGCCCGGGTCAACGAGATCAGCGGCCGGTATTCAGTGATGAAGGATGAGTTCTACGTTCCTGACAGCCGGCACATCAACCTCCAGAGCGAGGATAACAAGCAAGGCCGGATGGATGAAGCGGTCGATCCCGCCTTGGCCAAAAAGGTCCAGGAGATCCTTGCCGCCGACCAGAAGCGAAGCTATGAGACCTACCGGCAGCTTCTGGAGATGGGCTTGGCCCGGGAGCTCGCCCGGATCAACCTTCCGCTCTCGATGTACACCGAATGGTACTGGCAGATGGATCTGCACAACCTCTTCCACTTCCTCAAACTTCGGCTCGATCCGCACGCCCAATGGGAGATCCGCGTCTACGCCGAACAGATATTGAAGATCATCCGCTTGGTATGTCCGATCGCCGTCGAAGCGTTCGAGCAACACAAGGTCGGCAGCGCAACGTTCAGCGCAAGCGAGCTTGAAGCCCTCAAAGACGTGCTCGATGGAAAAGAAAACCCCCTGACCGGCCGGGCTCTTCAGCTCTTTGAGGAGAAACTGAAGTAGCGAAACCCCCGCAATTGTCAAAGAACTGGGGAGTGGGTACAGTTAATCCATGGCAAAGAAGGAAACACGGTACACCGTAGGTTCGGAGATCGAGACCTTCAACACGGTTGTCAGCGAACCGGTCGCTCCGAGCCTTCAGGCTCGGGAGCTGCCCGGCCAGAGCGGCGTGTATCTGATGAAGGACAAGGATGATCGGATCATCTACGTGGGCAAAGCGAAGGATTTGCGCAAGCGGGTGACCAGCTACTTTCTGGCCAACCGGAGCGCCAAGACCGCCGCCTTGGTCCGCAAAATCGTCACTATCGAATACATCATCACGGGAAACGAGTATGAGGCGCTCGTCCTGGAGAACAACCTCATCAAAAAATACGCTCCCCACTACAACATCTCCCTGAAAGACGGAAAATCCTATCCGGTGATTCGAATCACCAATGAACCGTTTCCCAAAGTCCTTAAAACCCGCCAGATTATCAACGACGGGTCAACTTACTACGGCCCCTACCCGGGTGCGCGGATGTTGGAACAATACCTCGATCTGATCTACAAGCTCTTTCCGCTCCGCTACTGTTCGACTCCCTTGCGGAAACGGGAGAAACCCTGTCTGTACTACCACATCGGGCTCTGCAGCGGTCCATGCGCCGGCTTGATCGGCGCGGAGGAGTATGGCAGATACATCACCGAGGTTCGGAACCTTCTGGAGGGAAAGGTCGACGGGTTGCTCACTCAGCTTCATGAGGAGATGACCAAAGCCAGTAGGGAGCTGCGCTTTGAAGAAGCGGCGACGAAGCGCGATCAGGCGGAAACGGTGAAGATGATTTCAACGGATCAGCAAGTCCAGGAGTTCAGCGAAGAAAACCGCGACTACGCCGCGATCGAGATGCGCGGTCCGCTCTGCACGATCAGCCTGATGCAGATGCGGGAGGGGCAGGTGATCGGACGGGCGCTCTATCGGGCGGAGACGTTCGGGGACGAGACGGAGACGCTTCTGGCGTTTCTCATCCAATATTATGCCGACGGCATGAAGCTTCCCCAATACCTCTACGTCTCGCATGAGATCGAGGTCGATCTGATTCGGCGCTACTTCCTTGAGCACTTCGGGGGCATCTTGGAGGTGAGCCTTCCCATCGAGGGAAAACACTATCGTATCCTGCGGATGGCCCGAGAGAACGCGACGCGGGATGTCGAAAAACGACTGAGGAACAAGGACAACACCGAAGCGCTCCATCTGTTGAAAGAGCTCCTCGGTCTGGAGAGCGAACCCGTTTTGATCGAAGGCTTCGACGTTTCCCACCTTCAGGGCAAATACACCGTCGCATCGCTCATCTCGTTTCGAAACGGAAACCCCGATAAACCGAACTATCGACGCTACAACATTAAAAGCGTCGAAGGACGGATCGACGATTATGATTCGATCCGCGAGGCGGTCGCCCGCAGGTATCAGAAGGTTCTCAACGAAAATCTGGAACGGCCGGGTCTGCTGCTCATTGACGGAGGACATGGGCAAGTCAATGCGGCCCGGGAAGTCCTTGACGATCTGGGGATTTTCGATATTCCCGTCATCGGGCTGATCGAAGGGTCGGAGACGATCGTCTTCGGGGACGGGAAAGAGGATCTTCGCCTCGATCACGGCAATGAAGCGCTGAGGCTCCTCATCGCCGTTCGGGATGAGTGCCATCGCTTCGCCCACGCCTCCAATCAGGCCGCCCGCTCCCGCACCGCTTCCTTCCAATTGCTTCAGTCCGTCGATGGAATCGGAAAAAAACGAAGTGAGGCGTTGATGGCTCAATACGGAAGCCTTGAGGCGGTGCTGAAAAAAGATCCGGAGGATCTGGCCAAAGAGGCGAAGCTGCCGCTTGCCGTCGCTCAACGGCTGATTAAACAGCTCTCCCTATAGCAGTGTCGCGAAGGATGCCGTAGTGAGCTCTTTTCCCTTCTTGTTGATGATCCGGTAGATCAGCCGCTCGAGGATGAGGGGTATCTCTTCGCTTCGGCTTTGTTTCACCTCGATATCGGCTTGGGCGAGGGCGATGATGATCGAACGGATATCCTTCGAGGAGTAGTGCTTCGCTCCTTCCCGATAGGTGTTCTTATCCTTCGGACGCCGGATGGCGCTGTTTTTCAGAAGGACATGGGCGTTTGAAAACACCTCGGGTTCATCCTTGCCCTCTTCAAAGCCTTCGGCGACCGAAAGCAAACGTCTAAATTGCCACAACAAGCCGCTGACGAGCAGAATGGGAGTCTGGTAATCACCGCTGCCCAACAGGGCGTGAAGACCGGCGAGGGCTTTTTTGAGATCGCCGGCGGCAAGGTGGGGGAAGAGGGTGAACGCATCTTCGACCCGGCTGTGGTGAAGGTACGTTTGAACCGCCTCCTCGTCGATCGGTTTCGTCGGCGAATCGTGCTGCCAGAAGAGGGCGAGCTGGTTGCACACCGTCCTGAGCTCCTGGGTGTTGTCCTCCGTCATGGCGATCAGGAGCTCCACGGCTTCGGACGTGATCGTAAGGCCGAGCCTGCGGAAGTGGGTTCTGATCCACGCGGATTTCTCACCTTCCAGGAGATCATAGAAGATTCGGGTTCGTTCCTTGGGGATCGCATCCATGATCTTCTTCGTGATCGAGGTTTCGCTCGATGCAAGAACGACCGTAGCGCTCGGGCTTGGATTGGCCAAGTATCCGGCCAGCTCATTGAGGAATGCAGCGCCGGCGCTTTCCAGTTGGCTGATGAGAATCAGGCGATGGTCGCTGAAGAGCGAGTCGTTGGCAAGTGAAGCGAACAGCTCTCCCTGTTCCCCGTCAAACGGATAGAAGCGCTCGAACTCCAAGCCGTCGCCGTACTTCGCCGCCAGCTCGCTTCGAATTCGTTTCACCTCGTCCGCCTTCGCCCCGGCTTCGGGGCCGAGAAGGAGATAGCTGCTCATGAAAAGTCCCTGATGAGAAGTTGGAGAATCCCGTGGACCCGGCATGAGCGGGTGAAGATCGGGCCCATCGCGGAGTTGGCCGGCCTGAGTTCAATCATGTCTTCACCGGGATAATAGCCTTTCAGCGTGATTCCTTCCTCGCCATCCTCCACCGTCGCCGCAACGATCGCTCCGCTGTTGGCGCTTTGCGTTTTCCTGATGATCGCGAGATCTCCGTCGAAGATTCCCTCTTCGATCATCGATTCACCCCGAACCTTCAGGGCGAAGTAGGTGGCTCGGGCTCCTTTGAGCATGCTTACGGGAACCTTCAGCATATAATCGGTGTTCTCTTCACTTAACAGGGGTTTTCCTGCTGCGATCGTTCCGATGACCGGAATCTCGATCACTTCTTCCGTTTCCAGAAACTCTTCGTCGATGATTTCGATTGATCGGCTGGAGCCGGGGGTCGTGCGAATCACTTTCTTTGCTTCCAAGGCTTTGAGGTGGTCATGGGCGGCTTTCACCGAAAACTGAAAATATTCGGCGACCTCCCTTACCGAAGGCGGGTAGCTGTTTTGTTTAATGAAATCGGTGATGAACGTCGCTACATCCCGTTGGCGATTGGTCAATGGTCGAATCATATCCTTACTCCTCGAACCGGTTGAGGAAGAGGGCTTCGATTGCATCGGCAAGCTCCTCTTCATCCTTTCCCTCACAAATCATTGTCAAGGAAGTCTGGTAGGTTGCTCCGAGGGTGATGATACCCATGATTGATTTTCCGTTGATCTTTATCGTCCCTCGTTCAAAAAACAGGTCGCTTTCAAAGCGATTCGCCACGTTTACGATTGTAGCGGCCGGACGGGTATGAATTCCGGCTCGGGTCGTGACGACGAGCTCGCGTTGTACCATCAAAAGTCCTCCTCGGCGTCGTAGTAAATCTTGCGGGCGGATTCGCTTTCGAGCCACTTCTTCACGTTTTGGTCAAACTCCTTGGCGGAAAAATAGCCAAGCTTCTTCAAACGCTCATTGCGAGCGGCGGTTTCGATGATAATGGGGATATTCCGACCCGGTTTCACCGGAAGGATGACGAGGGGAATGGAAATTCCGAGGTAGCTTGTCGTCATTTCCGTTCCGACCCGGTCATACTCTTTCGTCGCATCCCAATCTTCAAGCTGAATCACCAGCTGAATCTGTTTGCGGTCCCGAATCGCACCGACACCGTAGAGGTTGGCCAAGTTGATAATTCCCAATCCCCTGATTTCCATATGGTGGGCGAGGGCGGGGTTTTCCCCGGTCCCGATCAAAAAGGTATCACTGACGTTGCGCAGGCGCACCGTATCATCACTGATGATCCGGTGTCCCCGCTCCATGAGCTCCAAGGCGGTTTCGCTTTTTCCGACCCCGCTGTCGCCGATGATCAGGACCCCGATGCCATAGACTTCGACAAGGACTCCATGAATCGTCTGGGTCGGGCTGAAAATCTCATCCAGGCTTTGATAGAGGATCCGGGAAAAATCGCCTGAAGGAAGATCCGATACCAACAATGGGACGGAGGAGCTTTCCGCCAGCTCGATGATCTGCTTGCTCGGTTCGCCATGGTCGGTAAAGATGCATGCAGGGATGGGGTAGGAGAAGAATTGCTCCACATTGCCCATCTGATCGGTTTCTTCCAACATTCGAATGTATGTCTGTTCCCCGCGGCCGAAGATTTGAACGGCCTGGGCGCTGAACTCCTCAAAAAAACCGCTTAACGGCAAGCCCGGGCGGCTGATTTTGCTGGTGGTAATCGCCCGTGACAACCCCGAACGGCCGGCTACGCACCTCAGGCGCAGGTGGCTTCGTTCCTTGATATCCAAGTCAAGCAGATCAAATACGGTAAATTCAGCCATTACGGATACTACTATACAGTTGTTGGTGGCACCTGGCAAGGGATAAAACAGGTGGCGAGCAAGAGCGTTTCAGCCCGTCGATATCTCGCTTTTCATTGACGATTGACTTCCAAGGTCGTATTCTTAGAGTAAGACTACTAAGGAGGGCTTATGAATTTAACCGTCAGAGGCATCCGGTACAATCCAAGCGACGAGACCCGGGAATTCTTGGACAAAAAACTTCAAAAGCTTCAGTTTGCTGAAGGATTCTTGCATGATCTGGATATCGTAATGACCCGCGAGACTGCAGGTCAGGGATTCCATCTCGATGCAAAGATCCACTTTTCATGGGGTACCGTCAAAATGGTCAGCACCGATTGTTACGAGCTCTACGAAGGAATTGAACTGCTCGTGGACAAGATCGAGGCGACCGCTCGAAAGGAGAAAAGCAAAGTAAAGAATCACGGATAATACCCAAGCGATTAAGTAGGGGAGTGAGAATGCACGAGGTTACGGCATCGGCACAAACCGAAATCCATGATGAAGATGCGTCGTGTTTCATGAAAACAGGCTGGCGCATCTTTTCTTTATACCATGCAACCGGAATGCATGAGATTGTAACTATAGTGAATGATGTACAAACATGATTGTATCTTGTCCCGAATATGATATAATATTCGGGACAAAAGGTGATGACAACATGCTTTCATATATTGAACAAATTGAAAACGAAATAAGCAAACTCGATCCCGGAAAAGTATTTATCGCTAACGATTTCTTGGAAATCGCTTCCTATGAAACGGTTAGGAAGAGTCTGAATCGCCTGGTTGATGATGACAAGATCAAGCGCGTCATCAACGGTTTCTATCATAATCCTGAATATAGCGAGTTGATTCAGGAATACGCGGCACCTTCCATGCACGAGTTGGCGATTGCCATAGCCCGAAAATACAATTGGAATATCGCTCCATATGGCAGTACGGCGCTTAACATCTTGGGTTTATCCACACAAGTTCCGAGTACATGGACATATATTTCAAGCGGACGGAATAAAACCTATCATGTGAGTAAAAGAACAATAGTTTTCAAGAAAGTGAAACTCGGTGAAATTGCGAATATGTCTTTAAAGACAGCGACCATCATTCAAGCGATTAAAGCTTTGGGTAGGGACAGGATAAGGAAGAAGGACATACAGACGATGAGAAGTAGACTATCCCAAAAAGAGAAAACTGAGCTTATGAATGAAGCAACCGCCGTCTCTGCATGGATCTATGAGATAATACGGGAACTTTGCGAGGGCGAAAATGAGTAATTTTTTACTTAATGATAGAGGTGAATTACGAGTCATTCTCATGAATACATCCGATAAGTTGGGGGTGTCCGAAGCAATAGTGGAAAAAGATTATTGGGTAAGTTTTGTTTTAGGCTATCTCTTTCATCAAAACACAAGGAAAGAAGTATTTACATTCAAAGGCGGTACTTCTCTTTCTAAATGTTTTAACCTCATAGATAGATTTTCTGAGGATATAGATCTTATACTCGATTGGAGAGTTTTAGGGTACGAAGAGAATGAGCCTTGGATAGAGCGTTCAAACACCCAACAAGATAGATTTAACAAGGAAATCAATAAAAAGACGGAAAAATTTCTTAAAAATGTTTTCTTACCGGAAATAGATGCGGATTTTAAGAGGATTTTAGGATCAGAAATTAATCTCTTCATAGAAGATGAAAACCCCCAGAGCATTCTTTTTGAGTATCCTAAAATCTTTCAATCCGCTTATTTGACACAGAGTATAACAATGGAGATTGGGACTCTTGCTACATGGGAACCTGCCATAAAAGCAGAGATTAGACCGATGATTGCAGAGGTTTATCCCAATTTTTACAAGGAAAAAATTGAGGCTAGAACCGTAGCTCCGAAAAGAACGTTTTGGGAAAAAGCAACAATACTGCACCACGAAGCACACAGACCGAAAAGTTCAAGTATGCCCCCTAGATATGCCAGACATTATTACGACCTATACAAGATGGCAAGTTCGCCGGTCAAGGAAACTGCACTTTATGACAGAGAATTAATGAAAAAGGTTTCTGAGTTTAAAATCAAGTTTTATCCGCGGAGATGGGCAAAATATGAAGATGTTATAAGCGGAAACATAAGATTAGTACCCGATGAGTATCGTTTCATAGAAATACAGAAAGATTATGAAGCGATGAAAGAGATGATATATGGAGATTACCCTGAATTTGACGAATTGATGAAAGGAATAGCGAGACTAGAAAAAGATATTAAGGAATGGACATAAACGAAATAAGAATCATAATTGTCCCGAATTATATATTATATTCGGGACAAAAGCTGAAACTTTTGAGCACGATTGGACAGAGAAGAACAACATGGCGATGACGTATCGGCTTGAATCAAAAACCAATTAAAAAGAAGTTTTGGGTATAGTTTCAACGTTAATCGGTTCCTCGTATGTACGAGGGATCGATCTGCAGCTCGTTGCGGTACTTGGCGACGGTTCTTCGGGCGATCTTGATGCCCCGTTCGGCAAGCAGGTCGGCGATCTTCTGGTCGCTGAGCGCTTTTTGACCCTCCTGTTCCTCGAGGATCTGGCGGATCGTCTCCTTGACGGCTTCTTTGGAGAGATCGCCGATCGCACTGGAAAAGAGCCGTTTGAGCGGGATGATCCCGAAGTCGGTCTCGATCCACTTGGCGGTGGCGATCCGGCTCACCGTTGTTTCATGAACCCCGATCTCCGCGGCGACTGCTTTCTGCGTCAGCGGTTTGATATACTGAGGACCGAGAATGAAGAACTCCCGCTGTTCACGAAGCAGCACCAACGCGACTTTGTAGAGGGTTTTGTTCCGGATATCCAGCTGGAAGATGATATCGTTCGCTTTCTTGACCTGTTCCTGAATATATGTCTTCGCATCCGGGTCCGAGGCAAGCGCTTCAAACTCGGGATTGATCCGGATATCCGGCAGCGCATCCTCATTCATTCGCAATTGCAGCGCCCCGTCTTCAACCCTGATTGAAAGGTCGGGGATGACGTAGTGCTGAGGACCGGAGGCGAACCCCTGGCCGGGGAAGGGGGTCAGGGTCTTCAGAAACGCATAGAGCTCACCGAGCTCCTCTTCGCTGATCCCAAGGTTCTTCGCCACCTGCTCGAGCTTGTTGGCGCGCATCAATTCCAGATTGTCCATCACGAGCGCGGTGAACTGCTGCAGCGTCTCTCCTTCGAGCCCTTGATAGGCCGCCTGAACGATCAGGGACTCCCGCCACGAGGGAACGGCGATGCCGACCGGATCGAAGGTGTGCAGGAGGCTCAGAACCTTTTCATAGGATTCACGCTCCGTCTCATCAATGAACAGCTCCGGTTCATAGATGAAGAATCCGTTTGAGTCGAGATTGGTGATGATTCTCAGACCGATCTCCAGCTCCTCTTCGGTTAAGCGCTCAAGGCGCAGTTGATCGATGAGGTGCTCAGCCAACGTCTCCTCGGCGGTGAGCACTTGCTCGAGAACCCGGTGAACCCGTTCGGTTGCGTCATCATCAAAGCCATAGGTACTTGTATCGCCATAGGAATCATCGACCCGGCGGAGCTCGCTTTCCACCTTCCTGTCGGCAACCGTTTCGTAGGAGAGTTCGCGGGTGGATGGAATCTCCAAGGCGGGGTTCGTAGCGATCTCCTCTTTGATCCGCTGCTGAAGGTCCGCCAGAGGAAGGGTCATCAGCTCGAAGGATTGAATCAGCTGAGGAGTCAGCTTGAGCTGTTGTTTTTGGGTTACGGTCAATGAAGGAGTCAACGCCATCAGAGTTCCCCCTCGAACTGATCGCCGAAGTAGATCTTTCGGGCCAGTTCATGGGCGAGCAGCTCGTTTTTCGTACCCGAGACGAGGATCGAACCGTCATTGATGATATGGGCGTTGGTGGTTACGGCGAGAGTGTCGCGGACGTTGTGGTCGGTCAGGAGAATGCCGATTCCCTGGCTTGCAAGCTTTTTGATCAGGAGTTTGATTTCATAGACCGCCTTGGGGTCGATGCCGGCGAACGGCTCGTCGAGAAGCAAAAACGTCGGACTGGCGGCAAGAGCGCGGGCGATCTCACAGCGGCGCCGCTCGCCTCCGCTGAGGGTATATCCTTTTTGGCGGACCACGTGCGTCAGTCCGAACTCCTCGACCAGTTGGTCGACAAGATGGTGTTTTTCATGTCGAGTCAAATCGTTCCGACTTTGAGCGACAAGCAGGATATTGTCCCGGACCGAAAGCTTTCGGAAAATCGAGGGCTCCTGAGGAAGATAGGAAAGTCCTTTTTTTGAGCGCTCATGCATCGGCAAACCCGTTACATCCTCCCCATTGAGGATGATTGAACCCTTTCGGACTTTGAGGAATCCCACAATCATGTAGAACGTGGTGGTTTTTCCCGCTCCGTTGGGACCGAGGAGACCGACGATCTCTCCGGAGCGCATCGAAAAGGAGAGGTCGTCTACGACCAGCCGGCGACCGTATCGTTTGGAAAGGTTGGAGACGATGAGGGAGTTACCCATGGATCACTCCCCGGATTGAACCCTCGGCGGTGATCTCTTCCCGTTCAAGGTCGATTACAATCTGCTGCGCTTCATATCGGTCGCCCGCCCAATGAACGCTGGCTTTACCGCTGAGAAGCAGGCTCATCGCCGTTCGATCGAAGCTCATCACATCCGCTTTGCAGACCATCGCTCCGCTTGAGGTGTGTTTTTCCAGCGTTACTTCCGCATGTAGCGAGATCCGCTGTTCATCGATCCGGTATTCAAGACCGAACCCTCGGGCGATCAGCTCATTGGCCGGATCGTCCAGCTCGACATACCCCTCAATAAGAATTTCCTCCGCCTCTCGATCATAAAAGAGACGGTTCGCTTTCAATTTCAGGTTTCGCTCTTCATCAACGAGTGAAAGACCTCCCTGACAGGAGACGTAGCGGAATCCATCTCCATAGAGGGTGATCGTGTCCGCTTTGAGGATGATCGAACCGCTTTGAATATGAGCACCTTGGCTTAAGGTGATCACCTGTCGTCCCGCTTGCGTCTGAATCGAGGTGTTCCCCCCGCCGAACGTGATATCGTTTCCGCTTGCCGAAGCAAGGAAGAACCCGATGAGAAGGATGAGGAAAAAGAGTCGTTTCATCGGCTCACCCTCCCTTCAAGAACCTTCTTGAAGGTGACGGAAAGGGTGGTGAAATCGATCATCAACCCTTCGCCGCGAAGGGTGATGTCCCCATCGATGATAATCGTTGAAGCGATGTCCCCCGGGGAGGACAGTTGCTGGCTTTTGTCAGACCAGGAAAGCCGATCGCTGAAGACCTGGATCCCCTCATTGAGGTGTTGAAGGGAGACCTTCTCCGAAAGGGTGGCGTCGTAAGTGGTTGTGTTGATGACCGCATGCCGGGCGGAACCTTGGAAAAACGGTTTCCCGTCCTCTTCGTAACCGATGAAGGTGACGTGTTCCAGCACAGCTTCCTGTTCTTCTTCATGAAATGCGAGCACCCCGGCGGTGACGGCAAGAGGGGTACCGTTCGACATGCCGAAGGTGTACGTCGCGTCATAGAGAGTGAGGTCCGCTTCTCGTTTGCTCGAATCGACCGGGCTTTGGATCGTCGGTTCCAGGGCACAGGAAAGGAGCAGGAGAGAAGCAAGAACCATGCCAAGGATTCGCTTCATCATGGTTTGAGTATACCTTTCCGGGTGAGCTTGGGCAATCTTATTCAGCGTCCTTGATGACACGTTTGACGGTGGGAAGGTAGGAGTGCTCGTTGACCTTGAAATAGATCCACACCCCCACGAATCCGAGGGCGATTGAGCCGAGGGCGATGAGCGTGCAGATCCCTTCGCCGGCGCCGAGGCTCTTGGCGGTGTAGTAGCCAAGCGGGAAGAGCAGGAGCGGGGCGATGAGGGTAAGGAGCGTCCCGCCGATCGTCCGGCCGGTTTTCAGGTGAATCTCCACTCGATCCCCTTTCTCGATCGCCAGACCGTCGATGTTCGAGACATCGAAGACCCGTTTCTTCGTATTGCAAAAAAGACCGCCTTTGCATCCTTGGCACGCCGCTGACGAGCAGGAGACCCGGATGCGATCCTTTGAGCGGATATCTTGAACGGTAACCACTTCCAACACGGTTACTCCTCCTTCAGGGCAGAACGGATCGGCTCGATCGCCGTCGCCTTGCCGGTCTCGTCGATCTCGACGATTACTCCAACCAGAACAGTGTCTTCCCAGTACTCTTTGCTGCGAACCGGCAGCTGGGTGATCTGTTTTTCAATCTCGGCTTCCGGTTCGAATCCCCCGACGCTCATCTGGCTTCCACAGCGTCCGTTATCGCTGATGAAGGCGGTTCCCCCGTCGAGGATCTGCTCATCGGAAGTAAGCACCTTGGAGTGGGTTCCGATGACCGCTGCCGCCTTGCCCGCCAGATGAAACCCCATCGCCTGCTTCTCGGCAGTGGGAGAAGCGTGAAATTGCACAAGGGGAATCGCCCCCTCTTCAAGGGCTTTCGTCACGAGGTATTCGGCCAGCGGGAACGCATTGGTCAAATGGGTTCGGGGAAAATCGGCGTTGCCCAGGATGTTGATGACGCAGATTTTGGTTTCACCGACGTTCAGATAGCGAACTCCCCGACCGGGGTTCTGCTGGGGGAAGTTTGCAGGTCGAAGGATCGCAGGGTTCTTGTCAATGAACTCGACCATGTCAAGCTTATAGTAGATCTTCTCGCCTCCGGTCAGCACGTCGATGCCGCTCTTCAGCAGCTGCATCGAATGGGCTTTGCCGAGACCGAATCCTCCGGTGGCTCCTTCCCCGTTTGCGATCACCAGATCGATCGCTTGTTCTTCCCGGAGCGTTCTGAGGTTTTGGCGAACGGCCTGAACTCCCGCCTTTCCGACGATTTCTCCTAAAAAAAGGACCCGAATACTCATGGTTCAAAGGATACCGAATCGGATGGAAAAAGTACACGCCTGCAAAAAAGGAGACTGAATGACCAGTCTCCCTGCTTTGAGTCCGACGCGATTCGAACGCACGGCCTTCTCCTCCGGAGGGAGACGCTCTATCCAACTGAGCTACGGACTCGGCAAATGCTAGCCGTAATACTAACGAATCAGCGCGGTGATGTTCAACCCTTTTACTCAAATTCAGGAATCCGATTCCAACGTTCGGTTGATTGGCGAGCTCTCAACGGTATCCATTCGGCATACATCATTCTCTTCCCGTTGCCATCGTGTTCTATTCTCACGCCGCATACACATGATTGGTGGCGAATGAAAACCCTATGTCAGAAGGAGGGGATATTATAACTATTTATAAACAAAGTAATTAATTGGTATTAATCTGTTTTTCAGAAAAAAATGTTAGATATACAATGAAAACTCTTGACATCCGTTCCTTCGCTTTGTACACTGTGGTTGAGGAAAAGAACATGGAGAGAGGTTTGATGCAGCAATTGAAGCGGCTTGTCTGGGCGATTATCTTCACCGTAATCGTTCTCGGGTCCTTGTCGGGTAACAACAGCCCGGTGGTAATCAGTTCATTCACGCTCCAAGGCACGATGCCCGAAGACCAGTACTTCCGCATCGAGGTCTCCACCGAGGCCGAAAACGTCGATTTAATTGAAGCGCGGGGCAGCATCGTTCCCATCGGTCGATATCGGCTCTTTTCAAATGTTGGAAATGCACGGTTCAAGATTGAAATCCGCCCCGGCGAGGATGGATCGGGAACACGGTTCAAGCTTTATTTGACCCCCGGGACTCCCCATGCTCCCCATCTTGAAACGGAGATTCCGTTTACTGCAGGCTTTATTCCCTATGGTGATGCGCGAGCCGTTGCCGTGGAAGGCTCCTCAATCGTCTCCAGATCCGTGGGACCGCGGGATCGTGATTTGAACTCGTTTGGAGTTCAGGAAAGCGGAGAGATTTATGCCAAGATCGACAATTTCGATCCCAATCGCTTCGCAACCGGCACCTATAGTGCAGCGATTCAGTTCACAGTGACCACCGACTAAAAGTCAAACTCATCCTCATCATCGTTGAATTGGAGCTTCAGGAGATCCTGAAGCCATTTTTGGTCATCGGAGAGGAACTCTTCGGCAGGATCGTCCTCTTCATGTTCGCTGTGCAGCCATCGCTCGAGCGCTTCCAGATTTTCTTTGGATGTAAAACACGCCTTGTTGGAAGCATCCTGATGACGGCGGGTATATAACGAGTAGGGACAGGTTCGGCACGTTGGGCTGAGCGCACAAAATTCCAAAACATTGGTAAAGCGTTCGTGATTGTTCATGAAGAGAGGATACTCCACTTTGACCTTCAGTACCAGATGGTTTCCCGGGGGTGAAGGATTTGACTATTTTTAAGCGGAGAGGGTAGAATAGGCGCGATTTGGTTACCAAGGAGGAAGACGATGAAACCAACGCTTCTGATTTTAGCTGCTGGGATGGGTAGCCGCTATGGCGGCATCAAGCAGATCGACAGTGTCGGCGCCTATGGGCAGACCCTCCTGGATTATGGGATCTTCGATGCCAAAGAGGCCGGGTTTGAAAAAGTTGTTTTTGTAGTCAGGAAGTCCATTGAAAAAGAGTTTCGCTACCACCTTTTCGATCGAATCGCCAGAAACATGGACGCAACCTACGTATTTCAACATCAGGATTCCCTGCTCAATGAGGAGCAGCTCGAACTCTCGGCGGGACGGGTCAAACCGTGGGGAACGATTCACGCGGTGCTCTGTGCCCGAGAAGAGATTCATGGGAGTTTTGCGGTGATCAACGCTGACGATTACTATGGTAAAACCCCTTATGTTACTCTGTATAACCATTTAGCCGGCCTCGCCCCCGATGCCAAGGAGCACGCCATGGTCGGCTATGTCCTTGAAAACACCACAAGTCGAATCGGAACGGTCAGTCGGGCAATCTGCTCGGAAAAGGGTGGGTACCTCAAGAGCATGGTCGAACACACGAAGATCGGGTATGAAGGCGATTCTCTGATGAGCTTTCGCGAGAGCGGGAACCTTCCGCTTACCGGGAAAGAATGGGTCTCGATGAACTTCTTCGGATTCGCCCACAGTGCATTCGATTCCTTTGAACGCTACTGGCACACCTTCATTGAAGAGCACGTCACCAGTGAAAAGAACGAGTGCTACCTTCCCAACGGAGTGGGAAACCTCGTAGCAAAAGGTGAAGGAAAAGTTCGTTTCTACACCACTGACGAGCATTGGTTCGGAATGACCTACGCCGAAGACCGGGAAAACGTGAAACTTCAACTTGCCAAAAAAACTGAAGAGGGACTCTATCCCGAGCAGCTCTGGCTCAATTAAGGCCGCTGCTCCTGGGTAATGTCGAGGTGGGAACTCCATGCTCCCTCCTCGATCGGTGTAAACCCTTCGCCGAGCACATTGAACGCCTCTTGGACAACCATGAAGGCGTTTTTATCGTATCGGTGGACGATGTGCGTCAAGGCGGCGAGCTTCGTATTCGCCACGACGGTCATGATCACCGGACGGTCGGTCCGAGTATACATTCCGGTGCCGGAAAGAATCGTCCCGCCATGACCGAGCTCGGTGAGGATCGCATCTTTTATTGCTTCCAACTGCGTTGAAATGATAAACACCGTTTTTGCCGAACGACGCCCGAAGGCGAGGACCACCTTGTCGATCGCCGCGCTGGTGATGAAGACGGTAATGAGGGCGTAGAGCGCCATCTCAAGACCGAAGATCAATGCTCCGACAAGGATAATCAATCCGTCGACGATGAGAAAGGAGGTTCCCATCGAAAGGGGAGTATAGCGGGCCACCACCTGGGCAAGGATATCCGTTCCACCGGTGTTCGATCCGCTGCGGACCACCATTCCAAGCCCCAACCCCATCAAAGCTCCGGCGCTGAGCGAGTTTAATAGGACGGAGAGGACGTTGGAAGGATCCAAAACCCCCTCGTAGCCGAAAATCATGTTGTTCATCGTGGTGAACACGCTGAGGAGGATTGTTCCCGCAAGGCTCTTTACCGCATAGCGCTTGCCAAAAACGAGGAGCCCGAGGAGAAACAGGGGGATTGAAAAGAGGAAAATGGAGAACCCGGTATCCCACCCGAGGCTGTGGTGAACGATGATGGCGATTCCACTGACTCCGCCGTTCACGATTTTGCTTGGTGCACTGAACAGGGCGATTCCCAATGCGGTGAGGTATGATCCCGCTATGACGTTGAAATATTCGATGATGAGGTAGCGATTGATCTTCATGGTGAAAGCTTGTCTCCCAGCTGAGCGTCCCACCGATCGAGCCGTTCAAAAAGGGAGGGAATGTCGTCAGCGACGATCAGCGAGTTCATGATGTCATCTTTGATGAATCCTTCGCCGTTGGCGTGAGTCAGCAAATCAAGCAGGTGGTCGAAGAAGCCCCCGATATTCAATACGGCTACCGGTTTTTTATGGTATCCGAGCTGGAGCCAGGTATAGACCTCAAGAAGTTCTTCCAAGGTCCCGATTCCTCCGGGCAGGGCGATGAATCCATCGCTCCGCTCATACATCAATGCTTTCCGTTCATGCATGTCATGGGCGACGATGAGCTCGTTTTCGACCTTGTGCATCACGACATCCGCTCGGTTGAGCAACTGAGGAATGACCCCGATCACATAACCGCCTCGTCGATGAACCGTTTCGGCAACGATGCCCATCAACCCGCGATTACCTCCACCATATACGAGAGCGATGTTGTTATCGGCCATCGTTTCGGCGATCGCCTTTGCCGCCTCGGTGTATAGCGGGTTGTGTCCGCTTGACGAGCCGCAAAACACCGCAAGCGTTTGAATTGAGTCGCGCATCTCGGAAAATTCTCCTATTCTGTATCGATTTCGCCTATTTACTTGTTATATTAATGAGCTGCGTGTATTATTATAGTACTGAACTACGATCAAAGCGTGTAGTCCGTCATAGGTTACAGATAGGAGTTATAAACCATGAAGTTGAAATTCACAGCGTTGTTGGCAATCTTGATCCTACTTCCCGCCATGTTGTTTGCTGTCCCCGTCGTAATAACGTGGGAATGGTTGTTGGAAGATCCGGAAGTCACAACCTTCCGATTCCAGATAGATTCGGAGAAACCGGAAGGCTGGATCACCGTCGATTCAAGCGTCACGAGCTACACCGAACGAGGATTGGATGGAACCGTCGACCATACGCTCTACCTGCAGCAGTCCTATGACGGGATCCACTTCAGCGAGAGCACCCGATCGGTAGCCGAGGCAACGATTCTTGCACCGGAGCCGCAAGCCGTTGTCGAGGAGCCCGTTGCACCCAAACCGGTCACACCGGCTCCCTCAGCGCCTCAACCGGCAGCACCTGTGCAAGAGGTCAAGAAGGCAGAGCCGGTTGCCACCCCGCCCAAGGCCCCGAAGGTGAAGGAGCCGAGCCGCTTCTACACGAAGCTGGGAATCAATCTGGGGTATAATCGCCAGCGTTCCCGGTTCAACTCCGCCTACGATATCAACAACCTGAAGGGCGGTATGACGTTGGAGTTCCACAACATCCTTACCTTCGCCAAGGTGTTCGGACTCGGCGTCGACCTTGATCTCGAGTACACCCCGTACCTCAGGGGAACAACCTACCGAGCCACCCTCAGCAATGTTCTCAAAGGAAGCTTCGACGCACTTTCCACCTTCTTCACGAGTCTGGAACACTCATTCACCGCCAGTCCCGCAGTGATGCTGAATGTTGAAAGCGGACGTCTGGCCCTCGGTCTCGGAGGTGGCGGCTTCTTAACCTACAGCCTTGATCCTTCGTTCATCGACAGCAGCACGCTCACCTACCGCTATGGAGTGTTCGCCAAGGCGGCGCTTTCCTACCGCCTGACCGACCACTTCACCCTCGGACTCGGCGGAAAGTACGGTGTTGATCTGGACAAGTTCGCCAGTGGCGGACACCAGTTCCTCGAAGCCACCATGTCGTTCGGATATATCTTCTAAGTGATACGTTGATCATGTAAAGGGGCCCTTTCGAGGGTCCTTTTTCAGTCGATCGGCTTTCGTCGAATCACTCTCTTTGGCTTTTGTGGTTGCACCACTATTTTCGCCCGCTCCCGGATGAGAAACGCATGGTGGATCTTCGGATCGCGGCTGAAATCCTTTCCGATCGTCTGAGGGGTGATCTCCTCGACATCGAATTCATCATATACCTCCTCATCCATCCTGAATGATCGATAGTTGCAGCTGAAGATGAGCAGTCCGCCCGGATCGAGGTGCATCATGCACGCCTTGATCAGCGAGCGATGATCCTTTTGAACCTCGAAGGGCGCCCGATCTTTCGAGTTGGAGTAGGTCGGCGGATCGCAGAAGATCACATCGTAGCGGTCGAACGTATCCCAGAGGAATGAAATCGAATCGCTTTGATAGTAGAAGTGGTTCATTCCGCCGAAGCCGTTCAGCTCCATGTTTCGCCTCGCCCAATCCAGATAGGTCGTCGATGTATCGACGCTGACGGTGGAGAGGGCTCCTCCCTTCGCCGCTTGGACCGTAGCGGTCCCCGTATAGCAGAAGAGGTTGAGGAAGCGTTTATGGTCGGTAATCTCGCTGATGTATTTTCGGATCGGGCGGTGGTCGAGGAAGATCCCCGTATCCAGATAGTCGGTGAAGTTCACGAAGTAGCGGGCGTTGTTTTCATTGATGATGTAGAACCGGTCGGTGTATGCCTGGCGCTCATACTGGCCGAGCCCTTTCTGAACCGTTCGTTGCTTTACAAAAATAGACTCGCGGTCTACTCCGGTTGCCCGTTCGGTGGCGTCGATCAACTCATTGAGGCGCCTTTCGGCGTCTTCGACGTCGACGGTCGGAGGGGCGGCGTACTCGGCAAGGTTGACCCACTTTCCTTCGTAGAGGTCGATCGCCGCGTTGTATTCGATCATATCCGCATCATAGATGCGATAGCTCGTCACCCCCTCCTGTTCCATGACCGGCTTCAGCTCTTTGAGGTTCTTGATCAGCCGGTTGTACGCCATCTGCGCACCGCTTGAAAGCGGCTGGCTGAGCCGTTCTTTTCTCCGATGTTCCCACTCCGCCCTCAGAGCCGCTTTCTCTTCATGGGTGAAGATGTAGTAGTGGGCAAGGGTACACGGGATTCCTCCGTTGTTGAACGCATTGGTTCGATTCGGCTTCAGATCGATCTGTCCTAGGAGGCGATCGTCGGCGGTGAGGAGACTCACGTTCCATCCGCCGAAGAATTGGGCGAGGGCATCCCCGATTGAGCGATACAGGTGGCGGGTCTCCTCCCACTCGCCCATCCGCATCCCGTACGGGGGGTCGGTTACGATTACCCCGGTCGAAGGGGGAATGTCTTCTGCCGTCAGGGTGGTGAAATCCTTCACCTCGAAGGTGATCAGATGATCGACGCCGGCTTCTCTTGCCGCTTCCTCTGCGATGCGGATCGCCTTGGGGCTGCGGTCCCATCCATGGATGGAAAGCGATTCCTCTTCCATCCGGGAGACGACCTCGTCAACGATCTCTTCATAGAGATCCACGTCATGGATCGGGAGGTTGAAAACGGGAAAGATCCGGGCTTTCACGAGGCCGGGAGCACGCCCGGTCGCCCAGAGCGCAGCTTCAATGACGATCGTTCCCGAGCCGCAGAAGGGGTCGAGCAGGGTGGGAAAGGAGCCCGTTTCGTCGGCAAGCTTGCGCCACTGGGAGCGATAGAGGAGGGAAAAGGCGAGGTGTTCGGCGAGAAGAGCATCGGTCTGATCCCCCCGGTATCCTCGCTTGTGGTGACCTTGACCGCTGAGATCGACGAACCACGTCGCCCGATCTTCTTCCAAGTGGACGTGGAAGATGAGGTCGCCGTCATCACGGTCGACATTCGGTCTTCGGCCGTCGAAGTGTTCTCGAATCCGGTCGACGATCGCATCTTTGAGCCGGAGCGCTCCGAAGTTCGAGTGCTTCAGGTAGCGGACGTTCTTTGTGGTAATCGTCACCGAAAAGCTTTTTGAAGGATCGATCCACTCCTCCCAGGGAATCATCATCGACGCGTCATAGAACTCGTCGGCGCTGCGGATATCATCGTCCTCATAGATGCCGAGGAGCAGGCGCGTTGCGGTGTGAGACGTAAGCAGGAAGCGATAAGCAACACGCAGATCCCCGGTGAAATGAACTCCGCTGCTTGACGTGACGATCTCTTCCGCTCCCGCCATGCGGGCTTCTTCGGCCAGGATATCGCTTTGATGGAGGCCGCTGGTCGCATAGAAGATCATCGCTTCACCTCATCAAGGAGACGTTTCATTTCATCTTCGCTCCACCGGTAGGTGGTATTGCAGTTCGCGCAGACCACTTCAAAGGGAAAGGGTCCGTTTTCCGCGATGTCGGCGCGGTCGCTTTCCTTCAGGTGTTGGATGTACCGGCCGTACTGTTCCCTGGTGCAGGGGCAGAAGAATCGGATGTCCGTACTGCCGAGATGGCGAAGATCCACCCCGGTGAAATGGGTTTCAACGAACGATTTGACCGAGTAGCCGTTTGCGATGTGCTTCCCCAAAGAAGGAAGCTCGTCGGCGCAGTTGGCAAGCCGATCCAACCCATCCTGTTTCCAACCGGGCATCGCTTGGATGAAGAGGGCTCCCGCGCCGACGACTTGGGCTTTGTCGTTGAAATCGATGGAGAGGATGAAGTGGGTGGGCGTCTGCTCGCTTTGGTCGAAGTGGGTGGCCAGATCCTTCGCCAAGTCACCCCACTGAAGCATCGTCTGACCGCTGAAGGGGGTCTTCTTCCCCTCCAAGAGCTTGCTGATCGTCAAGAATCCCGGACCGTAGAGTTCATCCAAATCCAGAGAGGTCAGTTCCCGCGTCAGAGGGATCGGGTTGTTCTTCAGATATCCCCGAACCGAGCCGTTCGCCCATCCTTCGGTGTAGATTCCGCCGATCGGGCCTCCGCATTCGATGGAGAGCTGCATCCGGTCATTTCCTTCCACCAGTGAGGTAAGGAGCGCAGTCGCAAGGTATGCCTGCCCGAGAACGTACGTTTCCAGCGGCTGAAGACCGTGGTTGGTCTGCATTTGGTTGATCATCGTCGTCGCACTGATCGCGGTGATTCGGACGGTTGCATCCAAAGCCACGAACACCTCGCGTCCGTCTTTGGGAAGGGTGGCGAGGTGTCGGGTCAGTTCAGGGTCGGTGATCGGTGTATAGAGCATGAGCTAGAGATTAGCCAATGACTTTACTTTTTGCAAGCTCTTCAAAGCGGTCTCCACTTAAGACTTCATCCTCCAAGAGCTCGGAAGTGATCGTCAAAAGCGCTTCCTTATTCTTTTCAAGGTTGGCTTTTACGATTTCGTAGCGCTCATTGACGATTCTAGCGGTCTCGTTGTCGATATACTCCTGAGTCTTCTCCGAGTAGTCACGGCTTCCACCGACCCCGGCGATGCCGCTCTGGGTGGTCGGCAACGTGATGTTCCGATACCGGTCGCTCATTCCGAACTCGGTGATCATCCGCCTGACCAGGTCGCTGGCTCGGCTGATGTCGTTACCCGCTCCGGTGGAGATGTCCCCGAAGACGACTTCTTCCGCAGCCCGGCCGCCGAGCAGGGTGTCGATGTTGATCATCAGCTCGCTTTCACTTAACAGGAAGCGATCTTCGGTGGGATATTGCAGCGTATAGCCGAGGGCTCCGAAGCCGCGGGGGATGATGGAGATCTTGCTCACCGGTTCGGCCCCTTCCGTCAGATAGGCGGTCAGGGCGTGTCCCGCTTCATGGTAGGCGACGCGCTCACGCTCCTTGGGATTGAGGATCCGGCTCTTCCGCTCAAGACCGGCGACCGATTTCTCGATCGCTTCCTCGAAGTCCGCCTGGCTGACCGCTTTCCTTCCTCCCCGGACCGCCATCAGGGCGGCCTTGTTGGCGATGTTCGCCAAATCCGCACCGGCGAGGCCCGCTGAGGCTTGGGCGATCTTATTGAGATCCACATCGTCGCTGAGGGTGATCTTGCGGGTATGGATCTTCAGAATCTCATATCGGCCCTTCAAATCCGGTTTGTCGACCAGAACCTGCCGGTCGAATCGACCGGGTCTCAGGAGCGCCTGATCAAGGATTTCCGGCCGGTTCGTCGCCGCAAGGATGATGACTCCGGTCCGGGAGTCGAACCCGTCCATTTCAACAAGAAGCTGATTGAGGGTCTGCTCGCGCTCATCGTTGCCTCCGATGCCCGCTCCGACCCGGGCGCGTCCGATCGCATCGATCTCATCGATGAAGATGATGCAGGGGGAGTTCTCTCTGGCCTGTCTGAAGAGGTCCCGGACTCGGGCGGCTCCGACTCCGACAAACATCTCGACGAAGTCCGCTCCGCTCATTCGGAAGAACGGCACCTGCGCTTCACCGGCGACCGCCTTGGCCAGGAGGGTCTTGCCGGTTCCGGGCGGCCCGACGAGAAGCACGCCCTTGGGTATCTTTCCGCCGATCTCGGTGTATTTGTCGGGGTTTTTCAAAAAGTCGACGACTTCCTCCAGTTCATACTTCGATTCATCCACTCCGGCCACATCCGCAAAGCGGATCCCGGTGTCCCCTTCGGCCACGATCTTCGCCTTGTTCTGCGTAAAGGAGAGGACTCCCTGGCCTCCGCCGCCCATCCTCGAGAAGATGATGCGCCAGAGAATGACAATGAAGATGAAGGGCAGCAGATAGGAGAGGATCGAACTGAAGATGCCGGGTTTCGGCGGAGGCGTGGCGAAGTACTCCACGTTCATCTCATCGAGCAGGGGGACGAACGAGGGGTCTTCCACTTTGTAGGTGGCGAACGCCTGCGCTCCTCCATCGGGAATGATGCCGTCGGTGGCGAGTTGGCCCAGGCTGAAGGAGTAGCCGACATAGCGCTCCGTTTCGATGTTCACCCGCTTGATCGTCCGGTTCTCCACCAGCTGTTTGAACTGGTTGTAGTCGATCTGCACGATGTTGGGCTGGCGGCTTACCATGAAGGAGTTTATCGCAAGAAACGCCATCAGGATGATGAAGAAATACCAGAATGAAAAAGTATACTTCTTTTGCGGACCTTTGTCGCCGGTATGGATGCCCGGCTCAATGTTCATCCGCTTCTTCAAGGATTCTTTCCAATCCTTGTCGTTTTTGTGTTCATTGTTCATTACATTACCCTTTGTAGTGGGACGAATCCCCTTGTTCAAATATACTTCCTCAATTGTCAATCGACAACAACCCCGTTATAATTTGCATCCGATGAGCGAAGTTGTCCTGATAACCGGGGGAGCCCGACGCCTCGGGCGCGTCATGGCCCATAGCCTTCTCCAAAAAGGCTATCGGGTCATCGTCCATTACCACACAAGTGAAGCGGACGCCTTCGAATTGCAGAGAATCCATGGGGCAAAGATCATCCAAGGAGATCTTTCGATCCCCGAGGCGGTCGAGCCGCTTTTCCGGGAAGCCTTGACCGCATATGGAGTAATCGACCATGTGATCAACAACGCTTCCTGTTTTGAGAGGGGGACGATCGGGGAGCTCACCTTGGAAGCGTATCAGCGGATGATGAACCTCCACACAACCGCTCCGCTGTTCTTGTCCAAAGCGCTCTATCATCACCTGCTTGAGCGCGGCCGAACCGGCTCGATCATCAACATCGTCGATACGAGGGTCTCCAAGCCCACCGCCTCCCGAGTCGGGTATTACCTTTCAAAAAGTGCCCTGCTGGAGCAGACGAAGGTGCTGGCCGTAGCTCTCGGGCCGACCCTCCGGGTCAATGCCGTCAGTCCGGGAGCGGTTCTCTCCAACGGGGATGAGGAGTATTTCAAAACGATGCGGCGAATCCTTCCGCTGGGGAGAACAGGAACGGCCGAGGAGGTCGCCGAAGCGGCTTTGTATCTTCTCGAAGCGGATTTTGTTTCCGGTATCGAACTTCCGGTGGATGGGGGTCAAAAGCTTTTGTAGTTTGTGTGAAGAAGCCCCTCACAGGTTGCCGAAGAGGCGAAAGATCACGATACTTGATAGTATGTAACGATAGGAGTGTAGATTGATGCACCGACCAGATACGAGACGGGTGGGGGTAGTCGCCGCAGTACTGCTTCTTGCCGCCCTCCCGCTTTCCGCGATACCCCTCGATGACCTGCTCAAACAAGCCGAGCAGAACTCCTCTTCGATGAAAAACCTCGAGATCACCCGGAGCAACGTCCTCCTTCAACAGGCCGCGGCGAAGACCGATGACGGGGTGAAGGTGAGCGTGAACTCCGGAGAATTGAAGTATACCAACCCGATCGACACGAAGAACAACTGGGACGTCTCCCGCCAGCGGGTCTCGCTTTCCGGCAGCAGCGTGGAGGTGACGCTGCCGAACGACGGGAAGACGGCGTTCTCTTTTTCCGTCGATCCCTTCTCCTACAGCCAGGCCGGTTCTTCGTGGAACTACCTTGAAGACCCCTCCCTCTCGGTGAGCCACACCATTACGTATGGCAAGACTCAGGATTCGCTGAAGGATCTGAACACCCGGCAGACGGAGATGATGGCCCAGTCGAGCTATGAATCTGCGAAGCTGAACTTCGCCAACACCCTCTACAGCCAGATCGGCGCACTTTTGAACAATGAAAAGTCGATCAAGAGCACCACTCAGAAGCTTGAGGATGCAAAAAAAGAACTCAGTGACAAACTGGTTCTGGGGCAGGTTAAAAAGGGCAGTCTCGTCTATCAGGCTCAGGATCAGGCGATCAGGCTGAGCGAAGGCACCCTCAAGAGCCTTGAGGCGTCCCGGGATCTGCTGATTCGCCAGTTTGAAACCATCATGGGTGTCCCGTATCCCGATGCGATCACCGACATCCGGGAACCCAATCTTTCCCTTGCGATGAACGCGGAAGGCTCGACCTCCGTCGCTTCGAAGAAGATCGACGTTCAAAAGGCGAAGGAGACCCTCGCCCTCCGGATCGCCCAATACACCAACAGGACGCTGGTGGCAGGCGGGAACATCTCCTACGCCAACAGCCAGATCAATACCAACCTTGGTCCGATGACACAAAACAGTCTCACCTTGGGAGGTTCGGCCGCGCTGGCCGGCAAGAGCTTCACCGTCCAAGGGGCGGTTGGCGGAACCTACGATTTCGACAAGGGGACCCTGACGCCCGTGGTCGCCATCTCCGGAACCTGGTCCAACGACCCCGCCTTCGCCAAGGATGCGCTGGAGATCCGGCAGCTTGAGAACGAGGTGCTGCTGGCCGAGATCGCATATAATAATGCCGTGGATGAGTACATCCAAAGCTCGATCGAGGTGCAGAACGGCATCGCCTCCTGGCAGTTGGAGTATGCGCTCCTCTTGCAGACGATCCGGTACAACAAGGATCTGCTGAAGCAGCAGCGGGAACTCTTTGAGAACGGCCTTGTGACGAAGAAACAGGTGGAAGACGCCGCGTTTACCGTTGAACTTGATGAATACGACCTGAAGGCGATGCTGCTGAAAGGCTTGCAGCTTGAAAATGAAATCAAGCGCTTGATGATGTAAGGAGAAAGAGCATGTTTGAGATGCAGAGAAGCGATACTGCAACGGAAACCCTCGTGAAGAACCAATTCAAGAAGAAACAAAGGAGGCGGAGAGCCCGCCGCTTCTTCACCTGGATCTTCATTCTCGCCCTGATCGCCGGCGGGCTCTACCTCTACAGTTTTTACAAGGAGAACAACCGCTTCCCCTGGGCGGAAGAGCGGGCTCCGATCAGCTTCGTCCGGGAAACGGACTCCGAGGTCTATGAATCGATCTTCACCCAGACGATCGATCTCTCCTCCTACGTCGAACCCAACGATATCCAGCAGGTGATTCTCCGGGCGACCGGAACCGTTACGGACGTATACGTGAAGGAAGGGGACAGCGTGAAGAAGGGCGATGTGCTGATCGCCCTAGATGACATCAATGAGCGCTTCGATGTGGCGCAAAGCCAGGATGCCCTGCAGGCGGCGATCCTCACCGGTGCAAGTGACCGGGAGATCGAGTTGGCGGAACTTCGGTTGACCAACGCCAGGAACAAGCTGGATTACACCAAAGCCTACGCCAACTTCGACGGCGTCGTCGCTTCGGTGAAGGTCTCCGAAGGGGACTACTTCACCGCCGGACAGACGGCGATGACGATCGTCGACCGGTCGACGCTGAAGGCGACCGTCGAAATCGACGAAATCGATATGCAATATGTCGAACTCGGCCAGAAAGCCGTTCTTTACTTCGATTCCTACACCGACGGCTCGATTGAAGGATATGTCAGCTACATTCCGATGCTCGGCCGGTATACCAATCAGGGAATCGGGGTGATGGATGTCGAGCTGACGATTGAAAGTCCGCCCGCCCGGATTGTTCCCGGGTATACGTTCAAGGGAACGATCACCAGCGAAGGGGAGACCGCCCTGATCCTTTTGCCTCAAAGCGCCGTGACCACCTCGCGGGGCAGTTCCTCCGTCTTGAAGCGGAACGAGGATGGAACCACGACCCGGGTTCCGGTGACGGTGAAGTACCTCGGCGAGGGGATCAGCCAGCTGCTTAGCGGGGATCTCAAAGCCGGAGACATCGTGGTCACCCGCCGAACCGATACGAGCAATCCCTTTGCCTCGATGGGCAAGGGCTCCACCATGAGTATGTCGATGGAGAGCCCCGATGGAGCACCCCGATGAGTGATCATGTGATAGCCCTTCGGAACGTGAGCCGCTACTACGTGATGGGCGAATTCATCGTCAAAGCGTTGGACGGCGTATCGGTCTCGATCAAGAGGGGGGAGTTCACCTCGATCATGGGTCCTTCGGGGAGCGGCAAGTCGACGATGATGAACCTCATCGGCTGTCTTGACACGCCCACCGACGGCCAGATCCTGATCGACGGAGAGGATACCAGCGGGATGAACGAAGCGGAGCTTGCCTTCATCCGGAACCAGAAGGTGGGTTTCGTGTTCCAGCAGTTCAACCTCCTTGGGAAACTCACCGCCCTGGAGAACGTGGTCACCCCGCTGCTCTATGCCGGCTACAGGCCGCGTGAACGAAGAAGGATGGCGATCAACGCGCTTGAGCGCGTAGGCCTCGCCGATCGGATGTATCACCGGCCGAATGAGCTCAGCGGGGGACAGAAGCAGCGCGTCGCCATCGCCCGGGCGCTCGTGAACAACCCCTCGATTCTTCTGGCGGACGAACCGACCGGGGCGCTCGATACGAGAACGGGGAATCAGATCATGGAGCTCTTTGATGAGATCAACAGCGAAGGGCGGACGGTGATTCTGGTGACCCACGACCGTGAACTGGGTCTGAAGGCGAAGCGTCAGATCTATCTTCGCGACGGGAAAATCGAGGTGTGAGATGGTCATAGAAAATATCAAGCTCGCCTTCAATGCAATGCGCGGGAACAAGATGAGGACCGCCTTATCCCTGCTCGGAATCGTCATCGGAGTAGCATCGGTGGTCGCCATCCTCACGATCGGGGACAGCGCCTCCCAATCGATCAAGGACGCGATCGCCATCGGCGGCCTGGACATGGTGACGATCTATCCCTCACCCGGACAGCGGAATACGGGAATCTTCAATGAGGAGTTCGCCTCAATGCTTCGACGGGATGTGGAGGGGATCGATGTCGTCCTGCCGCAAAACTCATCGATGGGTCGCATACGGGTGAGTCAGGAGGCCACCGACGCTTCGGTCGTCGGCGTGCTTTCCGATTATGGGGATGCGCTGAATCTTGAATACACCCAGGGATCATTCTTCGATGCGATGGACAACATCAATCGCCGCCAGGTGGCGGTGCTCGGCAGCAGCGTCGCCGAGGAACTCTTTCCCGAGCAGGAAGCGGTGGGCCGATATATCAGCCTTTTTAGAAACCAGGCGAAGAATTATCTGGTCGTCGGCGTTCTGAAGAGCAAGGATCCGACGTTCAATCTTTCCTACGACGACAGCGTCTTCATCCCCTACAACACCTACAGCCAGCGCTTCATCCGGACGACGAACGTCGGTGCATTCGTCGTGAAGGTCACCGATGGGTTCGATACGATCGCCGTCAGCGACAGGATCACCGAATACCTCGATGACATCGTGGGAACGGACGGGTATATGCTTTTCAGTCCGGCAACCCTTGCGGAGATGGCCGACCAGATCACCGGGACGTTCAGCACCTTCCTCGCCCTCATTGCGGCGATCAGTCTTCTGGTCGGGGGAATCGGAATCATGAACATCATGCTCGTTTCCGTCGCCGAACGAACCCGGGAGATCGGCGTGCGCAAAGCGATCGGAGCAAGCCCGTCGGTAATCCGGGGACAGTTCCTCATCGAGGCGTTGACGCTGACGATTCTTGGCGGGTTTTTAGGGATCGTGTTGGGATCGCTGCTCAGCTTCGCCGTAACCAATTTGATGGACTGGTCGTTGCATTTATCGTACGCCTCCTTCATACTTGCCCTAGGATTCTCGATGTTCGTCGGGGTGTTTTTCGGCTGGTATCCGGCAGTGAAAGCTTCCAAACTCGACCCGATCGATGCCTTGAACTATGAATAGGAGCATACTTTGCGACGAAGCAGAAAGCGATTGATGATAGGCGATGGACGCGAAGGAGTCTTCGTTATCTCATCACTGATTTTCGGCTTTCTTTTACTTCTTGGATTGCTTGTTTTCTTGACCTCCGCGCTGTATGAGCGAGAAGAACTTCGCCTTCAAAACGAGGCGGAGCGGGCGTTTAACTCCGTGTTTCTCGCGCTGCAGGACAGCAATGCCAAAGCGCTGCGAACGATGGCGGAAGAAAACGTAAGCGGGGTAGGGGTCTACTCCTCGATGGGGCGCAAAGTGATGAGCTTGGGCAAGGTGCCGATGACAATCCCCGCCGAGCTCTTCACCACCCGCGACGGGTTTGTCCGCACCGGACGGGCGACGTACAACAAAGCAACCCAGATGGTTGAGTATATTCGGTTCAGCCGGTTGACGATTCTCTTGGAGACCGGTCAACTCACCCTCACCGAACAGGGGCTGCTTCCGACTCCGATCGACTTTCCCGATCTTCTCTATCTGAGTCTCGACGGGTCCGCCTACCATCATCGGTTGATGGTCATTGTGGTTCTCGGTTTCTTTTCAGGCTTCGTCATCATCGGCTTGTTCATCGCCGTCCTGACGATCTATCTGAAAAACCGCTCCTACCGGCAAACATTGGCCAAGCAGGAAAGCCTCGTGAACTTGGGGCAGGCCGCCCGGACGCTGGCTCATGAGATCAAGAATCCGCTCAGTGCGGTTACGATTCAGGTGGCGTTGCTTAAGAAAACGCTCTCGGAGGAGCACAAAGAGGACCTGCAGGTCATCGAAGGGGAAGTGAACCGCCTCACCCAATTGACGAACAAAATCAGTGATTTCCTCCGCAACCCTCTGGGGCAGCCGGAGGTTGTCAACGTCGATGAGTTCTTCGAGATGCTCATCAAAGCCTTCGATATGCCGATCGCCTATACCAGCGAGCGGCCGCTTTCGATCCTGATCGATCCGGACCGGATGCGTTCAATCTTTGAAAACATCCTCAAAAATGCGGTAGAATCCAATGAAGGCGAGGATGCTCAGGTTGAAGTCGCCGTTTCCACCGGTAAAAAACATGTAATTCATATCACCGTGAAAGACCGGGGAGTCGGAATCAAGAAGAGCGACATGAAAAAGATCTTCGATCCTTTTTATACCACTAAGATCCAGGGATCGGGAATCGGTCTTTCGATCAGTCAGCAATTCGTCCGCGCCCGAGGGGGGTCGATCAGCCTGAGGGGGCGGGAAGGCGGCGGCACGATCGTGGAGGTGATTCTTCCCGAAGCGATCCGTCCGCTCAGAAAACATAAGGAGAGTGAAGGATGAACGTCCTGATCGTCGATGATGAGATCAATATCCGCCAACTGATGAGCCGCTACCTCAAGCTTGAAGGAATTCAAAGCAGCGAGGCGGAAAACGGCCTCAGCGCCCAACGGATGCTCCGGGAGCAGGGCTTTGATGCGTGCATCATCGATCTGAGAATGCCCGGCATGAACGGGCTGGAACTGATCCAATGGATTCGAAGCGAGGGGCTGCGCATGCCGATCATCATGATCAGCGCCCACGGGGAGATCAGCGATGCCGTCACCGCCCTCAAGGAGGGCGCCCAGGACTACATCGTCAAGCCGTTCGATCCCGAGGAGCTGGTTCTTCGCCTGAAAAAACTGGTCGAGCTTCAGAACCTCCGCAACGTCGTGGAGAGCGAAAGCCGCCAGGCGGACAGCGAGGGAGAGCTTTTCATCGGCGAGTCGCCGCAGATCAGACAGATCAAGAAGGTCATCGAGAAGATCGCCGATACCACCTCGATGGTGCTCATCACCGGGGAAAGCGGTACGGGAAAGGAGGTCGTCGCCCGAAGAATCCACCAGACCAGCCCCGTCGCCGATGGGCCTTTCGTCGCGATCAATATCGGAGGCGTACCGGAGAACCTCATCGAGAGCGAACTTTTCGGGTATGAGAAGGGGGCATTCACCGGAGCGGTGAGCCGCAAGATCGGGATGTTCGAGCTTGCCGGCGGCGGGACGCTTTTTCTGGATGAGATCGGAGACATGCCCCTCTCGCTTCAGGTGAAGATTCTACGAGTTCTCCAGGATCGGAAGATCATCCGGCTCGGGGGAACCACGGAGCTGCCGATCAACGCCCGGATCATCGCCGCGACGAACAAGGATCTTGAAGAGCGGGTTCGAAACGGAAGCTTCAGGGAAGACCTGTTTTACCGCCTCAACGTCGTGCGGATCCACATTCCGCCGCTTCGGCAGCGAAGGGAGGATATCCCGCTGCTGGCCGCCGGCATCCTCAAACGCCTCAATCGCGAAATGGGGCACACCGTCACCGGCATTTCCGCCGATGCGTTGAATCGAATCACTGAGCATGACTTTTACGGAAATGTCCGGGAGCTTGAAAACATTCTGGAACGGGCGATGATCTTCGCCACCGAGGCGGAGATCCAGGAAAGCGATCTGGATCTGCGCCATTCGGTGAGTCTGCACAGTCAGGCGCAGCAGCCTCAGGAACTTCCTCAAAGCGAGGCGAAATCCCTTAAGGAGGCGGAGATCGAAGCGATCATCCACGCCCTTCACCGCTGGGAGGGAAATCGAACCCGGGCCGCCGAAGAGCTCGGCATCAGCCGTCGGACATTGATTAATAAAATAGCCGAATATAATCTTTCACTGTAGGAGAATGATATGAAATCACTACCCCGTTGGGATCTTACTCCCATCTATCCCGGGCCGCAGAGTGCCGAGTTCCTTGCCGACATCGAGCTGGTCCGAACCAAAAGCGCCGAATTGGAAGCCCGCCTCGCCGATGAGAAGAGCGACCTTCAGATCAACATAGAAGCGTTTGAGCTGATCTTGGACCATATGGGGAACTTGGGATCGTATGCCCATGCGCTGGTGAGTACCGACACGACGAACGCCGTATATCTCAAGGCATTCAACCAGGTCGAGGATCTTCTTCTGGTTCTCAAGCCCCTTTCCGTCCGGTTCATGCGACATCTGGCGAAGCGGGAGGATGAAATCAAAGATCGGGGAGCGGATGATCCGTATGCGTATGTGCTTCAAGGTCTCCTGATCGAACAGAAGCATCTGATGAGCGATGAATTGGAGGAGTTCGCCGCCGACTTGGCCAGAAGCAGCTGGGACGCATTCTCCCGATTGCAGCAGAGTCTCGGATCTTCGATCTCGGCGGAGTGGGAGGACGGACGGATGAAGACGGTCGTCGAGTTGCGCAACATGGCCACCGACGGTGACCGGGCGATCCGAAAGAGGGCGTTTGAAAAGGAGCTGGAGCTGCTGGAAATCCACGAAGAAGCGTTCGCCGCGGCTTTGAACGGAGTCAAAGGAGCTACCATTTCCCTCAACGCCCGCAGAGGATGGGGATCCCCGCTGGAGCGTTCGATCTTTCAATCGCGAATCGACTCGGAGATCCTTTCCGCCCTGATCGCCACCCTTGAAGAAGCGGTGCCGCTTTTCCGGTCGTACTTGAAGAAAAAGGCGGAGCTCCTCGGGCTTGAAAACCTCGCCTTTTACGATCTCTTCGCCCCGGTGGGCAAGAGCGCGAAGCGCTACTCCTACGAGGACGCCCAAGCCTTCATCGTCGAGCACTTCTCGCGGTTCAGCGAAGCGATGGGGAAATTCGCCCAGAACGCTTTTGAAAAGAACTGGATCGACCCCGAACCGCGGAAAGGCAAAGTCGGCGGTGCATACGACACCTCCTTCCCGGTGGCGAAGGAATCGAGGATCCTTTCAAACTTCGATTACACCTACAGTGGCGTATCGACCATCGCCCACGAGCTGGGACATGCCTACCACGACTCGAAGGTGATGCAGCGCGGCGGACTGCTTGCAAACTATCCGATGCCGCTTGCCGAGACCGCGTCGATCTTCTGTGAAGGCCTGATCTTCCGGGGAGCGTTGGAGGAGGCGGATGAAGAGGAGCGGATCGCCCTCATCGAAGCGTTCCTTCAGGACTCGACGCAGGTATGTCTGGACATCCTTTCCCGCTTCTACTTCGAGGAGGAGGTGTTCAAGCGCCGGAAGGAGGGGGACATCACCGCAAGCGAGTTGAACGAGATGATGCTTGATGCCCAGAAGCGCACCTATGGTCCGGCACTTGACGTCTATCATCCGTACATGTGGGCGGTCAAGAGCCACTACTATCGCCCGGAGTTCTCCCACTACAACTATCCGTACGCATTCGGCCAGCTCTTCGGTCTGGGACTCAGCAAACGAAGCGAGGACGATCCCTCCGCGTTTGTCGAGCAGTATGATGCCCTGCTCTCGGTCAGCGGGATGAAGAGCGTCCGGGATGTCGGCCTGGAAGCGGGAATCGATCTTGGCGATCGCTCCTTCTGGCAGGAAGGGATCGAGGTGATCGCCCGCTACGTGGAGGAGTTTAAGAGTGCGAGTCCGCATTGAGAAAGTGATCCAAGGCGGTGAAGGGCTCGCCGTGCCGAAGGATGGGCGGCGAGTCTTCGTTCCAGCCGTTCTGCCCGGCGAACTGGTTGAGATTGAGCTTGTTGAATCCAAGAGCGGGTTCAGCCGCGCCGAGCTCCTCGAGATCTTGGAACCGAGCCCCGCCCGGATCAAGGAGAGGTGTCCATACTGGGGAGTGTGCGGCGGGTGCGATTTCCAATATGCAATCCACGCCGAGCAGATTCGGATCAAAGAAGGGATCATCCGAGAGAACTTCGCCCGAATCGGGAAGATCGATGAGATCAACCTGCTTCCCACCGAGGTGGGAAAGCCCTGGGAGTACCGCTGTCGCTCGCGCTTCCATGTCGACCTGAGAAGCAGGAAGGCCGGATTCCTCGGAAGGAACAGCAACGAGCTGGTTCCGATCGATTCCTGTCCAGTATTGACGCCGAAATTGGATTCCCTCCTGAAGGAGCCGGATCTCCTGATCGAAAGCGCCTACCGGCTGCAGCAGCGGAATCACTTGGTGGAGGTCGGTGCGCTCGCTTCCAGAGAGCAGATCAGTCTTCTGGGCCGGGAGATCGCTCTTCCCGTCTTGGACAGGACGCTGTACGCCTCCAGCGAGGTGTTCTTCCAATCCAACGAAGTTCTTCTGGAACCGCTTGTAAGCTATGTTCAAGCACACGTGGTCGGCGATACGGTCATCGATCTCTACAGCGGGGTGGGAACGTTCAGCGCGTTCGTCGAAGCGAAGCGGGTCATCGCCGTCGAGCGAAGCAAGCGCTGTCTGGCGTTCGCAAAGAAGAACGCTCCGCACTCCGACTTCTACACCGGGAACGTGGCAAACCTCGCTTCCGTCCAGAAGGGCAGGATCGACACGGTCATCGTCGACCCGCCCCGGGTCGGCTTCGACAGGAACCTTCATGAGAAGATTGTCGGCTGGGGAACCCGGAGAATCATCTACGTCTCCTGCAACTCGGTGACCCTTGCCCGGGATGTGGGGACGCTGGTCGACCTCGGGTTCACTCTGGACAGCGTCAAGCAGTTCGATTTCTATCCTCAAACGTTCCACCACGAAGCGGTGGCGATCCTGTCCAAAGGTGATGCCGACTAAGCGACAACTCGGAAAGGACGGCTGAAATACGGGTATCTAAACGCAAAACTCTTTGAAAATAAAAGTTTTGCGTTTAGAATGTCACCGAGAGGTGGTGTCATGCTGATTCAAAGAAAAAGACTATTGGATGCACTTGTCCGATACAGGGATAAGGATTTGGTTAAAATCATCACAGGAGTCAGACGTTCCGGCAAATCCGTCCTTTTGAACGAATTGTTTTACCACTATCTCATCGACGATGGAGTACAAGCCGACCATATCCTGAAAATAGCCTTCGATATGAAGAAATGGGAACATTTGCGTGATTCCGGTCATCTCTATTCATATCTTCTCAGTCAATTTGCAGATGGCGGCAAATACTATCTGTTTTTGGATGAGATTCAAATGGTCGACGGCTTTGAGGAAGTTCTGAATGAAATTCGCAGCGAATACAATACCGATATATATGTTACCGGTTCGAATTCCAAGCTCCTGTCCAGCGACATCAATACGATTTTTCGGGGAAGAGGCATGGAAATAAAGTGTTTCCCCCTTTCCTTTCAGGAATTTCATTCGTTTCGCGGTGGCGATGCACGAGAATCCCTTGATGAATATATGTTTTTTGGATCCCTTCCATATACGGTCACAGAGCCGGATATAAAAAACAAACGGGATTATTTGGACATGGTAGCCAACACCGTAATCACTCGGGACATGATTGATCGCTATGGCATCCGTGACGAGAGTCTCTTCCGTGGCGTGATCCGGTTGCTGTGTTCCTCGATCGGTTCTGCGGTATCGGCAAACAACATAGCGAATACTTTGAAAAGCGGAGGGTATAAGACGGTTGATAACGAAACCGTGGATCGATACCTTCAACATGTCACGGATGCATTTCTTTTCTATAAAGCGGATCGTTATGATATCAAGGGAAAGGCGTATCTCAAGACTCGACAAAAGTACTATGTATGCGATATGGGTCTCCGCAATGCACTGATTCTGTACCGTCAGGTTGAACTATCCCGCGCCATTGAAAATATCATCTATGTGGAGCTGTTGAGACGCGGATATGCAGTTGATATCGGCAAAAACAGGGACAAGGAAATCGATTTCATTGCCAGGGATATGGAGGGGCGAAGAAATTACATCCAAGTCAGTTTCAGCATAGAGAATCCAAGCGTGAAGGAGCGGGAATTATCATCCTTTCACGGATTGGATGACGGATACAAGAAAATCCTCATCACAATGGACAGGACACCGTTTTCAAACTTGGAACATGGGTATCGCCTGCTGACGGTTTTAGATTTCTTGCTGTCCGATGATTCCATCGAGCAGGCGTAATGATGGGTGCCGCCTTGTGGATATTGTGTTCCGGATGTAGTTCGCTGAACATGGAATGTTCAAAGGTGAGTGGATCATGACGTATGGAACATCAGCGAGGTGCTATGAAGTGAACGAGGATCCTTTTAAGGAGTATATCAAAGAGGCTGAGCCGGATAAGAGGAATAAAGGATATGCATGGCGTACGGCCATCGGCCTGCAGGCGGTCGACGGGCTGAAGACTTCGGAATACTTGACGCGTACCGCCCTTCGAAATATCGAGGGTGAGATAACGTTTGACGAAGCGAACGCGTTCTTACAGGCCTATCATGAAGAGAATCCCTCCCGTAATGCGGAAGATCGCACAGAGGAGGCCGATAAGGTTGCTGCCAGAATCGCGGAGCTTCTGTCCGAGCGTGCCTTCAGCTTTACACCGAATGAGTATCTCTCCATCCATAGGAAGCTGTTTACCGGCATCTATTCCCATGCGGGACGTATCCGGGACCATGCCATCACGAAACAGGAATGGGTGCTTGATGGCGCGACGGTGCTGTACGGTAGTGCCACGGAGCTTGGGGCTACGCTGGACTATGAGATTTCCGAAGAGAAAACGTTCTCCTATAAGAATCTTTCGGGGCTGTCGCAAAAGTCGAAAATGCGACGGCCTCTTTTTATGTACGGTGATCGG
>ENA-UPXM01000048-UPXM01000048.1-activated-sludge-metagenome-genome-assembly--contig:-NODE-48-length-138871-cov-28.624791_pt1 | contig 138871 bp, 117 predicted proteins | sample MGYA00238178_ERZ772708 | MGnify/ENA primary metagenome ERZ772708 (study PRJEB29002, sample SAMN05720212) | activated sludge metagenome | isolation source: anaerobic digester from wastewater...
TCCCCGTCGCAGCGGTGTGGTTTTCTTTCATTTAACCCAATAGATATTGGGCCGAGACCTCCGTTGCGACTTTTTTAGTGAAGTTTTCGGGTTAGCTTCGTCCGGAGCGGCACCATCCGATCCCACACCTCAATTGCCGTGCTATTCAACCTTCGCGATGGAAAAGGAGAAAGGATACCGCCCCGACGGGGCTCTAAATGTTAAGGTCTGCATTGGCTACATAGATGCCGCGCCTACGGCGCTCCGTCAGTAGGAGCGGGATTGGGGACAGGGTGGAACCTGTCCCTCCCAGGGGGAGGCAGATGGCGCGCGCAGGGCGCAGGGGCAGCTTGGTTTCAGAGCGGAAAGGTGAATCGGCTGCCGACGCCACCCGTCGCGCAAGCGGCGGGGAATGTCTCCCACAACCGGGCCACCGCCCGGATTCCCGTGCAATGCGCGGGGACGAGCAAGGGAATCTCCCGTTGGCGAAACGCCTCCACGGTGGCCTCGAGCCGCTCGGGGCTCGCATTGAGCAGATGCATGCCGCCCAGCACGGCGCGAATACGCCGGGTCCCGGTCAACTGTTCGATGTGCCGCAACGTGTTTACCACCCCCGCATGCGCGCATCCCAGGACAACCACCACCCCGGCGGCAGTCGGGAGGAATACCGCTTGGTCGTCCAGCAAGGGATCGGCTTGCCGGCAGGCGGCATCGAGAAAGAAACGTCCGCCGACATCCTCGAACCCGGTCTGGCGTGGAATTTCGCCTGTGACCAACAGGCCCGGAACAATTTCCCGGGACACGCGGGTCAACACCACGGCGGCGTTCCGGTTCGCCAGCGTCTCGCGGGCGGTGGCGGGCAGGCCGATGTCGTCCGCGCTTCCGTCCGCGCGGGCGGTGTATTTCGGCGCCAGGGCCGCCGGATGAAAAAACAGCCGGGCAGCCGGCGCCAACGCGTTCACCGCAGCCAGGCCACCGGTATGATCGTAATGCCCGTGGCTCAGCACGATGGCGTCCAGATTATCCAGCGCGCAGCCCAACGCCCGGGCATTGTTCAGCAATAAGTCGGTCTGGCCGGTGTCGAACAGCACCCGGCGGCCGTTCACTTCAATGAGGCAGGCCCAACCGTGCTCCGCTTTCAGTCCCCGACGGGAGGCGGAGTTTTCAACCAGAACTGTGATGTGAAGAGTGTTATTCATGGGAACGCAAAAATTTACCGAGCGCCTGGGCTTTGACGTGCCCGGCCTGCTGGATTTCCGCGCGTAACGTGTACATGCCGTGGCGTTCGGATACCCGCCACGCCCGCACCGTCAAGGCCTCGGTCGCCAGCACCGGGGAGCGATACCGGACGTGCAAGGCGGCCGTCAAGGCTTGGATGCCTTGGGCAAAGAGGCAGTTGGTCATGGCGCCGTCGGCCAGGGCGGCCACCACGCCGCCATGCAGCAGCCCGGCGTAGCCTTCCAAGGCGGGATTGCCCAGAAAAGTCGCACTCACACTCCCGTCCGGCGCGGCGGTGTAACGCAACGCCAGTCCCATCGGATTCGACGCGCTGCACACGAAACAAAACGGGTGCGCCTCCTGCCGTGTGTGATCCAGGGTCGGCGCCGCGTTGGGCAACGATGACAAATCGGTCATGTTTTTCCCTCCAGCAAAGTCAATGCCAGCCGCCGTCCGCCGGGGGTGGGCGCGGATAAAACGACGATTCGCCCCGGATGGTTTCGCCAACCGGGCGGCTTCGTTCGGCGGAGACTTCTTGGGAAACGCATTGCCAGTCGGTGCCGCGCACCGGATACTGCCCGCGTCCGCATGGACGAACGCATCAACAACCAATTGCTCGATTCGGTGCCCGACGGCGTGTTTACCGTGGATACCGCCTGGCGCATTACGTCCTTCAACCGCGCCGCCGAGCAGATCACCGGCGTGCGCCGGGCGGAAGCGCTGGGGCGGCCGTGTTGCGAGGTGTTTCGCGCCAGTATTTGCGAGAGCGCCTGCGCGTTGAAACAAACCCTGGCCACGCGGCGGCCGGTGGCGAACAAGGTGGTTTACATCGTCAACGCCCAAGGGGAACGCATCCCCATCAGCATCTCGACGGCGGTCCTCCGCGACGCCCGCGGCCGGATCGTGGGCGGCGTGGAGAGCTTTCGCGATTTGCGGCTGGTGAGCGAACTGCGCCGCGCGGCGGAACAACAAGATTCGTTCTCGAACATCATCGGCCGCAGCGCGGCCATGCGGCGGCTGTTTGACTTGCTGCCGCCGGTGGCGGAGAGCGACAGCACGGTGTTGCTCGAAGGCGCGAGCGGCACGGGCAAAGAATTGTTCGCCCGCGCGATCCACGAGCTTTCGCGCCGGCGCGCGCGCAAATTTGTCGCCCTCAACTGCGGCGCGCTGCCCGACACCCTGTTGGAGAGCGAATTGTTCGGCTACAAGGCGGGCGCGTTCACCGACGCGCGCAAGGACAAGCCGGGCCGGTTCGCGCTCGCCGAGGGGGGCACGTTGTTTCTCGACGAGATCGGCGACATCTCGCCGGCGATGCAGACGCGGCTCTTGCGGGTGTTGCAGGAGCGGGTCTATGAACCGCTGGGCAGTGTGGCGTCGGTGCGCGCCGACGTGCGGGTCATCGCCGCCACCAACAAGTCCCTCGACCAACTGGTGCGCGACGACAAGTTCCGTGAGGACTTGTTCTACCGCGTCAACGTGGTGCGCTTGGAACTGCCCGCCCTGCGGGATCGGCGCGAGGATGTGCCGTTGTTGATTGATCATCTCGTGGCACGCTTCAACCGGCTCAAAGCCCGCGATCTGGCGGGCGTATCGGACGCCGTTTTGGCGCGGCTGATGGAATACGATTTTCCGGGCAACGTGCGCGAACTGGAGAACATCATCGAGCACGCGTTTGTGTTGTGCCGGAGCGGCTTGATCGAACCCGCGCATCTACCGCCGCACCTGCGGACGGAAGGCTTGCCGGCCCCGACCGGATTCCCTGCCGGCCTGACTTTGGCAGCGATGGAAAAACTGCTCATCCGCGACGCGTTACGCCGCCACCAAGGCAACCGCGCCGCCGCCGCCCGCGAACTGGGCGTGAATCCCAGCACGCTGTTCCGTAAAATTAAGGCCTTGGGCTTAAGCCGATCTTCCCGCGGCAGTTAAAAAACCCGCCGCTGGCAAACCGCGGCCATTTGCCATGATCGCTGGCAGGGAGCGTGGCGTTTTGCAACGGTTGGTAAGCGTGCTGACGGGTTATCCCCGACGATTAACTGGATTTCACGAGATCACAGGACCGACGGCATTCTGGCACGATGTTTGCCTGAACAATAGTTGTGACGGTCGCTATTCCCATCTGGCAGGGGCGTGTCTCGCCGGTGCTCGACGCCGCCACGCGGTTGCTCGTGGTGACGCGGCGGCGCGGGGTGGAGACTCACCGGCGCGAGGTGACGCTGGGACCGCAACCGCCCGGGCCGCTGGCCGATCGCATCGCGGAATTGGGGGTGGATGTTCTTCTCTGCGCCGCGCTGTCCGGCGTTCTGCAACGCGCGTTGCGGAAGCAAGGGATTCGGGTGCGCTCGCATCTCTGCGGCGACGTGGAAACCGTGCTGCGCGCTTTCGGCTGCCGCCGCTTGGCGCGGGAGGAATTTCGGATGCCGGGTTGCTGGGGCCACCATCAGTCCGACGATCGTTGTCGGCGTCCCCGGACCGGCGGCCGGAGAAAAAGGGCTGAACCACCCGAACTCACTTTAACCGGCGCCCGACGGCGCGCCCCGGGCCCATGATTTCCCGGGAACTGAAATCACATGCACCGTTCACCGCCCTCGGGACGGTGAGCGGCATCGTCCTCTTGATCCTGTTGCTCTGGGCCCGGGTGCCGCGCGATGTTTCGGTCACCCTGTTTTGGACCCTCCATCCGTTGCACGTGTTGTTGAGCGCGCTGGTGACCACGGCGATGTTCCGGTTGCACGGCGGCCGGGGCATTTGGCGGATTTTGGGGGTGGGTTATTTGGGATCGGTGGGCATTGCCACGTTGAGCGATTGCCTGATCCCTTACGCGGGCGAATGGCTGCTGGCCCTGCCGCAACGCGGGCTGCATCTGGGCTTCATTGAGAAGTGGTGGCTGGTGAATCCGCTGGCGCTGGGCGGCATCGCCATCGGTTATGCCTGGCCCCACACCAAGTTCCCGCACGCCGGGCATGTGCTCTTGAGCACTTGGGCGTCGCTGTTTCACGTTACCATGGCCTTGGGGACGGAACTGCGCCTGATCGAAGGGGTATTGATTGCGTTGTTCCTCTTTCTCTCCGTCTGGTTGCCGTGTTGCACCAGCGACATCGTGTTCCCGTTGATATTCGCGCCCAAACCCGACGGCGGCGAACGCAGCGGCCAACGCCACTGGTATCGCATCACCGGCTTGCCCGGCTGGAAACGGAAACAACTCCGGATGCCGGCTTTTGGGGAAGGAGGATGCGCCTCGCCGCGTCCAGAGAAAACGCCATCCAGGGCGCGGGATTTTTCCCGCCGCCATCGGCGCCAGCGCGATCCGAACGCCAATGATCAGCCGAAAAGCCCGGGAGAAAATTCTGTGTGAGGGCGAAAATCCAAAACCCAAGCGCGGCTCGTGCGGAATCGGCATCGTCGGGGTGCCACGGGCGTGAAGGCGGGATGAGGATTCACACCGGATAATCGTTCCCGCCAAGGCAATAATGCGACGCAAAATATTTTTCACAACCGTCCTGGCTGCGGTGCTGGTTTCCACGGCACTGTGGGCGGCGGAATTTGAGCGGCCCACCAACCGCACCCGCTCGCTCCAAGCCGTATGCCAGCGACTGGGCATTGGCCCGGGCGCGGTCATTGCCGATGTCGGTTGCGGCTACGGCCCGGACACTTTGATCTTTGCCGATATCGTGGGCGCGCGCGGGACGGTGCTGGCCCAGGAAATTGACGCCTCCAAACTTGCCAAGGTTTTGGAAGTGACAACCCAACACGGTTTTCCCCAAGTCGTTCCGGTGTTGGGACAAAGTCAGGATCCGCGGTTGCCGGATGGCTTTGCAGACCTGGTTTACATGAACCGGGTTTTTCATCATTTCGCACAGCCCCAGGCCATGCTGGAACGGTTGTGGTTCGATCTGAAACCGGGTGGTTTCCTCGTCATTGTGGACCGGGAGAAAGGGCCGTTGACCCACTGGGCGCCGGTGGCGCGGCGGGAAAAAGAACATCACTGGACGGGCGAAACCACGGTCGTGCGGGTGGCGCGCGAGGCGGGATTTCTCTTCCACGATGGGTTGGAAGATCTCTGGCACGAAGACCGACCGTTTGTGCTGGCGTTTCAAAAACCGTCTTCGCCGTTGCCGACGGCGGCGGATCCTGACTTGCCACAAATTCTGCCAGCAGCGGCGCTGGCCCACACGCTGTTAAACTTGTGGGCGACGAACGGGGCTATTGTGTTCGTGGGTTTGGACCGGGGGCGGGCCCTCCTGCCGTTATTGAATGAGCGCCGACCGCCGCAGACGCGACTGTTCGATGTCATCCTCGATGAATGGGCGCTGTCGCGCGAGGAGCTGCCTCCCGAAGGGCAATTGGCCGGCACGGAAATCGCCCGCACCGAGCAGGGACGCCTCGCGCTCCCAGCCGATGTCCGCGTTGGATTGGTAGTTTTTGCGGACGCCTACCATCGGTTGTGGGCGCCGGTGCCGCTGTTGGCCCGGCTGCAATCCAACCTGACGGACGACGCGCTGATCGCCATCGTGGAACGCGACGGGCCAGACACCGCCTCGCGCCGCCTCGCGAACCATCGCCGCCGCCTGTCCGCGCATCAAGCAACTGCGGAACTGCGCCAGGCCGGCTTCGCGTTGCGCCAGACATTAACCGCGCCAACGGAGGATCGTTATTTCCTCTTGTTTGGGCGCAAGGCAAGATCCGACCGTTAAAGGCCCAACTTTTAGCAAAACAGACATTCAACAAATGACCATTGAAGAACAAAAACATCCCATGCGCATTGCCATCCCTCATGAAAACGGCCGGTTGCACGGACACTTCGGCGGCGCCCGTGAGTTTGCGCTGATTGAAGCGAATCCGGAAACGCGGGTGGTATTGCGAACAAAAATCCAGCCCGCACCCGAACACAAACCCGGCGCCTTTCCGCGTTGGCTGCGCGAGCAGGGGGTGACGGTCGTCATTGCCGGCGGCATTGGCCATCGGGCACTGGCCAACTTTGCTCATCACGGCATCACCGTGCGCGCGGGACAATCCGGCGCGCCCATCGAAGAGATGGTCGCGGCGTATCTGCAAGGCCGCCTGACGGACACACCGGACGGCTGCGAACATCACGGCCATCATCACGGACACGATCATGACGCCCACTCGCATCATCACGATCATGACCATGAAAACGAGGACGGACATTAAGGCCACGGATTCCCGCCGGCTGGGGTTGAAGGGAAGTCCGGCATCGAACCTATGAAGCCGTCTGCCGTGTCATCGCACCCGCAACAGCGCGGTTTGTAACTTTTATGCCGTTGCCGGCTCAGTGCTTGGACAATATGGAAAAAGTGATTGAACTCAACGAACAGAACTTCGATACGCAAGTGCTGCAAGCCACCCAACCCGTGTTGGTGGATTTCTGGGCGCCGTGGTGCGGGCCTTGCCGGATGCAACATCCCATTCTGGAAGCCGTGGCCACGCGCGTGAACGGTTGGGCCACCGTTGCCAAGTTGAATGTGGATGACGCCCCCCGCCTGGCCGAGCGTTATCGCATCACGAGCATTCCCACGTTGCTGTTGTTCAAAAATGGCGAGCAGATGCGCCAAATGGTGGGCGTGCAGTCCGAATCCACATTGGTGAATGCCATGGAAGCCATGAAGTGACACCGGCCACCGTCATTATTCTCAATCACGTCACCGGCACACAACCGGCCCCAACTTCAGAGCCGCGAGGCAGTTCGTCGTCCCCACCAGCGCAACAACTGGCTGGGGGGACGACGGGCCGCGACCGGGAACCGCCAGCGCGTTTGCTTGGGCGAAGATTCCTTTTGGGGTTCGCCCTCCTTGGCGCCGCCTTGAGTCTGCGGGCGGAAACTTCGGTTTCCATGCAGTGTCTGCCGCCCCGGCAATCCACGGCGAACCACGCGCGGTTTAAGGAACTGCAACGGCATTTCTCGACCGGCCCGGAGGTGACGGCCGCGTGCCTGGGGTGTCACACGGAAGCGGCCCAGCAGGTGATGCAAACCACGCATTGGACCTGGCGCGCCCGGGCGAACAGCCACACCGGCGACACGAACCGCTGGATTGGCAAAGGCGCCGGCGTGATCAACAACTTCTGTCTCGCCATTGATTCCAATGAACCGCGTTGCACCAGTTGCCACGCCGGGTACGGCTGGGAGGACCGGAGCTTCGATTTCACCGACGAACAGCGGGTGGATTGCCTAGTCTGCCACGACACCACCGGGACGTATCACAAGTTTCCCACGGACGCCGGACACCCAAATTACGTGGTCAAGGAATGGCCGAAAGGGTCCGGTCAACAGGTGCCGCCCCCCGATTTGGGGCATGTGGCCCGGCACGTCGGACGCACCTCGCGCGCGACCTGCGGGAGCTGTCATTTCTATGGCGGCGGCGCCGAAGGCGTGAAACACGGGATGCTGGATGCCTCCCTGACGACGCCGGATCGCACGGTGGATGTTCACATGGATATCCACGGCGCCAACTTGAGTTGCACCGAATGTCACACTACGGTGAACCATCAAATCGCGGGCCGTTACTACGATCACCCGGCGTGTGAGGATCGCCGTTTCGTCATGCGCGGCATGTCGCAGAGCGTGCTTGGTTGCGAATCCTGTCACGGCGCGGCGCCGCACGCCCAAGCCAAATTAAACGATCACACCGACAAGGTGTCCTGCCAGACGTGTCACATTCCGCAGCTCGCACCGTCCAAACCCACCAAGATGTGGTGGGATTGGTCGCAAGCCGGGCGGTTTGATGCCGACCAAAAGCCGTTGGTGGAAACCGCCCGCGTGGCCGCGCCCGTCGCCACCCCCGAAGCGGAAACGCCGAAGGTTGTTGTTTACGACGGCATGAAAGGCGAATTCCTGTGGGCGTGGAAGGCCACCCCGGAATATGCCTGGTTCAACAATCATTTGCAGCAGACGGTGGCGGGCGAACCAATTGACGATTCCCGCTCCGGCGCGCAAACCGGGGCCACCCGCGGCGCTTTTGACCACTTTGATCTCTCGAAACCGGTCGTCCGCATCAACGAATTGAAAGGCGATTATCACGATGCGCAGGCGCGCATCTGGCCGGTCAAAGTCCATCGCGGCATCCAGCCGTATGATCCGGTGAACAAGCTGTTGATCGTGCCCAAATTGTTCCCCAGCGGCACGAATGCCGGGAACGCGTATTGGAAAGCCTACCGGTGGCCGGAGGCGATCCGCGCCGGCATGGAATACGCCGGGCTGCCTTACAGCGGCCGCTACGAGTGGATACAAACGACGATGCACTGGCCGTTGTCCCACATGGTCGCGCCCAAGGAGCAATCCCTGCGTTGTGCCGATTGCCATCACCCCACCGCCAGCCGCCTGGCCGGATTGGAGGGATTTTACATGCCGGCGCGGGATCGCAGCCGCGTACTGGATTGGCTCGGCTGGTTGCTGATCGGGAGCACCCTCGGCGCCGTCACCGTGCATGGCGGTTTGCGCTATTTCTGCTGGCGAAAACGATGCTCATTATGAACCCGCGCGTCCGCATCTACAATCGGTTCAACCGTTTCTGGCACTGGAGTCAGGCGCTGCTGATCATCCTGCTGGTTGTGACGGGGTTTGAGATTCACGGCTCGTTCAGCCTTCTGGGCTTCGAACGCGCGGTGGGACTGCATAACTGGCTGGCAGGCGCGTTTGGTGTGCTGGTGGCCTTTGCCATTTTCTGGCATTTGACCACCGGCCAATGGCAGCACTACACCCCCACACGCCAGCATCTGCGCCAGATGACCGGCTTCTATTTACGCGGCATCTTCCGGGGGGAACCGCATCCGTTCAAGAAAACGGAAATTGCGAAACTGAATCCGCTGCAACGCCTGACCTATCTGAGCCTCAAATTGTTGATCTTCCCGATCCAGGGACTCACGGGGTTGGCCTACTATTATTACAACGACCTCGCAGCCCGCGGTCACCTACCCAACGGCGTGGGCAAAATCGCCCTGCTGCATACGGCTGGAGCTTTTGTCCTGCTGGCTTTCCTGATTGCCCATGTGTATTTGACCACCACCGGCGAAACGCCCACCGCCAATCTGAAAGCCATGATTACCGGATGGGAAAACCGGCCCGCCGAGGCCGTCGCCGCACCCGCGCCCGCGCCCCCTCCTCCACCACCCGCAACGGAGAATGATTAAAAACCATGGGACGAAAGCTTGCCAACAAGACCCGGGCGGACGCAACGCAACGGGAAGCCGTCGCGAACCATCAGCAACTGGAGGCGCGCAACGCCATCCATCGGCGTTTTGGATTTGATCCCGATGCGAGCGTGCGGTTTGTGATCGAAAAGGCCCAGCCGTTGCGCGGGCGGGTGTTGGACGTGGGCACGGGCAAGGGACGTTTTTTGATGGCGCTGGCGCGCGAGCCGGTCCGGATCACCACCGTGGACATCAGCGCCGCGGAACAGCGGTGCGCCCGATTGGAAGCGATCCATGCCGGGGTGGCGGACCGGATTGAATTTGTGCTGGCCGATGCGCGGGCGCTCCCGTGGCGGGCCGGCACGTTCGATGCCGTGACTTCTTGGAATGTTTTCCATCACTTGGACGACCCGGAACGGGTGCTGCGCGAAATGCGGCGGGTCTTGAAACCCGGCGGCAAACTCGTGCTGGCGGATTTTTCACCGGCGGGTTTTCGGGTGATGGATGAAATCCATGCGGCGGAGGGACGCCGGCATCCGCATCCGCCGTCGCGGTTGCCGCATTGGCGCATCCGCCTGCGGCATCAGGGGTTTCAAGTGCGCTACTGGGTGGCTCACCATGAAGAGGTGTTGATTGCCCAAGGTGGAGATCGGTCACGTCCCGCCGATGCTTCCCGCGCCGCCGATTTTTCGTCCGTCAACCTGCGTAAATCGAACATCCCATGAAAATTCTGATCATCTTCAACCGGGACCCTTACGACGGCTCGGATATTACTTGGAATGGACTGCGGCTCGCGGATAAGCTGCGTGAAGCCGGGCAGTCCGTGCGCATCTTTTTGATGAATGATGCCGTGGATCTGGCGCGGGACGTTTGCCGGCCCCCCGCCGGTTACGATCAGGATTTGGTCGCCCTGTTGAAGGCGCTGATCGCCCACGGCGTGCCGGTGCGGGTTTGCGGGACGTGCCTGGCGCGGTGCGGGGTGCATCGGCATCATCCTTATTTTGCAGGGGCCGAATCCTCCACGATGCCGGCCCTGGCCGAGTGGGTGATGGAAAGCGACAAAGTGCTGACGTTTTAACCGCGGGACGGAAACCGGGCATCACCGGTTGACGCCGCGCAACACAGAAACCAAAACCAAACGAAGGAAGTAATATGAGCAAAGAAAAACTGATTCAGGGTCTGAATGATGATCTCGCCGCCGAACTGGGCACGGTTATCCGATACACCTATCAAGCCGCCAAATGCTACGGCCTGCAGGCGGCCGAATTGCGCAAGCTTCTCCGGGAGGAAGCCGAGGACGAACTGGGACACGCCACCTATCTGATGGACGTGATCCAGGATTTGGGAGGCGAGCCGACCACCACGCCGAAGTCGTTTGACAAACCCTCCGACATCAAAGGCATGCTCGAACTCAACATCAAGATGGAGGCCGAGGACGTGGTCAATTACCTCGCGCACGCCAAGCTCGCGGAAGAACTCGATCTGCCCGAGCTCAAGATGAAGCTGGAGGAAATGGCCGCCGACGAAGACGGGCATGGCCGCGCGCTGCGGCGTTTGCTGAAGGGGCTGTAATTCCATGAGTCAGGGCCTCGAAAAGTTGGCGGAAGCTTGGAAACACCGGGAGGGGCCGGCGGTGCTGGCCACGGTGAACGGGGCCGGGATCCCGAATGTGATTTACGTCGGCGAAATCCATTACGTGCCGGGCGTGGGGTTCATCGTGGCCGACAATTACTTTTGCAAGACCCGCGCCAACATCCAGCAGGGCAGCAAAGGCGCGATCCTTTTCCTCACGGCGGATCGCAAATCCTTCCAAGTCAAAGGTCCGCTCACGTACCACACGTCCGGGCCGGTTTTCGAGCACATGCGGGCGTTGCACGATCCCCGGCGGCCCGGGGTGGGCGCGACGCGGTTGCCGATTGAAGAAATCTACAGCGGCGCGGAAAAATTGCTGTAAGGAAAGGCAAAGCAATGAACGTGGCGGTCTTGGGCGCCAGCAACAAGCCGGAGCGCTACAGCTACCAGGCCGTGCGTCTGCTGCGGGAAAAGGGCCACACGCCGTACCCGGTTCACCCGGCGTTGACCGAGGTGGACGGCCTGCGGGTGTGGCCGTCGTTGCGCCTGATTCCCGATCCGGTGGACACCCTCACGGTGTATCTATCCCCCCAACGCCAGGCCTTGATCGCGGAGGAAATGCTGGCGTATCCGGTGCGGCGGGTGATTTTCAATCCCGGCACGGAAAATCCGGACTTGGCGGAGCGCCTCTGTCAACAAGGCAAGGCAGTGGTACACGCCTGCACGCTGGTCTTGTTGCGGACGGAACAGTTCCTGACTGCGGGAGAACCTTGATATGAAGACCCCGCGCCGCCTGGTTTTCGGCCCGGTGCCGTCGCGCCGGTTGGGGCGCTCGCTGGGCGTGGACCTGGTGCCGTTCAAGACGTGCAGTTTCGATTGCATCTACTGTCAGTTGGGTCGCACCACCCGTTTGACGATCAAACGCCAAGCTTGGGTGCCGGTGGCGGCGGTGCTGGAGCAGCTCAAACCCAAGCTCGCCAGCCAGCCGGACTACATCTCGCTCAGCGGTAGCGGTGAACCAACCTTGCACTCCCACCTGGGCGAAATCATCGAAGGCATTCGGGCCCTGACCACGATTCCCATCGCGGTCTTCACCAACGGTTCGCTGCTCTGGCGGAAAGAGGTGCGCGAGGCCGTGGCCCGGGCGGACGTTGTCTTGCCCTCACTGGATGCGCCCGATGCGGCGCGTTTTCAGTGGATCAACCGGCCGCATCCCGAAATCACCTTCGCCCGGTTGCTGGACGGACTGGCCGCGTTGCGCCGGGAATTCACCGGAGCGTATTGGCTCGAAATCATGATGCTGGGCGGATACACCTCGCTGCCGCCGCAGGTGAAAGAACTCGCAGCGCACATTCGCCGTCTCCGGCCCGACAAAGTCCAGTTGAACACCGCGGTCCGCCCGCCGGCGGAAGAATTCGCACTGGCCGTTCCTCCGGATCGGCTTACGGCCTTGGCGCGCGCGTTTACGCCGCCCGCGGAAGTCATCGCGGACTATCGCGGGCGTGAAGCGCACGTTGCCGCCGCTGCGGCGTCGGCGGAAAGTCTCCTGGCTCTGTTGGACCGCCGCCCCTGCACTGCTGCGGATGTGGCGCAGGGATTGAGCATTTCCCCCGCCGAAGCGATCAAACACCTGGCCGCGCAAAAGGCGGCCGGCCGGGTTTGCCGGGAACGACGGGGCGCGGCAATCTTCTACCGCACCTGCAACACCACCGCCCGGACCGCCGCCGGTCAGGCGGGCAAGCGATCCCGCGCGGCGCGCCGCACGACCATGAAAGTGAATCTGGATTGTGTGCCCTGTTTGCTGCGGCAGGCGCGGGAAGCCATTGCCTACGCCGGCATGGAAACCGAAGCCGGCTTCGAAGCGCTGCGCCGGGTGTTACGGTTGATGAGCGAACTGGATTGGACCCTCTCACCCCCAGCCTTGGCGCAACCGGTGCATCGGCTCATCCGGGAACTCGCGCGCAATCCCGATCCGTATGCCGCCGTCAAAGATCAGATGAATCAGCAGGCCCGCGAATGGTATCCCGAGTGGCATGCGCGGTTTCGGCAAATCCATGCGCCGCTGGCGGCCGCCGTGCGGCTGGCCATTGCCGGCAATCTGTTGGATGTGGGCGCGAAAACCCAGTTGGCCCCCGCCGCCGTGCGCGACGCTTTTGAAGAGGCGTTGACCGCTCCTTTGCGCGGCGACTTGGCCGCGTTGGCGGGCGCAATCACACGGGCACGATCCATCCTTTACCTGGCCGATAACGCCGGTGAAATAATTTTTGACCGCGATCTGCTGGCCCAATTGCCGTTGGACCGCTTCACGGTGGTGGTGCGGGGCGCCCCCGTGCTCAATGACGCCACGCTGGCGGACGCCCGCCAAGCCGGCCTGCCCGACTATGGCGAGGTGATCGCCAATGGCTCGGATGCGCCGGGCACGCTGCTCGCCGATTGTTCGTCAGCGTTTCAAGAACGGTTTGCCGCCGCAGACTTGATCCTGGCCAAGGGCCAGGGCAACTACGAGAGTCTCGCGGGGGTGGACAAGGAAATTTTCTTTTTGCTGAAGATCAAATGCAACGTGTTGAGCCGGGACCTCGGCTGGCCGCGCGGCAGTCTGGTGCTACATCATCAGCGCGCCAAAGAACGGCAACCGGCGCCCGGCGCCGCCGCCATTCGCCATGAACCCTCAACCCCGGTTGCGCCATGAACGATCCGCTCGCCGATTCAAACGCATCTCCCCCCGCGAAGCCCGCCGACCCGCCGCGGCTGCGCCTGGCCCGGTATCCCGACACCATCCTCCGTGCGCTTTGCGAGCCGGTCGAACGCTTTGACAGTACGCTCCGCGACATGGCGGAAGAGATGATGGCGTTGATGCACCGGTATCGGGGCATTGGGCTGGCCGCGCCACAGGTGGGGCTGCGCCATCGGTTGATCGTCTGCGGCATCGAAGGGCAGCGCTTTGCCTTGACGAATTTCGAGGTGCGGGAGGCCGCGGAACCGCGCGATCTGGTCGAAGGCTGTCTCAGCCTGCCCGGCGTGCAGGTCAACGTGCGCCGCCCGGAACGCATCCGGGTTACGGGTTACGACGTGCAAGGCCAGCGACGGAGCTTCGGTGCGACGGGATTATGGGCGCGGGTGATTCAGCACGAACTGGATCACTTGAATGGCGTGTTGATCTGCGATTACCACCATCCCCCGGACGAGAAGTGCGATCGTTGTCCGTTGGAATTGCCGGCGGTGCTGGTGGAGGAACGCAAGCACCAGTCCCGACCGCTGTCCTGACCCGTTTGCTCTCGCCGCCAAAATGGCCGTATCCAAATCTGCCGGCCTACCGTCCTGGATCTATTCTCAACGCACGACAAATCATTCGTTTCCCCGGGAACTCCGTTCCTGCGCCTGCTTGATGAGGTCCACGATGGACGCCAGTTTGGCCGCCGGTTTGGGGAAAGCGGCTAGTTGCGCTTCGGTATAGAAATTGCGCAGGTAGTCCCGGACCGGAATACGCCCTTCCCAACACTGGAAGATCAACCCGCAGGGCCGGTCAATGCTCTCCCGGACACAATAAGACAAGGGTACCGGATGCCCGAGGCGGCGGCAGTGGATTGCCTGGTTGGGATCGGGCGGTTTCATGGGCCGTTACCATATCCGGTCAACGGCCCCGCGGCAAACGCGGAGCCGTTGCGAAAAACCGGGCGCGCAGCGCGGGGCCGGGATTTCGACTGTCTTACCACTTGCCCGTGCGGACGACCTTCGGCTTCGGCAAGGCGTCGAGTTCCCGGATGGCGTTGCCCATCTCGCTCTCGGGCAGCGCGTAGTTGGTCAATTTGCCTTGGAAATAATTGTCGTACCCGACGAGGTCCATCAGCCCATGCCCGGAGAAATTGAAAAGGATGACCTTTTCCTTGCCTTCCTCCTTCGCCTTTTTAGCTTCCTGGATGGCGGCCGCAATGGCGTGGTTGGTTTCCGGTGCGGGAATGATCCCTTCGGTCCGGGCAAAGAGCGCGCCGGACTCATAACATTCCAGTTGATCAATGGCGCGCGGCGTCAACAGCCCTTCGATGATGGCCTGGCTCACCAGCGGCGCCATGCCGTGGTAGCGCAGCCCGCCGGCGTGAATCGGCGGCGGAATGAAATCGTGCCCCAGCGAATGCATGGGCAGCAGCGGCGTCATCTTGGCCGTGTCGCCGTGGTCATAGACAAACGGCCCGCGGGTCATCGTCGGACAGGAAGTCGGCTCGACTGGAATGACTTCGATCTCGGCGCCGTGGATCTTGTCGTTGACGAAGGGGAAGGCCAGCCCGGCAAAGTTGGACCCGCCGCCCGCGCAGCCAATCACCACGTCCGGTTGCTTGATTCCAACTTTGGCCAGTTGCTTCTTGGCCTCCAGTCCGATGATCGTCTGGTGGAGCATCACGTGATTCAGCACGCTGCCGAGCGAGTAGCGTGTGGATCCGGTCGGATCCGTGACCGCCGCCTCAATGGCCTCGCTGATGGCGATACCCAGCGAGCCTGGCGTGTCGGGGTGTTGCGCCAGAATCTGTCGGCCCGCGTTCGTTTCCGAAGAGGGACTGGCCACGCACGTGGCGCCCCAGGTCGCCATCATCAATTTACGAAACGGTTTCTGGTCAAAACTGATCCGTACCATGAACACCTTGCACTCCAGCCCCAGCAGGGCGCACGCGAACGCCAGGGCGCTGCCCCATTGGCCCGCGCCGGTTTCGGTCGTGATGCGTTTGATGCCAAATTGTTTGTTATACCAAGCCTGGGGCACGGCGGTATTCGGTTTGTGGCTGCCCGCGGGGGAAACGCTCTCGTTCTTGTAAAAAATCTTGGCCGGCGTGCCCAACGCTTTCTCCAACGCGTGCGCCCGGTGCAGCGGGGACGGACGCCACTTGCTCAAAATCGCCAGGACCTCCTCCGGGATGTCAATCCAGCGCTCGGTGCTCACCTCCTGCTCGATGATGTTCATGGGGAACACCGGGGCGAGCATTTCGGGGGTGATGGGGTTTCCGTCCGGCCCCAGGGGCGGTTGCAGGGGGGACGGGAGGTCGGCGGCGATATTGTACCACTGCCGCGGCATTTCATCTTCGGTGAGAACTATTTTTGTTTGCATGTTTTTCTTTCTTTCCGTTGGTGTGGACCCGTTGCCGGCCGGGCGGTCAAGACGCGTCGCAGCATGGATTCATCCTGCTTCAACTCGCGGGCGCCGCGCGTGATGTTGCACAAGCTGACGCCCAACCGGCGGGCAATCGTTCGTTGACTCCGGCCGGCGGCCAGCAACCGCACGATCTCCCAGCGCAGCGAGAGGCGTTGGACCTCGCCCGGCGTCAGCAACTCCCGGAGCAGCTTTTCCACGACGGCCGGCGTGCGCGTGGCGGCCAGCACCCGGGCAATGTCCGCAATTCTGTCCACCCCGTTTCTGTACATAGAAACAGCCCTTGAGGTCAACCCGAAATCTGATCCCGGTGGGAAAGGCTGGGGACATCGCGCCCCCCGGTGGCGAGGGGGTGAGTAAGTCGCAGTGGTGCCGTTTGGCGAGGTTGAGGGATCGCCAGTTGAGGACAGCATCGGCTGACTGGAGAGACAGGGGTCGGAGCCGGGCTTCGGCTAACGTGCGCCATATCCGCAAAGCCATCGAGAGTGCTGGATTTTTGGCTGGAATGGACGCGCTCCTGCTGCTACATCTTGCCCGGCGGGGAAACATGAGACCGATGGCCAGACAGCTACTACCACACGGCGATCGCCGGTCCGGGCGACGAAAAGCCCGCCAGCCCTGGCGTTCCGCGCCTACAACGCACCGCCGCCGCCCATCCTGCCGGAGGTCTGATTCTCGCTTCGTCGCCGATAGGATAAACAGAAAACCCATTAGCGAAAGAGGTGGGCTGAACCTTTACGGTTTTGTTGAAAACGCTCCAGCAAACAAAACCGACCGGCTTGGGCGAGAAATGATCGGGGCGGCCTACCAAACAGATGGCGCTTTGGGCCATGCCGCACTGGAGGTAGGGGGAAAAGGATATGGATTCGGCCCTGAAGAACTCAGGCCCTTTTTCACGATCGGAACGACGAGCGGTTTTGAGCCCACCGCAACGCCCAGGACAGTGTGGGATCTCAGCATCCGAAAAACGGGGAAGTTCAAGGATAAGCGTGGAGGAACATGCTGCAATGCGACCGTTGAGAGAATAATTCAATGCGCCGATCACTTCAAGACCATTGGGGAGGGAACGCCTTATCGCGGATTTCGTAATTGCCGACATTACGTTAATACCATCACTTCCTCATGCTGTTTGTCGCGCGGATCATCGCGACACGAGCCGGAAGTAGGAGGCGCACAATGACCTGCGAGGGCGGACCGCAACCGCTTAATAAGCGAGGAGTGGACAGCGCGGTGGTTCTGATCGTGCGCATTCTGTGTGTGCTCTTTCTAGCCGGTTTCGGAATCTATACATATTTTGGCTACAAGGCAGCAAACCGAACTTATCGGTACAGGTCGCATTACGTCTTGCGAGAAGCTTGGCAGCATTACAAGACTCACGGAACAATCTCCAACCCGCACCCAGCAGTAGACGTGTTTCCCTTCACAAACCACTTCAGGATTCAGAACACAAATTACGAGTGCATCCTTGGGATGTTGTGGCATTGCGACTCAAACCAGTTAGTAGGTATAACCAAGGAGGGCATTACGCTATGGCTGGAGAGAACAAATGCACCAGGGGTGATGGAGTTTAATAGGTTGAGCGTTGTCCCATAAAAACGGTGGAAAGGAAGCTAGCGCCCCTCTTGGCCGAGGCGGAAGGAAGGAAGCTGCGCGTTGCTCCGCTGGCCACCCGCACCTGCCGCTCGCCCCTTGGGTTGTTCGCGCCGGCCCGGGCAGCGGCAGCGCCGTAGGCGCGGCTTCTTTGTAGGAACCGCCCGTCTCTTGGGAGGGACAGGTTCCACCCTGTCCCCAGTCTCTCTCCTACTGCCGGAGCGCCATCGGCGCGGTATCTTTATAGCGACCGCCGGCCATCTTCTCGCCCGCCCCGTTAGGGGCGGCATCTTCCCTCTTTTTGCGCCGAGACGAAGATTGGAGGCAACGGCGATGGGGTTGTGCCTCCGGACGATGCCGCTCCTGACGGAGCTCGGAAATTGTTTCCATCGGTTTCTACAACGATGTCGCCCCTGACGGGGCTGGGCCTCCGCTTTGCCGGGCGGGCACATCATTACGCGCTGGCGGGCCCCAGATATTGTCCTAGTCGAAGTTGTTTCTGTTGGTCGAAAGCGCCAGAGGACAGGCGCAGTCCAAAAGCTGGCGCATGAATCCCGCGCGTGGGCAGACGCGAAGCGTCATGGGACGGCAATCTGCTGCCCGTCAGACGATACATCCTCCTTCGAAGAGTGTCGGAAGCGGACAACCCCGGTCGAGGTGATTTGATTTTGGGGAAAACTGGGTGCATCGCGTTCCTGAGCTGGTCGAGCGAACCTTGGTCAAATTGAAAGTGATGAGCCAATTCCGTGGTCACGCACTCAAGCGCATCGGGTGTGAAGCCCGCATAAATGCAGGTGAGGCTCGCTTCCGTCAAAAGCGCCGGTCCAAGCCACCAGGAATCCCACCCAGCATTTCGCCACGCCAAAAACGAAAGCGAAGGGAAGTCACGATGTCCCCAGTCTTTCCCAAGTTCAGAAATGTTTTGACTGGCCAACGACGGCCGATTTTGTTAAGCGTCAACCGTACCCGCAGTGAATAACAACCACACCGTTAGGAGACCGTGATGAAAACAATGCGAACTTGGAAATACGCCGTTCGTCTGATGGGATTGCTGGTGGTCGCCCCCCTCGCCAGCCTGGGGCAAACTCCGAACTTCATCGTGAATCAACTCGATACCGATACCGCCGTCGCGTTTGAGAATGCCGGTTGGGGAACCACGTTCACATCCATCACCTGGGATGGTGCAGTGAACCAAACCACCACCCTTGGCCCCAACGTGGCCGGGTCCGGCTCCGCCTATTGGACCACAGACTGGTCGGCAACGCCCGACGGCTCGGATCAGGTGATGATCAACCATCGCTTCCCGGAAAACGCGGTGCTCGACCTGATGAATTACACCAACATCAGTTTTGACATCCGCTTTGATCCCGCCTCCGCCACGGATGGCAAGGGCGGGTTCGGCGGCGTGCAAGTGATCTGGACCCCGCAAGCGGATGGATGGGCGAGCACGTATCAGAACACGGTTTTCTTTTATACGACGAATACGGGTTGGCTCCATGTCGAGGTGCCTTTTGACGCGTCGGCCAATGCCAAACTCAGCGCTGTGACCCATGTCGGTTTCAAAATTCAACAGGCCCAAACCGGCGCCTCGCTGTCCGGCACAACCCGGTTCTGGATTGACAACGTCATTCTCCACGGCCGGGCCGCGCAGATCCCAGCCCCAACCATCGCCCTCGCGCCGGTCACCTCGCCGCCCGGATTGATGACGCTCGCGCCGGGTGGAGGCAATGATTACCGCCGCGGCATGATTCGCACGTTGGACCCGGTGTATGTTGATCCGTATTACTCCTGGGTCGGCCAGGGAGATACACCGGTGACGTATGCCATCACGATTGCCAGCTACCCGTCCGGATACAGCGCGATGCAATCCCAGATCTTTCTGGTGCCCCGCGGCGGCAACGACAGTTCGGTGGACTGGACAGCGCCCACGGTGATGGTCCTGGATATCCGGGATCTGCCGGATGGTGGCGGTGAGGCCGTGGTGCGTTACAAGGTCAACCATCCGTCCGCGAACGCCTCGGATCATCGGCCGGCGTCGTTGGTTTGCGCGGAAGGCGTATTGGGCACCTGGAGTCTGACTTTTCTCAATGACACCAATGTGACGATCACCGCGCCGAACGGTGTCAGCACCAACTTCGCGCTGCCGGAGACGGTGCCGTGGGAATTCTACAATCCGTTGACCGTCTATTTCGGCAATCAACAGAACGGCCCGGGGAATGCCGGGAAAGCCGCCACTTATGCGCGCGTCCAAATCACGGGCGCCATCTCGGCGGACGTGGATGAGACCTTTCCCGGACCGGATTTGAATCCCGATCCGGAAAATCCACGCTGGCAGGTGGTGGCGGAAATGCCCAGTTGCGTTTTCATTGTCCGTCCCGATCACCGTTGGTGGGCGCGGTGGACCATTCCCGACACTGGCTTCCTGCTGGAAGGAAGCGCCTCGATTAACGGACCGTGGGTGAGGGACGCTCAATGGACCAACGTGATCAAGACGGCGCACGGCAATCGCCTGTTGCTACCGGAAAGCAGCCTGCCCGCGCCGCACCAAAGCTTCTTCCGCATGGTGCAACCGGGACCGTAAACCGGCGGATGATTGACCCCCGATGAAATAGGCGCGCCCAGGCTTCCCCCACACGTGGCTTGGGCGCGCCTGCTTAATGGAGCGGAAGAAATTGCCAATGACTCACCTTGGTTTGTTGATCGGCGGATTCCTCGCGGCGGGGACTGTGTCCGTCGTCCAAGCGCTGGAGGTTATTCCCCTCGGTCCCGGCCAACCGTGGCAGCGGCTTGAGTTTCGCATCACGGGCGTGCCGGTCGTGACCAATCCGTTTGATCCCGAACAGATTCGTGTGGAGGGCACGTTCGAGTTGCCCTCCGGTCAAACGCAGTCCGTGCCCGCCTTTTGGTATCAAGCGTGGCAGCGCCAACTCAATGGCAACAACGAGAAATTAAGTTCGACCAACGCGCCGGAATGGCGTTTGCGTTTCGCGCCGCCGACCACGGGCGACTATTCCGTGAGCGTCACCGTCTTCACCAACAATCAATCAGCGAATCTGACGGCAGGCACGAATTTTAGCGTCACGGGCGAAACTCCGGCGCGCCGCGGTTATGTGCGCATCGCGGCCAGCCGCCAGTTTTTTGAAACGGGCGACGGCCGGGCGTTGCCATTGATCGGCGCCAACGTGTGCTGGCACGGCAGCCGCGGCACTTACGATTACGACGATTGGTTCGCGGCGATGCAGGCGGCGGGCGAAAATTATCTGCGCCTCTGGATGTGTCCGTGGTCGTTTGGTTTGGAAACCGCCGCCGACTCGCTGAACCGGTATCGCCTCGATGAAGCCTGGCGTTTGGATTACGTCCTGCAACAGGCCGAGCAGCGCGGGTTCTACGTCGAGTTGTGTCTGGACTACCACGGCATGTTCGCGTCCGAACCGGATTACTGGGGCGGCAATGATTATTGGCCCAAGCACCCTTACAACGTTGCGCAAGGCGGCCCGTGCGCCACGCCCAACGCGTTCTTCACGAACACCACCGCGCGGACGATTTACCAGAAACGACTGCGCTATCTCGTGGCGCGTTACGGTTACAGTCCGAACCTGCTCTCCTGGCAGTTTTTCAACGAGATTGACAACGTCTATTCCGTGCTCGACGCGAACGACGTCGCCGCGTGGCATGCGGTCATGGGCGATTGGCTGCGCGCTCACGATCCGTTTCAGCATTTGATCACCACCAGTTTCACCACGGCCGATCCGCACGCGGAGATGTGGTCGCTGCCGCAAATGGATTACGTGTGCATTCATTCCTACGGTCCGGGCCGACCGGCGCGCATGTTGAGCGCCAACGCGCAAAAGCTGTGGCAGCAATTCGGCAAGCCGGTGCTCATTGATGAATATGGCACGAGCTGGCAGGGTTGGAATCGCACCGCCGATCCGTATCTGCGCGGACTGCGGCAGGGACTTTGGGGCGGCGCGCTGGGCGGTTCGGTCGGCACGACGATGTCCTGGTGGTGGCAGAACATTCACAGCGAAAACGTGTATCCCATCTATGCGGCGCTCGGAAAAATTTTGCAGCCCACCGGCTGGGGGCAGGGCGCGTGGACCAATCTGGTTTTCGACATGTCACTGACGCCGCCGCCGACCGTGGACGAACCGTTGCCGGACGCGCAACCGTTCAACGTCACGCTGCCGCTGGATGCGCGCTGGGGGGTAATGCTGGCGGGCGAAGTCGCCGTGGCCGGCCCCGGTGCGTCCAGTTATTCCGCCAGCGCGCTCAACGGTTTTGTGCACGGCACGACGCATCCCAATTTGCGGATTCCCTTCCGCCTCAGCGCGTGGCTGACCAACGACGCGCGGCTGATCCTGCATTTGAACTCGGTTTCCTGGAACCCGACGCTCGTGGTGCGCGCCAACGGCACGGAATTGTATCGCACCAACCTGCCGAATCTCGACGGCGGTTACGCCGTGAACAACGAATACAACACCGACCTGACCGTGCCGCTGCCGCCGGGGCAAAATCTGATTGAAATCCTCAACGCGGGCGGCGACTGGTTCTACCTCGACTGGGTGCGGTTGGAAGGTGTGCTACCCGCCACCTACGCCAACAATTGGCAGCCGCCCTGCGAACCGATCGGACTGGCGGGCGCACGCGAAGCGTTGCTGTATGTCGTCGCGCCCGGCGCGGCGTTTCCCGGCAGCGCCACCGAACCAACCCTGCCGCTGCAATCGGACCAATCCATCACCATCAGCAACTGGCCGGCGGGCGCTTATGTGGCGGATTGGTATGATCCGGCGACGGCCGAGCGCGTGGGGCAAACCCGCGCCACCACCAGCAACGCGCTGTTGCGGCTGCCGCTACCCGGGTTCCGCGTGGACCTGGCCGGCGTGTTGTATTCGCCGCCGCGCCTGTCGCAATCCGGTTACGACCCGGACGCGGGCTTTCACTTTGCGCTGCAATCGGAAACCGGCGGCCGGTATCAGATTGAAACCTCGACCAATCTGCAACACTGGCAGCCGCTGCTGCTGATCACCAACACCACCGGCTCAACCGTGCTCACCGACGCCAACGCGCTCCATCTGCCGCGACAATTCTATCGCGCCCGCCAGGAACCCGCCGCGCCGTAGCGCGAAAAAGTTTGGTGAAACGGCGAGGTGCTGCTGGTTAAACGGAGACGGTTTGAGGTTGGAGTCAGCGGCTGTGTGACGCGAACGACCTAGTCGTTTGGATTGTCTCTTAACCTGCTCCGGCCTGGACCTTGCCTGATTGCACGCCTCCTGAGGTTGGAACAGGTGACGACAGATGCATGCCGTGTGGATTCATACGCCGCATCCTGGCTCAGCTTTCGCACTCCCAGCCGCGCAGCGGCTGAACTTGAATAGTCGTGGGTGACAACCCACGGTAGTTGGCCGGAACGGTTCGACCCCTACGGGGTCGAACATGGGTTTCCCCGCAACCGTGGGCTGACGCCCACGGCTATTCATGCTTTGTCCCTTCGGGACAATCAGCCACGGAGCGTCAGCGGCTTTCTCGGCGGAATAAATACGTCGAGTTTCCTTCCCGGTCACGCTTGTGTGCTTCAGGTCACTGGGTACACTTCCTTCAAGTCAGTCCACTCCGAGCATGTATGAATTCGAGCCTATCCAGATTGCTGAAGGTGGCGGCGATCACGATCGTTGCTTACTTCATCGCGTTCACCGCGCTCTGCTGGTTTCTCGACCTCACGCATACGCAGCTTGGAAAAATGAACCACCAGGACCGCTACTGGCTGTTCTTAAAATCCGGAGCCATCACCGGACTATTCGCGCTGCTGGCCTCGAGGATGCTTTTGCGTTCCCACCGGCGGTTGGCAGCGATTGGTTTGTTGACTTGTTTGCTCTGGGCAGTGTGGGCAGCATTACCGAGATTTTGAATGGTGGCGGTGAAAATGTTAGCCAACCGCAACATTACAGCAAATCGCGCTTCCACCCTCAGGTCGAGAGTCGCGGGAGCTCGCAAACGCCCGGAGCATCACGGCGCCGCCATCGCAGTCGTTGCAGAATTCGACCGCTGAATACATCATGAGCTCGCCTATCATCAGGACAAAGTTGCCGAACCAGTTACCAGTGATTCTGGCCACATACCCGCTCGCGTGGCTGGCGTTGTTTTACGGGTTCGTTGTGCGCGCATATTTGCACTTGGGACACTGGCCAACCCCCTATCACCCGGATCCCAAAACACTCGGTTTCACGATTCACCATCAGGCCATTTGGTACGGACTGATGGCGCTGCCAGTCGTTGGCTTGGTGGCAGTCGCCTGCACGATTGTGGGACGGCGGTTGGCAGCCAACCATCGGATTTGGCCAGCACTCACATTGCTCATCGTCTCCGTTGGCTTGGTTGTCGCCCTGGCGCGACTCGATCCAGGGAACTTTTTTGAGTGGTTTGCAGATTAACATGAAACCACGCCTCCCGGTAAGCTAACGTACGGCACGTTGAAAGGTAGCGAGTTCGGGCTGGAGCCGGTGGCTGTGTGGCACGGGCGGCCCGGCCGTTTGGATTACCTCTTTTTCTCCTCTTACGTGAACCTTGCCAGATTGAACGCCTCCCGAGATTTGAGCGGGTGCCAGCGGATGCGCACCGTGCGGACTCACACGCCGCATCCAGGCTCAGCCCTCGAACTCCCAGCCGCGCAGCGGCTGAACTTGAATAGCCGTGGGTGACAACCCACGGTAGTTGACCGGAACGGTGCGACCCCTGCGGGGTCGAACATGAATTTCCTCGCAACCGTGGGCTGACGCCCGCGGCTATTCGTGTTTTGTCCCTTCGGGACAATCAGCCGCAGCGCCTCAATGCTCTCGAACTACCGTTTCGCCGTCCGTTGCTTTTGCTCTTCGGTGCGCGCCACGGTGGATGCAGCCGGGCGGACCAAGCTCGATTTCAATGCCACCGAACCGAACCTGCACGCATTTAAAATCATCGCGCCCGACGATTACAGTCCAGCGCTGCGTGACAGTCTGCGGGAATTGTTTCGAACCTTTCCGCCACCGCGATGATCCGCGACACGGATTTTAACGCGTCGTTTTACCGCACAATGTTTCCGGCACGAGCAACCGTTGGTAGTCCTGATACAAATGGTTGGTACGGCTGACGGCGGGACGGATGAATTCACGGTAACCCCAAGTGATGGCGGTGGGAGTGTAAGCGCGAACGAACCGCAGTTTTGCCGCCAGTTTTTCCACCGGCACGCCGCGCCAGTAAGGTCGGGTGCGCGGATCGTTCACGTGCGTTTTTAATCCGAACCGCGCCACGTAGTCCGCCGGGCTGTCCACCAACAGTTCGCCGGTTTCCACATTGGCCCAAAGTTGTTTTCCGGTGACGTCACAGGCTTGTTTCATGGCGGCAAAAAACGGCGCGCACTGGGCGTCGGTGTAATAGGCAAGATGCTCGCCGCGATCCTGCAACGCCACGATGTCAATGGCCGAATCGTGCAAAATGTCGATCCAAAATTCCGTGTAGTCGGCAGGCGTGGCCCAACGGAAATCTCCCAGCACTTGCGTCTCATCCAAAATGAAGAAGGGCGAGATCATCACCGGCTTGGTGGGTGCGATGGCTTTACAGGCGGCTGCGACCTCGCGATACAGTGTGCGCGCCAGTTCCCGTTGCGCGCCCCACATCACGTAAGTTTCGTAAGGCACGTAAAACCCTTTGAACGACGGATGCCGCCCGTAACGCCGGTGCAACGATTGAATGCGTTCGCGGGCACGCGCCAATTCGGCCGTGGCGTCCGGTTGCGTCCACCATTCACGCATCGAACCGGTACTGACGTATAATTCCATCCGCCGCTGATCTGCCGCCTGGAACAACGCCTCGCTGGGATCGCTCGTCTCCGTCGTCGTGGCCCCGAAGGCTGATCCCATCAACACCACCACGTGCATGCGCAGCGCCTTGATGGCATCCAATTCCTCCGCGTCCAGGTCGAACGCCTGGGTCTGCTTTGCCGGCGTGACATACCAAAGACAACCGATCAAGTGGGCTGACTGGTGGGTGGGACGATGCACGCAACCGCCAATCAAAACCAAGGGCAACGCCAATCCGCCGCAGCGGAGGAAGACCACGATGCGCGCAAGAGTTTCCGGCCAATTGGTGCCACGGCAGTGCATCAGCGTCATGGTTGAGACGATTGCTTGGCCGCCGATTTCCAATTCAGGCGATAACCAAAATCTGTTGGCTGGGTGGTGAAGGTCAGCGCTGAACCCTCCGGACGCCACGCGACCGTTCGCAAGGATTCGCCCTGCGCATTCACGGCTTGCAGCGTCCCAACCTCGTCCGCCGTGCGTTGGAATTGTTTCAAATTCAGCGTGACCTCGAACGCGGGTTGATCCGGCAGCGGCGTAATCGTCAACTGATCGGCGGCCTCGGTCAGCCGCAATCCGTGCGTCGTGCGCACCGGGCCGAAGTCCACCCGCTGCGTGGTCGGCAGCGCGGCAAGGTGTCCAGCTTGGTTCGGGGCGACGGTCATGCTGATTTTGGTGACGTTGGTATGCCCGTCTTGAATCGTGCCTTCAACGTGCAGCGTCCCGAGGGCGTAACGCCGGGTTTGCCGCGCCGCGCCGACGAGCCGATAGCGCATGCCACTGCCCTTGGCGCCGTAGAGACCGCACAGAATTTCATAGTCACCCAGTGGGAAACCCTCCGGCACGTGCACCGTCCAATTGGTGCCGGTGATGATTTCGCCCGTCCACGCGCTGGTGGGAATTTCAGGATCGCCGCCGCTGTAAAATTCCGTGTCGGTGTAGCGTCCGGGCGTCGGGCGGCTGAAATGGTAAAACACGCGCAAATCCTTCGGCGCCGGTTGCGCGGCTTCCCAGCGCGTGATCAAACGGAAATTGCGACCCCCCAACGGTTCAAGTCGTTCGGCGGCCGGTCGAATCGCCAGCGTTTCCGCATCGGGCGGCCGTGCGTTTATGTAAAGGGTCGGACCGGCACTGGATTGTTCGATCACCCGCCCGCCGATTTTTTCCACACTGCAAACCATCGATCCCGCTTGGGCGACGAAGCCGTACGGCGGCAGCGTGCGGCTGGCAATTGCCCAATCATTCGTGCCGCGATTCACCCAAGCCGTTGCGCCGGATGCCCAACGCACGAGCAGCCGGTGCAAATCGCCATCGGGATTTTCGACGGCCACAATTTCATCGTGCGCCACGGCCTCGGCGAACGGTTGGAGCAACCAGTATTTGCGGATGGCGCCGCCAGGCATCATCGGCAGATCGGCCATCAACGCGTGGCCGGCGAGGACTTCCACGCCCAGGTAATCGTCGCTCGTGATGCCGTGCTCATCGCGCGAGCGGTTGCCTTGATAGCGATTGGAATAACCCGCACCGTGCAGGCTGAAGCGGGTGTGATTGACCAGATCGAACCACGGCACGCGTTCCCAATCGTCACCGGGTACCATGATGCTGAATGGACCGCCGTGGGGTCGGAGCTGCAACCATTGGCAATCCGCGCCGTCCAGCCAGCCGATTAATTGGTCGCTGCCCGCTTCGCTGATGGTGGGCCCGCCTTCAAAGGTCGCGCGGATCGTTGCGAACGCCTCGCCCCAATGTCGGAGCGTTTCCATTTTGGAATGCCAGCGTCCGTCGCGGTCCAAATAATCAAACGCATTCATTGAGGTCCAGACATCCACAAACGAAGCGGTGGGGTGGAGCGCGGGCTGGATCAGGCGCAGATTGCGTTCCAAGAACGGCTGCACGTGGTCGGGACGAAACTGCCAGGCCTGCGCGTTGCGACCTTCGTTGAGCCAGGCGCGGCGCGGTTGCCCGCCGCTGTCAAACGTGATGTGGTCGTAGCTGAATCTCCCGGCGTCCGGATAAAAATCAATGTAGTTGTCGTGCAAACCCCAGAGCGCCCCGGCCCGCGTGCAGATTTCACCGAGACCGCGCAATTCCTCCAGCGTGCCGAGTTGCGGTTGCGGCGGGAAAATATCCGGCAAGCGATAGTCGTAACCCCACCGTTGCCAGGCGTGAATGATCGCCAGGGAATTCGTCAGACCGTAATCAAAACAGCGCTGGAGCGCGGTGGCGTTGCGCTGATACGAACCGCCCCAGAGATCGAAAACAAACCGCCCGGCTTTGCGGGCGACTGCGGGTGCGGCGGGTTTGTCGTAAAGCGCGCGATATTGAATGGCGCAATTCATCGCACCGCGGCGACCCGGCACAAAGGTGAACGTGGGCGCGGGATGTGTGTGCAGCGCGTAAATCCGCGCCTCGGGGTCCACTTGAAAGGAATCCGGCGGTGTATCGCAGGCCTGCAACAGCGCCACCCCATTGGCGAAATCGCAACCGACATGACTGGTGGAAAGATCGTGTCCGCCGCCATGCACTTGAAATTTTCCCGGACGCACCACCGCATAGCCGTGACCGAAATAAACCCGCTCGGCCAACTGATCGACGGAGCCGATGGCCGCGTCCGTCAGTCGGGCGTCGCTGGTCAGTTGCACGCGCAAACCGGGTCCGTCCGCCCAGATAGTGGCGGCCAACGTTACGGGAACAGCACCGGGCGCCGCGCGTTTACCGTCGTGGTCAAATTCCTTTTGCAGTCGCAGGTGGTGTCGGATTTCCACGCGATTATTGGTCGGAACGACTTCGATTTTTTCCACGCGCGCTGCTGATTCCCAAACGCCCACCCGTTCGCTTTCGAGGCTCAGATCAAATCCGTTGATCACGACGGCGCCGGCGGCGTCTCCGAACGCCAGCGCGGCATCCAACAGCCCTTTCGCCCCCGGCGACAAGGCGGCGCGCAGACCACCAGCCAGCGTGAATACATACGTTCCCGGCGCGGTTTGTCCCGTGGTCACACTTTGGCGCACTTGAGCGGCCCGTGGCCCGAAATCATTGGTGACGGTTGCCGATGGCGCGACGTCCGCCAGCAAAATTGGGTCGCCCCAAAATCCGAGGTCACACGTGGTGTCCAGTTTGGGACCGGGATGAGTCTCCAGGCGCAACTGGATGGTTTGACCGGCCCAACGTGACAGATCGGCTTCGCCCGGCACCCAGGATTTGCTCGCGGTGTGGCGTTCAAACACTTTTTCGTCGCCGACCCAAACGCGAAATGTGGCGCCGTCGCTGGGCGGCTCCGGCGGAACGAAATCCCGGATCGCGTTGAAGAAGCGGAGGCGTAAATCGCGCGCGATCGGCAGTTTGAGTTGATATTCCACGAACAACGTGCCCGGACCGTTGCGATACGGCGGATGCATGACCAGCGATTCCCGCGTCTGTCCGCGCGCCATCGCGCCGCGCTGGAAGTGGGCCATTGATTCGGGTTCAGTGCCCTCCCAACCGATCGGCAGGGAGTGCAACGGGCCGCCGATTCGTTGCCAGAGCAGCCGGTAGTTGGTCAGTTTTGCCAGCGCCAAACCACCAGAAGCAGGCACTGCGACGGCGGCGACTTTCGCCGACGCCGATTGCGTGGACGCATCAAACTGCGTTTCAAAAATGCGGACCGCGTGCGCCGTGATGGCTTCGGAATTTTCCGCAGAGCGAAATCGGGCATAAGCGTGAACGGGATACAGGGCCGAATACGCGCCCGGCCCGAACTGGAAGGCGAAATCCTCGGCCGTAGCGCCCCGACCGGGAAGCTCCAGCGTCACGCGCGAGCGACCGACCGGCACGCAGGGCGAAACCCAATCCTTGAGCTCCAATTCAATTGTCAACGCGGTGGCGGCGTGGTTGGTCAGCGTGATCCGCACCGACTGCGTGGCGACGAGTGAACGCACGATGGGGATTTCACCAATCGTCAGAGTGATCGGGCCTTCAATCACTTCATGACCGTTGAACGCCAGCGCAGCAATTGCGCTCGCTATCAGGAGCAGCCCGCCAGACCAGAGTTGCAAACGACGCATGGTCAAAGCTTGTCCGGTACCGCGGGCTTTGTCACGCCGTTGCGATGAAGCTGGGAAGGAACGCTGAAGTTAAGTGAATTGAAACGGAACTCGGTCCATTCGAGACACCAGAGCCTTGGGACCCCGACTTCTTAAAAGAATTTCAGAGCATTAGGCGTGAGCTGGCGAAATGGCGCTCTTCGGGCAGGGAGTGTCGTCCCCACCCACGCCGACAACGCCCTGCGATAACTTGTGAGCCAAGCACCCGAAGGCGACAGATCTTCAGCAGTTCTCAATAGCAAGCCCTGCCCAGATTCTGATCGCTTTCAAATCACAACAAATCATCGAAATCCACCCTTGGGCTTCCATCATTCGTCACGCTTGTGTTTACGGGTTGGATTCACAGCTCCAAGCGGGATCAAAGGTGTCAACGCAATTGCCGATGAAATCAAAACCCTCCGGCAAAACGGCCCAAACATTTAATTGCCCCGCCTCCCCATTCCAGGTTAAAAAATTGCCCCCTGCCATTCCGTGCTTAAACCGCGTCCACAGGTAACATTGCTCAGGTAAAACATGCTTTTTCCCCAGTATAAACAGGACATAAAGACCATCAAAACGTTGATTTTTTACTTGCGCATACGACACTAAACTCCCGCCGGCGAATCCGACATTATAGCCTTCGCCATTGGGTCGGCGAACCCGACAAGTGAGACCCCCTGGATATTCGGGTTCAGCGATTTCTACTGTTTCCTGATGCTCTGAATCCGAGTGAACCGCCACGGTAAAAAAGTTGGTAAAAGGACCTTTTTCATATTTCCCCTCCGGAGTCAACCAGCCGTTGACAATGTAATAACACTGGTTGGTTTTGATCAGCTTTAGCCCGACAACCGAATAAATGTTTGTTATTGAGCTAAAGCGCCGATTCGCGGCAGAGATCGAGTCAAGCTCGGCCGGTGAGAACAAATTAGTATTGGTGAGCAGGTTCGTCAGATAAGGTGGCGTCGGAACGGGATGGTCAAAACTCGCCTTCACCACGATGTTTGACTGCGCCTCGGGACGAATGAACGGCATCAGCAGGGCCGAATTTACCTGGTGCAGCACGCCAAAACAAAAAGCGTAAAATAAAATTGCCCTCATAATCAGACCTCCATCAATGGAGACTCAGGGGTTAATAGCAGGATATTTGTCCAATTCTACACCAAAATTTTGAGGTGTATATTCGGCAGGTAATTTTACCCTAACAGCTTGGCCAGCTTGACGAGTCGTCGAAACGCAATGGTGCGGCGGCGGGTATAAATGATAATATCCCGGATTTAGGTATAAATCTTGAGTAAAGTCCAGCCCAAAGATGAAATGATTGAAGTCAACCCCAAACCTTACCGATGTGCTGAAAGGTTCACCCGGCAGGTGAACAAAACGGTGGTTTTCGGGTCAATAGAGCATGGCCAAGTATCGCACGCTCAAACCCCGCAAGTTCACCGTCGAATTCCGCGACTGGCGGGAACCAGACAGGCGTTCCTCGCGCTCGGCTTGCTGGGCTTGGTGGACGGCTTTCATTTCCTCCTGGTCCAGTTTGCCGTCTTGATTGACATCGAAGCGGCGGAATTCCGCCTTGGCAGCTTCGGCGGCGGCGTGGGCCATGTTGAGGCGTTCATCAAAATCCAGTTTGCCGTTATGATTGGTGTCGTATTGTTGGATCAATTCCGGGGTCAAACGGGGCGGGCGGTAAAATATGCGTTCTTGCGGGGTCAACACGGGCTGCTGGGCAGCGAAGGCTTTGGCTTCTTCACGACGTTGGCGGGATAACTCGTGAAGGTATGGCTTGCGCTCGTTAACATCTATCTTGCCGTTGCCGTTCAGGTCGTGTTTGGCAACTAAGGGATCAATTTGTTTGGAAAGCGTATTCGTCAAATCCGCATGTACGGTTGAAATCAAGCCAGTCGTTATGAGTATTGCTACAAGTTTCATCATTTATTGCTGTCACCGGTGGGCTGCGATGTTTTGTTTGCTGGGCGCGGTAGGGCGTCATCTTCGACAGCTCTTGCGTGAGTATGCTGGTACAATTCGAGTAAAAGCATTCTATTTGCGATCGAGGCAAGAAGATCGCTGTTCTTTTCCTCGCAGATCAGGCTGCCATAAATTACCCTGTTCGCATAAATGACAAGCGCATCACGGTGAGATAAAAAAGTCGGAATGATAATTCGCCAACTATTGTTATCTCGGGTCAGCCACTCATGTAAATAAATCAACAACGCGGTGTTTATGATTGGCGGATATACAATCTCTAAGACTTGGGAACGTTCACCCAGAAAGGTTCCTCTTAGGAAGCAATCATCCCAAGAACCAGATCCAACCCTGTATTTCTTTTCAAGATGATCCCACAAGGAATTCGTTGCATCGAAGTTTTCATCTTCAGTTACATCGGCTTCTTCACCGGTCAATTTCCACAGCAAACCCTCACATGCGACAAGGCTGGGGTAGCCGTAAATATACTTTTTCATTGGAGTAAGCTGCCGAGAACATACATAGCGCTCATGTAGTCGCCAGTGATTTCTTGAGTGGTTATTGCAACTGAAATCGCTTCCAAATCTATGAATCCTTGATCACCTTGGCTCAAGGCTCGTTCATAACTCGCTAAGTTGTCTTGCAATCTTGCAGTCGCCCCACTGGCGGATTGGACTTGCAATGCAATAGCGATCACAAAGATTCCCCCGGCCGCAGCTTTGAGCGCCCGCCCACCAGGACCGGTTACGTTTTGTCTCAGCCAAGATCCAATGCCGCTCTTTCGAACGGTGTATTCTTCTGAAAGCTCCTGAATAAACTCATATCCATATCTGGCATCTTTTGAAAAATCTTCCATTAAAATACCCCTTGATCCAATGAAGTTTTCAAACTGCATTTTTACCAGTTCATTATACAATCGATGCGGCTCATCGAAAAAATGTGGGTCTGTAACTTCAATCGTAAATTTCTTGATAAAGTCCCGTGAAGGACCGGGTGGAAGCATTCTGTATAATTCCATTGTACCCAAATGGTGCATGGCGCGACCATCCGAATCGACCGCAGTAACAGGGTTGTTCCCGACAAAAGCGAGCAAGTTGACTCCTCCTTGCTCACCGAGTGGATCCCGCCCGAACCACCGCCCCATCACGGGGCTGTAATACCGATACCCGTAATACACCAACCCACTCTCCTCATCCCAAAACTTGCTGCTCCATCGGAACGGATTTACCACTGCCAGCGGCCCGGTCGAACGCAGCAACTCGCCGTAAGCTGAATACTCGTACCGCGCCAGGACGGGATCACTCCCGCCCCGCACCAGCGCCGTCACGTTCCCGTTCCCGTCATACGCCACGAAACCGTTGGTGGCCGTCCCGCCGTGGGCGGTCACCAGCAGCAACCCGCCAATCCCTCCGGCTTGATCCAGTGTCCCGCTCAAATCCTGCCCCCACAGGTAAGAAGATTGGAGTTGGGTGCTGGCTGACAAGACGGCCAGCAAGTTCCACCCGTCATACACAAACTTCGTCGTCACCGGGTTCGCAAACGCGCTGCCGTTCCACGCCTTCACCACCTTCTGCACCCGACGGTTCATGTGGTCATACGCAAACTCCAGCTTCTTGCGCTGCGCGTTGGGGATGCCGCTCACGTTGGTCATCGTCATTGCTTTAAGCCGGTTCTCGGCATCCCATTCGTAGGTCCACACCCCGTCAAACGTCAGGTTGCCGTCCAGATCATAGCTGAACGTCTCCGCCGTCTTGGGCACAAAGAGCTTGCCAATGGTATTGGTCACAATGTCCGCTCCGCTGTGGTTGCTCAGGACGGCCACGTTGGTGATGGTGAGCCACAGCGCGCCCGTGTTGTTGTTGAACAACATTTCCCCGCGGAAATAATCCCCCTGGCGCGTCGTCGGCGTGTAGAGCGCAAGATTGTCCTGGCTCCACAAGCTCACCGTGGCCGTATTCGTGGCCGTGCCCAGCACGTTCACAAAGCCCGGCACGGTGCGGCTGGTGTATTGGTTCAATAACTTCATGCGCGAGTGCTTCTTGGGCATTTCAACTCAAACCAACTTTCAATTCAACCTAAATTTCGCAGCGAAGGCGTCGCGTCCAAGGCCGAAGAATAGGCAAGCCCCGGTAGGGGCGACATCGTTGTAGAAACAAGCGCAAGCAATTTCCCAGCTCCGTCAGGAGCGGCATCATCCGGAGGCACAATCCCATCGCCGTTGCCTCCAATCCTCGGTGCAAAAGGAGGGGACATTCTCAAAGAGTCGAGACAGTTTCGCTTTATGTTATTGCCGATCAACCGTCAAAACGCGCAGATTCATGCAGCCGCACTTGGAAGTTTGTTTATGAAAAGACCACAACATAGTCTCAGCCCAAAAATTGGGTCACGATGGCGGTGGTTTTCCGGCTTCGCGGCGTTGACTCTGATCTGCCTTACACCAAGCGCCGTCACGTCAGCCCACGGTTGAGGGAAAATCCATGTTCGACCCCGTAGAGGGGGCACCCTTTCCGCCCGGATCCCTCGCCGATTCCCGGTCAGAATCGCCAGAAGAGGGAGACGGCGTGAAAATTCAATCCCGGATTGGGCCGCCAGAGGCCGGCGTTGGAGAGATGTTGAAAGCGGTAACCTAACCCCACCTGCGGCGTTATGTGCCAGTTTAATCCCGCATAGGAAGTAAACTGAAATTCGCCGCCGAGGTTCAACCGGTCGAAAGTGTGACGGCTGAGCACGGTCGGGCTGATTCCCCCTTCCACCGAAAACGGCACGCCTTTCCAACCCAAAGCCAGATTCGGCCCCACGCTGGCCATGAAAGCGTCTTCGCCCCGTCCGCCAATCCATCCGGCGGCAGCGCTCAGGCGGCTCTCCAGTTGCCACGTTTGACCCCACTCCCATTGCCAGGGCAGATTCCATGTGGCGAACGCTTCCGTGAGCGCCATGTTGCCGCCACGGTCCTGTCCGGCCACTCCCCCGCGGAGACCCACCACCGCCGGACGAAAACCGCTGGCCTCCCCGCCGATTACGGAAAGGGCCAACGCACAGTAAAGTCCGCCTTGGATCAATCTGCTCAAAATTTTACTCATCTCGTTTTTCGTTCCAATTTGAATTCTCGGCCAACAGAGGGCGGCCCGCCTTGCGGACAAAATAATAACACGAAAGAGCGGCGCAACCTCAAGCACGCAGTTGGGGGTGATGGGCAGTGACGGTCTGCCGCCGCATCGTTGTCGGGGATGAGAACATTGCCGCGCAGCGACCGCGCCCTTCCGGTGCCCAGTCGCCGATGACAAATGAATTTTTCCACGGTGAATGGGAACGTTGATTCCCTTCCTTGGCATCAAGCCGGCCACAGAAACCGGCGGGGCGCGGTGTCGGTTTCCAGCGCTGACGGAATCTTTTGCGGCAATCTTTCTCCGAAGGGCCGTGGTTGCCCGAAGTGCTTCATCGCGACCCGCGGCCCCGCGAAGGACTCAGTTCCAACCGCCCGCCGGGTCAGGGACGGATGCGCAGGGTGTAAATCGGGGAGGCCGCGCTGTCGGCCTTGCGCGCGCCGATCGCGTTGTATTCGAAATCGAATTTGTATTGGTAGTGAATGAGGTCGCGATCCGGCGGCACGGGGATCAACGCTTCCCAGCGGTTTTTGAGGAGCGGCGTGGGATGCATGGGGTAGAATTCCTGGCCGACGACCACGTGGGGCTGGATGGTTTCCCAGCGCAGGGTCTGCTGACGCGTTTGAAACGCCACCGCGACGCGGTAGAGATCGTTGGGATTGCGGGGCTGCTGTTGCGGCGTGAGATTGGTGAACACAGCCGTGCATCCCGCGCACAACAGCGGCAGCAACCCCGGCAGCAGAAGTTTCTTCAACATGCCCGCAGCCTGACATGCGCCCGCTGAATTTGGCAAGGGGGATTTGTCAGGGGTCGCCGGTGGAAAAGGCGCAGCCGAGCGTCCTTCCATCGAAGGAGCAAACCCGCGGAACGAAGCAGCATTAAACCTCTCCTCCCGGCCAGCGTGGAATCGGGGCGCGGCAATAGTCGCGGATGTGGCCGCGTCGGTCATCCGTCCCGATGGGGTGCAAATCGCAGAGGCAGCGACTTCAGAACTCAAATTGAGGCAGACCGCGCGGCGCGATCAGGTTCGTCATGGCCGAGTATTTTCTCCACTCAATGTGGTTGTCCAGAAAGCACACATTTCCGCCGCTCGGCACCGATTTTTCCAAATGCGCGGTGCGGACCTTGCTGCCGCCCGCGGCGCCGATGTCCACATACCGACGTCCACCGGTGGGGGCGAGCACGGAAATGGTGGCATCCACGATCAGTTCCGTATTGGCCACCGGCAACGGACCGCGGCCGTGCGTGATTTTGGTCACCATGTTGCTGCCGCTGAGCGTTGGGTTTTGGAACAGGCCGGGCGCGTTGGGGAACAGCCAAATGTAACCGGTGACGACGTAGGTGGGAAAAGCACTCCATGCATCCGGCGGACCGTTATCCTTGTAGAGGTAATACTCGTTCGGACAATAAAAGATATCGGTGCGTTTGACGTTTTCCAGCAGATTACTGGCGACGGGCCGCCACATGTCCCAGAACCAGACGCCATTATTCCGCAGATCGGGAAGCCGATCTCCATTGTCATTGGCATACATCAAGGTGGCCAAGCCCAGTTGATGCAGGTTGTTTTTGCACTGGGTGATGCGAGCGCGCTCCTTGGCCTTCGCCAATGCCGGCAACAACATGGCTGCCAGGATGGCAATGATCGCAATCACCACGAGCAACTCGATTAGGGTGAAGGCCAGCCGATTGCGGCGGGCGACGGCATCCCGGTGAAATTTCAGCCACGTCATTGGAGTTAAATCAGCTTTCAGGTTGATACCCGGTTTCGGCGACCTCCGCTCCAACCCTCGTCCAGCGACGGATTGGAGCGGAGGCATTGTTATCGTCTTGGCGGCTTATTCTTGTCAACGCCACAAACGGAAAAACTGCGAGCCTTCGGTGGCAGGAAGGGTCACCTCCCAGTGGTCGCCGTTCAGAACCGGAGTTGCGTCCAGCGCCGTCCAACCGCCCGAGCCGAGATCGCTGGTGGTCTGAACGGAGAAGCCCGCCGCCGCCGCCGGCCAACGCAACACGAGATCGTCACCCACGCGGGTGGCCGTCAGCGCGGCGGTGGTGGTGAGGAGTTGGTTCGGCCCGATCACATCGGAAGCCTTGATTTCATCGGCCGACAAGGTCCCGCGATAAATCCGGAATTCGTCCACCGTTGCGATCGCGAAGGGATCGGCGTGAGGCGAACGGCCAATCCAGCTAAAGAACGTGCCGATCTGGTCAACGCGGCCTTTGGCGCCGGAGACGGCCCCGTGCAGCACGCCGTTGGTGTAATAGGCCATCACCCCGTTGCCAAACACGCAGGTGACATGCACCGACAGATTGGCCCAGGCGGGCGGAATGGTGATGGTGTCGCCATCGGTCAACCCGGCGCTGAACCAGTGCGCAGAGCCGTCCAAAACCGACGGCGCCAGGTAGAACTCGTTGGCCCGGTCATCGCCGAAATACCAGAGACGTGACCAGGTGCCCGACGCGCCAAAGTTGACCCACGTATCCACGGTGACTGCGTCGTAACCCTCCAATAAAGCGGGGGGCAGTTCCAGATAGGATTGATCCGCCCCGTCCAACACCAGGTTGCCGCCGGAGACGCTGGCCGTGCCGTGCAGAATTCCATGAGCCGTACCCACGGAATCCTTGGCGTCCGTCTCAAAGGTATAACGATGAGTGAGCTGGGCCAGATTCCGCACCTGGATGGTGGCGCTATCGGTGTGCCCGTGATAGCTGGCCGTCAAAGTGACGACCCCAGGCCGGCGGGTCCGCACCAAATTTCCGGGGAGAATTTCCAGCACCGCCGCATCGCTGGAAGTGAGGATCAACCCCGGCACCAAGGCCGCCGTGTTGGGCATCAGATTAAAATCCGCCAAGTTGGCGTAGTGGGCATGGATCACGGGCGCAAACCGATCCGAATACGCCGGGTAGTCCGTGGCCACAATTTCGATGGATTGCAGCGCCCCCGGATCGTATGCGGTGGACGCGGGGCCCGCCAAGTGACTCTTCATGATCTCCGCCGGCGTCAATGCCCCTTGGTAAATCCGGAACTCATCAATCGCGCCAACCAGCCACGGATCCACCGCCACGAACGAACGGCCAACCGTGGCGGCACTGTTGTCAACCAAGGAAAGCGGAGCGGTGGCGTTGTAATTGGCATATTCCAGCACGCCGTTTACATACAGCGCGAGCGTCGAAGCGGGCGGATCAACAACCGCAGTCAGGTGTGCGGACATGTTGGTCAACCCGCCCTTCAGATTGAGGTTGCGGCCGCCCGGGATATTTTGCGTGAGCCAATGGTGTTGTCCGTTTCCATCGGCGGAAGGCGCCAGGAAAATCTCGTTGGCGCCACCTTCCGTCCCGAAGTCGAACAAGCGGGCCCAAGGCCCGAAGTTGCCAAAATCCACCCAGGCTTCAATCGTCACCGCGCGATAGGTATTGAGGTTGATGCCCGTACCCGGCAGGTCCATGTATCCCCCCCCATCGAGCACCAGTTTTCCTCCCGTGACCGTGGCCGAGCCCATCAGGATGCCGTCGGCTCCGCCCAGCGCGTCGCTGGCGTCAGAGGTAAAGCTGTACCGGTGGGCCAGCGTGGCGGGCTGGGCGATGACGGATAACGTATTCGTGGCACTCCGGCCGTTGAAGGTGGCCACCACCGTGGTGGTCCCCGGCGATATCGCCCGCACCACTCCCGCCGCGTCCACGGTCAGAATGTCGGGATCTCCGGATTGAAAGGTCGCGCCGCCGTAAACAATCAAGTCCACGCCACTCACATTGTCGAAATCCCCTGTGAACACCTGTGGCGATGCCTGATTAACCGTGAGCGGATTGTCCGGACTGATCAGATGCACCGCGACGAGCGTTCCCAGGCTGGTCACGTAATGGTCCGGCCCGGTCGCTTCGTTGAGGACGATCGCCGAGGCCGGCAAGACGCCGGCATAAATCCGGAACTCATCAATCGAGCCTTCAAGAAGCGGGTCCACGTCGTAGAGCGATTTGCCGATCAGGTTGTAAAGGTCGTTGACGTCTCGCAATGGCGGCACCGCGCCTCCGTTGACCCCCGGGTTCGAGGTGAGTTTCGTGCCGTTGTAGTAATACAGTTGATTATTCGGCGGATCCACGACGAGGGTCACATGCACATTTTCGGCGCCATTGAGGCCACCGGGATTGTTCGCCCACACATTGGCGCCGGCGGTGCGAACACCGAGGTTCTGCCAATCCCCGCCGGCATAATGGCAATAGTTCAAAGCGGTGCGTTCCTGGCCGGCGTCGTTCTGGTCGCCAAACGCAAAGACGCGCGTCCACACCGGATTGTTCGCGCTGAAACTGGCCCAGAATTCGATGGTGATTTTCTCCTGCGTGCTGATGATGCCGGACGGCAGGGTGGCCCAGCCGCCCCAGCCATCCAGTTGCAGGCGCTGGCCATCCAAGTGGGCCGAGCCAATCAACGTGCCGGCCCACGCCGGATCGCCGGTGATCGAATCGGCAAAGGTGGCGCTCCCCGGCGTGTCATTAAACGAGTAACGGTGCAAAAGGGTCTGGCTCTGCCCCGGGTCGGCCATCAGCAGGCCCAGAAGCAAACTGAGCAACGAGGGACTGGGAAGGAATGTTTTTATTTTCATACGTGCTGTTTTTTGGGGGTGGGAGTTTTCTAGCTGACACCGAGACAACGGAAACGGACTGCCTCGAAAACCGGTTCAATGATTTGTCGCTCAATCATATTTCTCTCCGGAAGTTGCTACTGGCAATACCCTATCACGCCGGAGCGGGTCGTCAATGGTTTAATCCCCGAATAACCGCAAAACCCGGCGGCAATCGGGCGGGAAAACGCGTTAGGCGCGCGCCGGAGGAAAGCGGGCAGGAAAGCTTGACGTTGACCCGGACGCTCCCTAGCTTGGGTCACTACTGAGTGGTGGCCATAGCTCAGCCTGGTTAGAGCCCCAGATTGTGGATCTGGCTGTCGCGGGTTCAAATCCCGTTGGCCACCCCACCCTTCCCTCACGCGCCCACCTGTATAACTGAAGCCTTGGGCTTGGCCGGTGGCAATCGTTCCATAGCACCGGTGCCGATTGACAAACCGGCCTGCTTGTGGGCGAACTGGCGGCGTGTCAAAAGCCCGGCTGGATCAAGTCTGCGGAGATGAATCGGTTGATCATCTTTTCTGCGACCGGATAGGAACTCATAGCCTCGGGTCTGGCGAATCTGATGCGGTGGCGGGGGGACGGAGGGAAAGGTGGGAAAGCCGGATGCCGCCACAGAACAATTAAACTTGTGACGATATGAATTTGCGTGGGCTCGCTCTGACGGTGCTTCTGGTTTCCAACCTGTCCATGCCGGCCTCGACGCCGGCGCGGCCCAATCTTCTGTTTATTTTCGCGGACGATTGGGGCCGCCATGCCAGCGCGTATGCGAAACTGGACGGCCCCGGCACGATCAACGACGTGCTCCAGACGCCGCACATTGACCGGGTGGCCCGCGAGGGCGTGCTGTTCCGGCATGCGCATGTCACGGCCCCTTCCTGCACGCCCTGCCGCAGTTCGCTCTTGTCCGGTCAGTATTTCTGGCGCACCGGGCGCGGGGCGATTCTGCAAGGGGCGGTGTGGGACGCGACGATTCCATCGTTTCCACTGTTGTTACACGCGGCGGGCTATCACATCGGCAAGACTTACAAGGTCTGGTCACCCGGCACGCCGGCCAACGCGCCTTACGGAACGAATCAATTCGCCTATGAATCCGCAGGCCGGCGGTTCAACCGATTTTCCCAGAACGTCACCCAACGGGTGCGCGAAGGAAAATCTCTCGAGGCGGCCAAGCAGGAATTGTATGACGAGGTGCGCGCGAATTTCGCGGCCTTCCTGGCCGACCGGAAGCCGGGCCAGCCGTTCTGCTATTGGTTCGGTCCAACGCACACTCATCGCCAGTGGGAACGCGGCTCGGGCAAAGCCTTGTGGGGGATTGATCCGGCGCAGTTACGGGGCAAGTTGCCGCCGTTTCTGCCGGATGTGCCCGAGGTGCGCGAGGACTTGGCGGATTATTTCGGTGAAGTCCAGGCTTTGGATGCCGTCGTGGGATTCTTCCGGGATCAACTAGAAGCGATGGGGGAACTGGAGCAAACCCTGCTGGTCTTGAGCGGCGACCACGGCGCTCCGGGGTTTCCGCAGGGCAAATGCAATTTGTACGACTTCGGCACCGGCGTGGCACTGGCCGTGCGCGGCGCGGGTACGCACGGCGGCCGGGTGGTGGACGACTTTGTGAATCTCATGGACCTCGCGCCGACCTTCCTGGAAATCGGCGGGGTCACCCCGCCGGAGGTCATGACCGGACGCAGCTTGGTCAAGGTGCTCCGGTCAACCAAGTCCGGACTCGTGGACGGGCAGCGGACCTGGGTGGTGACTGGACGCGAACGGCACGTCGCCGCGGCGCGGGATGGTTTTCTGCCCTACCCGCAGCGGGCGTTGCGCACGAAAGATTATCTCTACATCCTCAACTTCGCCCCGGACCGCTGGCCGTTGGGTAATCCGTTCAACCTCGCCCCCGGCACGTCGCCCGACACGGCGACGCTGCGCGAGGACACCATGATCACCTTCATGGACATGGACGCCAGCCCGACCAAAGCCTGGCTGGTGACGCATCGGGAGGATCCGCAGTGGCGGCGTTACTACGAGCGGGCATTTGGTCAACGTCCGCGCGAAGAACTCTATGTGCTGGCGCGCGACCCGCATCAGGTGAACAACGTCGCCGCCGATCCCGAATACGCGTCGGTCCGCGCGGCACTGGAAAAACAACTGTTGGCGGAGTTGAAACGCACCGGCGATCCGCGTCTCGTGGATGGCGGTCGCTACTATGAAACCCCGCCCTTGGCCGGGCCGGTGCCGGGCCAAGAAAAAGCGCGGTCAGCCCGACCGAAAGCCAAACCATAAACACGTCCAACCCCGAGCCGGCAGAAAGCGGCAGGAGACTGCCGCACTCCATGCCGCTTCGCGTCCGTCTGCGCGCCGGAGCCATGCGCCCGCTTTCGAAGTGCGGCCGGTGGCATCCACCCACAACAGCCCACGCGTCGCCTTGCCCACCCGGAACCGCTTCCGGGTTTATTTCATCCGGTCAAAGGATTTTTGCAGGATTTCCCAATCGGCAAGGCCTTTGTGCTTGGCGCGCATCGCCCGGCTGATCTCGGCTTCCTTCGCGTTCTTGGTGGGCCGGTTGACTTTGTAGAAAATTCCGAAATGCCCGGGGAACGGCGCGTCAGCCAGTTTGTAGGCGGCGATTTCATTGGTCGCGTCGTGATCGGAGGGCACGAGGTTGAAGACGCCGCCTTTGCGGGGGTTCGAGGCGTCAAACGCCCCTTGATAAAACTCCACGCATTCGCTCAGGCATTCGATGTAACTGAAACCGTCGTGATGCAGCGCGGCCTCCATCATTTGCAGGGCATGGCCGGGATTGGTGTGGGTGGTGCGCGCCACAAAGGTCGCGCCGGCGGCGATGGCTTGTTTGAGCGGATTGATGGGATGATCAAACGCGCCCCACGTATCCGTCTTGCTCTTGAATCCCAAGGGCGAGGTGGGGGAGGTCTGTTTTTTGGTCAGGCCGTAAACCCAGTTGTCCATGACAACGAGCGTCATCTTGATGTTCCGGCGCGCGGTGTGGCTGAAATGATTGCCGCCGATGGAAAATGCGTCGCCGTCCCCACTGAAGGCGAACACGTGCAAATCGGGCCGGGCGAGGGAAACCCCGGTGGCAAAGGGCAACGCGCGCCCGTGAAGGAAGTGGACGCCATGCGCCTGCACAAAATAGGGAAACCGGCTGGAACAGCCGATTCCGGAGATGCTGACGATTTTCTCGTGATGCAACCGGGCCTTCTCAATGAGCTTGAAGAACACCGCCAGCACGGAGAAATCGCCGCACCCGGGACACCAAGTCGGGTGATCCGCAGCGAGTTCTTTTTTGGTGAGCGGCTTGCGGTTTTCGGCGGCGGCCGCGGGCCGGGGAGTTTCACGAGTGGCGGAAGGCATGAGCGTCAAGGAGTTGAATGGGGAACACAGGGTTAGGCGCGGGTTGACGAAAGAGCGGTCAATTTGTTTTTCATCCGTTCAAGGATCTCCCGCACTTTGAAGGTCAGGCCATCGGTCTTGTTCAGGCCCTGGATGCGCGCGTCACAATAACGGGCGCGCAGCAGGGCGGCCAGTTGTCCGTAGCCGTAGAGGCCTTCGTCGTTCATTTCCACGACGAAGACATGATGGAAGCCGGAAAAGATTTTGTGCAAATCCGGAGGCAAAGGTTGGAGGTGGCGCAGATGCAGGCTGGAGACGCTGTCGCCGGCGGCCCGGGCGCGGTCCACCGCTTCGCGGATCGGCCCCCGCGTGGAGCCCCAGCCGACGAGCAGCACCTGGCCTTCGGGCGGCCCGTAGATTTTGGGCGGCGGCAGGGTGCGCGCCAGCGCCTGCAGTTTCCGGCGCCGCTTCGCCGTCATGGCGGCGTGGAGTTGAGGCGACGCGCTGGGGTGTCCCATTTCGTCGTGTTCCAAACCGGTGAGCACGGGATATTTGCCACTCTCGACGCGCGTGCCCGGCGCGATATGTCGGGTGACGCCATCCGGCTGGCTTAAATCATACGGTTTGTGATCGGCAACCGGGCTGAGATCCGGCGCCAGGTTTTGGCAAAGCTTTTTCAAGTCCGGTTCGGGAAAGGCCTCGATGCGGGTGGCAATGGCCTGGTCGCTGAGCACAAACACCGGCACGCTGTATTTCCGGGCGATGTTCACCGCCTCGATGGCGGTGTAGAAACAATCCTCCACGTCGGTCGGCGCCAGCACCACCCGGGGGGCGTCGCCGTGACTGCCGAAGCAAGCTTGATACAGGTCGGACTGCTCGACGTTGGTGGGCAGGCCGGTGGAGGGGCCGCCTCGTTGGACATTGACGATGATGAGCGGGACTTCCGCCATCACCGCCCAGCTCAGGCACTCGCTTTTCAGCGAGACCCCCGGGCCGCTGGATCCAGTGACGGCCAGGTGTCCGGCATAACTGGCCCCCAACGCTGTGGCGATGGAGGCAATCTCATCCTCGCACTGGACAAAACAACCGCCGTATTGGGGCAATTCCCGGCGGAGAATTTCCATGACATCCGACCAGGGCGTGATGGGATAACTCGCGCCGAACCGGACGCCGGCGGCGATGAAGCCGTAGGCCAGCGCCTCGTTGCCATTCATCACCACCTGGGCGCGTTCCTTTTTCCGGCTTTCCGCCAGGGTGAACGTCTCCAACAGGTTTTCCAGGGAATAACCGTAACCGGCATGGAAAGCGCTCAGGGCGTTTTTCAGAACGCTGGGATCTTTGCTGCCAAACCGTTCGCTGATGAGTTTCTCCAGTTTGGCCGTGTCCAGATCAAACATGCGCGCCACCAAGCCGAGCGCGTAAAGGTTTTTGCCCTTGTCCCGGGCGGTGCCGCCGATGGCTTCGATGGTGCGCGTGGAGATGGGGATGGCGACATGCCGGTAATCCTTCTGCCATTCCGAGCGCGGTTCGACGTGATCGGAGTCCAGCAACACAATGCCGCCCTTGCGCAACGAGCGGATGTGGTCCTCGTAGGAATGCTGATAAAACGCGAGCAACACGTCCGCCTCGTCGCCGGCGCTCAAAACCTCGCCCGAGCCGATGCGCACTTGGAAAATGGACGGGCCGCCCGAAATGGTGGCCGGGATGGTCATGAACGTCATGACCTCCTGCTCGCTGCGTCCGGCGAGTCGGGCCAGAAAACCGCCAATGGCTTGGATGCCGTCCTGGGAGTTCCCGGCGATCCGGATGACCGCCTCGGCAATTTGATGAACTTTGGCCTGGCCGCCAGGAGCTTGGGTCGCTGCCGCCGATTTATTCATGCGAATACCTGAAAGTTTGCTGATTCACGCCCGTTGGCCGCAGTCGGTCGTTCGCCCAACGCCGCAGCCGTCATCGTGGTGCCTAGCCTAGCATTCCCACTCCGGCTGTCAAATGCCAAGCCGGTCCTACACGGCAGGTTGGCATGGACCAAATCAGCGGTCGCATCGGCCCGGGCGCAGCGTGATGAGGTTTCTTACGTGGGCGCAATTTCGGGAGCAGCATTGGCGGCCAAGTAAAACCGCAACGCCTCGGCCACTCCTTCGCCGCACAAGCCCGTACTGAGATATCCGCCCTGACGACGGAGCGCCTGTTGAACCGGCGCCACCGCGTTGGCCGGCGCCGCCAAAAACTGGGCGTAGCGCCGGTTTAGCATGGGGAGATCGTTCAAATGATCCCCCGCCGCGAACACCTCCGCCGCCGTCAATCCCAGGCGCCGGGTAATTTCCGCGAGCGCCGTCCCTTTGTTGAAATCCACATGACTGAAGCGCGCATAGACATCGTTGCGCACAAACGCCAGCTTGGGGATGGCGCGGCAGAGTTCCTCCACCCGCGCCTGGATCTGGTCCGCGTCGCCGTTGGAATCCGCAATCAAGCAAAAGGGCGAATAGGCGTCCGCGTAAAGGGTCGCGTCAAAGCGGGATTCCACCCAGGCCACCAATTCCGGCACCAACGGCCGCACTTGGGCAAAAACCTCCTCATGGGCGCGGTGGCAGGCGGTGTTCCAATCCGCCACGCTGACGTAGGCGGAGTCGCTGTGCTGGTAAATTTCCCGTTCCACGAGCACCAGGTAATCGGGGCGCACCGTCACCCGCGCCCGGCCGAGAGCCTCCAACAAACTCGACATCTCGCGCCCCGTGTTGATGACCCACCGGGCGCCCCGGGCTTGCAGGTCCGCGATCAACGTCTGCAAGGCCCGCGGAATCGGCGGGTTCTGGAACTCGGCAAAGATGGTGCCGTCAAAATCCGTTGAAATCAGTTTGATGGGTGGTGCCATGGTGTTGCCCGTGCCGCCGGGCGGAATCGCAACCGGCGCTTGCGCGTTAGTAGATGGCTGGGTTAGCGTCCCTTGTCAAAATGAATATGCCATGACATTCACCCGCCGTCTTTGCCGCGTATGAAAACCGCCTATGAACTGGCCATGGAACGGTTGAGCAAAAGCTCGCCCGCCGTCAAACTTACTGCCCAACAGAAACGCGCGATCGCCGAGGTGGACGCACGGTATCAGGCCAAACTGGCCGAACGCGAGATTACCCTGCGAGACGCCCGGGCGCAGGCCCTCGCCGCTGGCGATGGCGAAAAGGCCGCGGAGTTGGAACAGCAACTCGCCCAGGAACGCCAGAAACTGCGCGCGGAACTGGAAGAGAAAAAAGAAGCAATCCGGCAGGGCAAGGGTTGAGCGCCATTGGCAACGAGCCTTTGTGCCAATTCCCGGGCGGCGTCCAGCACGATTCGGAGCATCCAACGAAAGGACTGATTTCAGCCGTCGCCGGTCAAAAGAGTTGAGTCCGGGCCTCGTCCGGCGTTAAATCAGCCGGTATTCTGCGGATTATATGGAACGGGTTAAAACCTTGTTGCGTTCGCCGGGACGCCGCATTGCGGCGATCGCGCTGGGGATACTGTTCCTAGATCAACTCACCAAGGCCATCGTGTTGAACTTCCTAGGATACGCCCAGGAAAAGGTGATTATCCCCGGCTTCTTCAAGTTTGTGCATTGGGGAAACACCGGGGCGGCGTGGAGTCTGTTTCGTGATAACAACGGCCTGCTCGCGGTCATCGCCGTGGTCGCGCTCGTGGTGCTTTATTTCACCCGGCATCATTTCGATCGCCGGACCTTCGCGGGCCAGCTTGCCTTTGGATTCATTTGCGGCGGCATCGCCGGCAACCTGCTGGACCGGGTGCGGGTGGGGCACGTCATTGATTTTGTTTACTTTTACGTGAACCGCGCCAACGGCGAGGAAATGGGATTCCCGGCGTTCAACGTGGCGGATAGCGCCATTTGCCTCGGTGTGGGGCTGGTCTTTCTGTTGTCGTGGCGGGCGGAACGCGCGTCGGGCGCCGCCAAAACCCCGCCCGCCGCCGAGGCGCCGCCGCCCCCGGCTTCCGGCTCTTAACCCGCGCGGACGATTCTCTTTGCCGCCATGCTCGCTGTGTCCTGCGCGTTCGTTGACGACCTCTCCAATCCGGGAATTGGCGAATGACGGTCCGCAGCGAAGTTTTCGTCTTGGAACGGTCGTTGCCCGGGACGCGGTTGGACACCTTTCTGCGCCAGCGATATCCCGCGATGTCCCGCGGGAGCATCCAACGCCTGATCACGGAGGGTTACATTCGCGTGAATGGCCGGCGGATCAAACCCACGCACACCCCGCAGGCCGGTGAAACCGTGCAGGTGGAATGGCCGGCGGCGCGGCCGGACACCGCCCAGCCCGAAGACATTCCGCTGGATATCCTCCACGAGGACGACCTGTTGTTGGGCCTCAACAAACCCGCCGGATTGGTGGTGCATCCGGCGGCAGGCCACGAGGCGCACACGCTGGTCAACGCCTTGTTGCATCATTGCGCCGGCCGGCTCAGCGGCATTGGCGGCGTGGCCCGACCGGGCATTGTGCATCGCCTCGACAAGGACACCAGCGGCGTCATGATCGTGGCCAAAACCGATGCGGCGCACCTGGCGCTGGCCGCGCAGTTCGCCGGACGGCGCGTGGACAAAATTTACCACGCCCTGGTGTGCGGCGAAGGGATCCGCGACCACGGCGAAATCCACGCGGCCATCGCGCGGCATCCTTCGCATCGCAAACGCATGGCGGTGCGCGAGGCGTCCGGACGCGAAGCGCATACCGCTTATCGGGTGTTGGAACGATTGCGCGGCGCCACTTTGGTGGAGGCACGTCTGCACACCGGGCGCACCCACCAGATTCGCGTTCATTTTCAACACCTGGGCCATCCCTTGGTCGGAGACGCCACCTACGGCGCCCGGCAGAACCGGCGCCTGGCGGAACTGCATCACTTCACCGCCGAACGGCAGATGTTGCACGCTTCGGAACTGACCTTCACGCATCCCCGCAGCGGACGCCGCCTGAGCTTGACCGCACCCTGGCCGCAGGATTTTCAAGATGCGGTGACCGCCTTGCGCTGAAGCAATGCCGGAGCCGACGGCGGTTATGCAGGACGCGCTTGCCGTGCGTTTTTTCATTGAGCGCGCTTGACTTTGCCGCCGCTCCTCCGACGTAATCGCCGCCCATGAAAATTTGTCTGTTTGGCATTTCCGGCATTCCCATCGGTCGGCATAACGTCAAGGACCCGCGCCTGGACACGGCGGACCGGTTGGTCGAGGCCAAAAAAAAGACCCCGGTTCAGGTGGATGTGGTGAACGGCGACAGCACGGCCACGGCGGATGTGTTGGCGGCCACCGCCGACAGCCGGCTGGATTTGATTTTGCGGGATTTGGAGTTTGTGGAAACCCGGTTGGGGCGCAACCCCGATGAACCGGAGCGGACGGCGTTGCTCAAGCTGCAGACGCAACTGGAGCGGGACGGCTTCGTCGCCGACGCGGTCTTGTCCTCCGCGGAGCGCGAGGCGGTGGCGGTGCATTCCTGTTTTCTCACCAGCAAACCGGTGGTGATCGCCACGGCGGCGGAACTGGCCCAACCGGAGGCGTTGATTCTGCGGGCGTATCAGGCGGGTGGATTCATCAGTTTCCTCACGGTGGGCGGCAAGGAAAATCGCGCGTGGATGATCCGGCGGGGCGCCACGGCGTGGGAAGCCGCCGGGGCGATTCACTCGGACATCCAGCGGGGATTCATCCGCGCGGAAGTCATCAGTTACGCCGACCTGGTCACGCATAGCGGCGAGACCGGCGCCAAACGCGCGGGATGCCAGCGGTTGGAGGGTAAAACTTACGTCATGCAGGATTACGACGTGGTGAATTTCCGGTTCAACAAATGACCGGTTTCCGAAGGCCAAGCCCGGCTAGGTTCAGGAAAGATGCCGTCGCCTTCACCCGTCCGGGCGGACAAACCCTGTTCGGGGCAAACAAGCGGACCAGATTGAAGCCCGCCTGTTGCAGCGTCAGACGTCCGGGACGCGACGGTGGTTGTGCGGTGAATGCCGCGTCGTTGATGACGAGGCCGAAGCGGTTCCGATTTTTGGGCGCTCGTCAGCGGGTTAACGCTTCGCTTCACCCAGCGCTTGCGACAACGCCCGGCGCATGACGGTTTCCGTCATTGGTTGCACCCAGCAATAATGGTCGTTGTAACCGTCCCGCCAGCATTGATCGGTGGGAATGTAACCCGGCGCGCCATCGCCGAATCCCGCCACCATCACAAAAGATTTTGGACGCAACTTTTGCGCGGCCAACTGGTAACCGACAAAGCTTTCCGCCGGCAGAATGGTGAACAACGCCGCGCCGTCATTCAAATCCAGGCAGGGCACATCAATCGGTTGATCGCGGCTCACGCGCGCCCGCCAGCTCAAACCGAGCGCGGCGGAAATGCGTTGCCAGCGCGTGGCGTTCGTGTTGGCCAGCGTCGCGCGCATCGCCTCGATCGTGAACGCGTCGGTGTCGCGCGGCGGCAATCGCAATTCGGCGTTGCGGAAACCGACGCGCCGCAGCGGTTGTCGTTGCGTCTGTTGCCACGCACCCAGCATGCCCGCGTACAATCGGTCCGCGAGGACGATCCGGTTCGTGGGATCGCCGGTGTTGTATTTGCCGGCGGTGGTGTCGCCGCCGCAGCCGGTGAAGTAAATTTGAAACACGGACGGATCATCCCGTTGCCGGCGTTGCCGCGCCAGACCGGGAAAATCAGCGGAGACGCCGCCCTTGCCGTAGTAGCTCATGGGATGAATGGCGTAACAACTCCACGCGAGCAGCGGCGTTTCGCCATCCCAGAAACTCAGGGTTTTGAGCCACGGATCAATTTCGCCTTCCGGCGCATCGTAGAGATTGCCGCTCGCGCTGCCGCGTTCCCACGTGATGGTGCCGTCCGGCCGGACGACGCGTCGGTTGGAAGCCAGCTTTTCGATGCGTGCCTGTCCCATGCCAAAATGCGTCACGCGCCGCGCCGTGGACAATGCCTGTTTCAGCGCTGTGGCGGTGCGTTGCACGGCGCGCTCATGAAATTCCGGATCGCAATTCCAGCCGGGTTGTCCTTGGTCGTCCAACAACCGCTGCGCGGTCAAATCACAAATCGGCGCGTCGTGCTGATGCACGGTCGCCAGCATCACGCGCTGCGGCGTGGTGTGCGCCGCCTGCGCCAGCACTTCGCGCCAGCGATCGTAGGAATCGTTGTTGCACTGACACCAATCCAGGGAAACCACCACGAGCGGTTCCTCCGCGCCCAACAACACGAAGCCTTTGGCAAAGAGCGGATCAACAATCTCCCGTGCGTCCGCCACGCCGCCGCCCATGCACGCGTGACCGATGGGAATCGTGATGTCGGCGTTGAATGTGGCGACCCGAAATTCAGCACGGGCGGTGAACCACACCGATACAATGAGCAACACCACCATTCGGCATCGGGCAAGGGTTCGCAGTGAGGATGAAAAAACCGTTTGCGGCTTCACGATTACTGACTTGGCCGATTCCCGCTGCGCGCTCAAGCAAAAAGCGCGTGCTGACCGCCGCTGAGGCGGCGATGCCGCATTGGGTCCGGGTGGAACAGCCAACCTGGCTGTTCTGGTTGGCAACCTGCCGACCAGTACTGCGTCGTCCGATTTTCCTGGGAGGGACGCGTTCCACCGCGTCCCTGATGAGTTGGGGACGACGTGGAAGTCGTCCCTCCCGGGAGATGGTTAAAGCCGCAAAGAACGCAAAGTTCACAAAGAAAACCTTTAGTTCTGATCTACCTGTGCTCTTGGTGGATACTCAGTATCTCCAGAGAGACGCACCCTTCGTAAATCATCTTTCGTGATTCGTCGCCTCTCTGTGCCTCGGCGCCTCGGTGGCCCTTAACTTTAGAACCTGATGTCGTTCACGAGACACGAATGACGACCGCCGAGGGCGGCGGTGCTCCCCCAATACCCATCCCCTTGCCAATCATTCCTCTGTCTTCCCGTTCGCGTATTTCGCGGTTGTAGTTTCCTTGGGAGGGACGCGTTCCACCGCGTCCCTGGTGAGTTGGGGACGACGTGGAGGTCGTCCCTCCCGAGATATGGTTAAAGCCGCAAAGAACGCAAAGTTCACAAAGAAAACCTTTAGTTCTGATCTACCTGTGCTCTTGGTGGATACTCAGTATCTCCAGAGAGACGCACCCTTCGTAAATCATCTTTCGTGATTCGTCGCCTCTCTGTGCCTCGGCGCCTCGGTGGCCCTTAACTTTAGAACCTGATGTCGTTCACGAGACACGAATGACGACCGCCGAGGGCGGCGGTGCTCCCCCAATACCCATCCCCTTGCCAATCATTCCTCTGTCTTCCCGTTCGCGTATTTCGCGGTTGTAGTTTCCTTGGGAGGGACGCGTTCCACCGCGTCCCTGGTGAGTTGGGGACGACGTGGAGGTCGTCCCTCCCGGGAGATGGTTAAAGCCGCAAAGCACGCAAGGATCACAAAGAAAACGTTTATTTCTGCGTCCCCTGCGCTCCTGGTGGTTAATCAGTTGTTCCAGCGCGACGCATCCTTCGTAAATCATCTTTCGTGATTCGTCGCCTCTCTGTGCCTCGGTGGCCCTTAACTTCAAAATCTGATGTCGTCCGCGAGACGCGAACGACGACCGCCGAGGCCGGCGGTGTACCCCCCTTCCCCATTCCTTTGCCCATCATTCCCTACCTCTCTGCGGAAGTGGATTGGCATCGCGCCACCAGAACTGGATGTGGACGCAGCCCGGTGCAATCACCCATACTCCGCGCATGAATAATCGTTGTGTTCCGCTTGTCTGGCTTCTGTGTGGTGGTGTATGGCTGTTGCTGGGCGCGCTGAGTGGTGGTTTTGCCCAATCCACGGCGGCTGAACCGGCGCGGGAAAAACCGGCTTTGGAAATCATCAGTCGCGTCGTGACGACGAATCGGCCGGGTTTTCTTTCCGCAATTTACGCGGAGCCGAAGGGCGTCCGGTTGTTTGGAGTTAGTTCCGTTTCCGATGACAACGGGCGCAGTTGGTCGCCGCTGGTTTGGCAACCGGACTTCACCGCCAATTTGCCGCACGGTTACCGGCGCGAACCGGTCACGGCGGTGCTTGACCCAAACACCGACCGGTTGCTCGTGTTGCTGAATTCTCTTGATACGCCCGGTCTTGATCCGAATGCCATCGAACCGCCCATTGCGCAGGAAACTTATTATCTGCGTTATCGCGTCTCCACCAACGGCGGACGCTCCTGGCGCTTCGAAGAGCCCATCATTCAAACGGGCGACTACAACGCGCAGCATCCGGTGGCGGGCGTGTGGGTGGGAACGAACGCCATTTATCTCGGCGACGTCGGGTGTTTGCCGATCGTAACGCGGCGGGGCAAGGTGATCGTACCGGCGCAAATGACGGTCGTGGGCGCGGATGGTAAACTGGCCAATCCCGCCGGCGGTTTCACTTATACCGAAGTCGTGGTGTTGATTGGCACTTGGACGGAAACCGGTTGGCTGCGCTGGACGGCCAGTCAGCAGGTGCGGGGCGACGCGTTCCAGACCACGCGCGGATTGATCGAACCCACGTTGGCCGAATTTCCCGATGGACGCATTCTCATGGTGATGCGCGGCAGCAACGGCGGCAAAGCGGATCCCAAATACGAACTGCCCAGCCGGAAATGGTTTTGCGTTTCCAAGGATGGTGGAGAAACCTGGAGCCAGCCGGCCGTGTGGACTTGCACCGATGGCGAAGCTTTCTTTTCACCCAGCAGCATGTCCACGCTTTTCAAGCACTCCAGCGGGCGCGTGTTCTGGATGGGAAATTGGTCCGCAACCAATTGCGAAGGCAATCTGCCGCGCTGGCCGTTGGTTATTGGCGAAGTGGACCCGCGCAGTTTGAAACTGATGCGGAATACCTTGCTCACGCTCGACACGAAGCGTCCCGAAGACGAAACGCAGGGGCGCTTGGACCTTTCGCACTTCACGCTGTTGGAAGATCGGGAAACCAAGGAGATCATCGTGTGCTATCCGCGGGCGCATCACGCGTACCAATCCTACGAATGGGCCACCGTGCACCTGGCGCTGACGGAACGATGAAGTCAGTTGTGGCTTTACAGCAGCGCAAGCGATTGTCAAAACCCGCGATGCGCTTGAAATCAGACGAAGCACACAAGCAAAAGTGGACGAACGAAGAAAAGACTGGGGACATTCTCAAAGAGTCGTGACATTGATCGGTGGAAGAACTTGACGGGGGCCGGGGCGGGGACCATATTGCGCGACATTGCGCTCTGTGGATTGAGTCGTTTTATATCGTATGGCCAAGACGAAACTCAGAACGTCCCGCGCCAAGGCCGCTGCCAGTGAGTCCCGTCGGCGGAAGCGCGCGTCAGCCGCCAAACCGGCACCGCCGTCCCGGACCCGTCAGACTTCATCCGCGCTTTCTCCTCATCTCAAGGAAATCGTCAAAACCCTCGTGCATCTGGCCCGGGAGCAGGGGTATTTGACGAACAGCGATATCCACGACGCGTTGACCGGTTCGCCGGCGTGCGCCGAGGCCAGAGACGAAGTTTATCTCAAGCTTCGCAATCTCGACGTGGAAATCGTGGACCAAGCCGAGGGCGACCGCGGCAAGCCGTCGGATCGGGAGGAGGAGGAAAACAGATCCTCCCTCGATGTGCTGGATGATCCGGTGCGCCTTTATCTCAAACAGATGGGCACGGTCCCGTTGCTGGATCGCGAAGAGGAGGTGGCCATCTCGAAACGCATCGAGGCGGCGGACAAGGAAGTGCGACGGCTCATTTACAGCCTCGGTTTCGCCGGGAAAGAACACCTGGCCCTGGCGGACAAGCTGGTGAGCGAACCGCCCAAGGAACGGTTTGACCGCGTCATCCAGGATCGCAAACTCGATTGCCGCAAACGACACCTCCGCGAACTGCGCCGGTTGCTGAAGCAGGTCCGCGAACTGGACCGCCGGGCCGACGCCAAATGGACCGCCACGCGTCACGCGCGCACCCTCGCCTCGCGCCGGCGCGCGCTCAGCGCTTTCCGTAAAGCGGACAACCAGTTGCAGGCGGTGTTTCCCCAATTTGCCTTCAAACAAAAGGTCATCGAGGAAATGATGTTGGTGGCCCAGAACATCGCCGAAAAATTTTGGCGTCACCAGCAACGGGACGGGGCCGGCAGCGGCGATCAACCACCGGCCTCCGCTCCGGCGCGGCCGCAGGAGGTGCGGCAACAAATCCAGGCCCTCGAAGATCTCGTGCGCATGCCTTGCTCGGATTATTTGCGGGCGTACGCACAACTGGAACAATTCGCGGCTCACTCGGTCCAGGCCAAGACCGAGATGGTGGAGGCGAATCTGCGCCTCGTGATTTCCATTGCCAAAAAATACACCAATCGCGGCCTCTCTTTCCTCGATCTCATCCAGGAAGGCAACATGGGTTTGATGAAGGCCGTGGAGAAATTTGAATACCGGCGCGGCTATAAATTCTCCACCTACGCGACGTGGTGGATCCGGCAGGCCGTCACACGCGCTCTGTCGGACCAGGCCCGCACCATCCGCATTCCGGTCCACATGGTCGAAACCATCAACCGGGTCCTGCGCGCCCAGAAACGGTTGTCGCAGGATTTCGGGCGCGAACCCACGGCGGAGGAACTGGCCGAGGATTTGCAACTGCCCCAGGCGCGCGTTTCGGCCGTGCTGCGCATGGCTCAACAGCCGCTCTCGTTACAGGCCAATCTGGGCGAAGGGGAAGACGGGAGTTTGGGTGATTTTCTCGAGGACAAAGAAGCGGACAACCCCTCCGACCTCACCAGTTACGCCTTGCTCCGGGAAAAACTGGGCGACGTGCTGGCCAGCCTGGCCGAGCGGGAACGGCAGGTTCTCGAACTGCGTTTCGGTTTGACCGACGGCTACCCGCGGACGCTGGAAGAAGTGGGCAAACAATTCCAAGTCACCCGCGAGCGCATCCGGCAGATCGAAGCCAAAGCCTTGCGCAAAATGCGGCATCCCACGCGCATCCGGCAGTTGCACGGTTTCCTGGAGGTCGGCACGAACACGCCGGCCGCGACGCGCACTTGAGGACGTCGCCACTCCCCTGCTCCGCCGGTTGTAATCCAAGTCCTTAACCGGACGGACGGAGAATTCCGCTGTCCGGCAATCATTCCCCTCCTCGCGAGGTAACACGCCATTTTCCGCCCCAACCTCCAGCTCCACACCTGTCCGAAATAATCAAGGGTGTGCAGTCAAACGCACAGTTGTGGCCGTTCTTCCCCGCGTTATCGTGGGCTACGATTATGGCATCCGGCTGGATCATTTCATTTTGCCACGCGGCTTGCCGGGCCCGTCGGGCCCGCTCGGGTTGGGTCGCCGCCCGACAGCGCGGGCGAAACGTCGTTCATCACCATGCCCACCAAGGAACATAAACAACACGCGCGGAGACTGGTCGAGACGCTGGAAGAACGCACCCATGCCGGGCCGCCGGTGGCGGTGGCGGAAATCCAATCCGCCCACGCCTTTCTGCGGGACCATGATTTTTCGGTGGCCAGCGATTATTTCAAGCGGCTGGCGCGCTTGCAGGAACGCCTGCGCACCCGCGTCCCGGCGCCGGCCAAACGCAACTACGGCGGCCAGGCGGCGGGCGATTGGATGCAGGTGCAATCGGTTTATGATCACGTCATCCTGAGCATTTGTTACGACGGCGAGTTCAACTTGCGCCGGGGCCGGATCAAACTCTCGCACCGGTTCAATCAAGCGGGGCGGCTGGACTTTGTGGAACTAAAACTGTTGCGTTCCCTGCAGCCGGAGTTGGATGGCGCGCTCCGGAAACTGTTGACGGTGCGGGATTATCCTCGGGCCCAGAAAGACTGGCGGGCGGCGGAAGCCTTCGCCCTGCGCGTGCTGCCCCGAGAATTGATTTTTCTGCACGCCGACCTCTTCCGTTTTCCCCGGGCGGAAATTCTGGCGTGGCTGATCAACATCGGCCACCGCGCGGTCGCGGACCTGCTCGAGGCGTTGCGCACCAATCAAATCAACGGACGGTCGCGATCGGAGACCCCGGGCACGACGCAGTTGCCGCTGGAAGAACTCCGGACGGACCCCGTCGCCCTTCCGATTCTGAAACGAGCCGCCGCCTTGGAATCCATGGTGGAAGCCGAGAGCCCTGAAACCGTGATTATCCGTTACCGGCATCTCGAACCACCCGCCGCGCACAACTGATTCCGGCGCATTCGTTCCTCCTCATTACCGCCGCTCCGGCTTCACCTGCGGCTCCCCCAACGCGCCCCCGCCAAGCCGCTTGCCCGGCTTGAGCACGCTTGGCACACTGCGCGGCAATGCGCCAACGCCTGCGGGACTGGACCGAACGGCTCGAAACGTTCGTCCTGGAAGTCATCTTCGAGGAACGCCGGGATGCGCGCGCCAGGTTGATGCGCGCGTTCCTTCTGGCGTGCTCCAAACTTTTTGCCGTCGCCGTCAAGACGCGCCGGCTGCTCTACAACGCCCGCATTCTGCGCGACGCGACCCTGGGCGTGCAGGTGATCGCCATTGGTAACCTCACCGTGGGCGGCACCGGGAAAACGCCGGTGGTGGAAAAGTTTGCCCGGGCGTTGCAGGATCAAGGCCGCAACGTCGCCATTCTCTCCCGCGGCTACCGCTCCAAACCCACTCCCCTGCACCGGTTGCTCTGGAACAAACTATTGTTTCGCGGCGACACCACGCCGCCCCGCGTGGTTTCGGACGGCAAATCGCTGCTCTTGGATTCAGAAATGGCGGGGGACGAACCCTACATGCTGGCCTCGAATCTCAAGGATGTGGTGGTGCTGGTGGACAAGAACCGCGTCAAAAGCGGTCGTTACGCCATTGAAAAATTCGGGTGCGACACGCTCCTGCTGGACGACGGCTATCAGTATTGGAATTTGCAGGGGCGGCGGCATGACGTGGTGTTGATTGACCGGCAACAACCCTTTGGTTGCAACGGCCTGTTGCTGCCGCGGGGCACGTTGCGGGAGCCGCCGTCCCATCTGGTGCGCGCCCGCACCCTGTTCATCACCAAGAGCGACGGCCAGACCGCCGAATTGCGCCAGCGCCTCGCGGCGTTGAATCCTCACGCGCCCATCATCGAATGCATCCATCAACCATTGTATCTGGAGGATGTCTTCACCGGCCAGCGGCACGATCTCTCCTTTCTCCAGGGACGCAAGGTGTCATCGCTCAGCGGCATTGCGCAACCGGAGAGCTTCGAGGAAAGCCTCGTCACCCTCGGGGCGGAACTGGTTTACTCGAAACGCTTCGCGGATCACCACCGGTTCACCCCGCAGGAAGTGCTCAACACGATCAACCGCAGTAAAAAGCGCCAGGCCGAGGCCATCATCACCACCCAGAAGGACGCCGTCCGGTTTCCCAAGCTCGACCGGCGCGACCTGCCCATCTACTTCATGCGCGTCGAAATCCGCATCGTCAGCGGCGCGGAGGACTTCGAGGATTGCGTGCGCCGCATCTGTTTTCGCTGATGAACGCAGCCCTCTATTGGTCGGCCCGCGCGCTGGTGACGCTGCTGCAGGCGCTGCCGTTGCGGTGGGTGGCGCGCCTGGGCCGGGGCGGCGGCGCGCTGGCGTATGTTCTGGACGCGCGTCACCGCCGGATGGCGATGCAGAATCTCACCCGGATCTTTGGCGCGGAAAAATCCCCCGCCGAAATTCGCGCCCTGGCGCGGGAGAATTTTCGCCGGCTGGGCGAGAACTACCTGTGCGCGCTGAAAACCGCGGCGATGCGTCCGGCCGACCTCGCGCCGCACCTCGAATTTGTGGGCACGGAAAAATTTGTGCCTCCGCCGGGCATGCCCCCGCAAAGCCGGATTATCGCCATCGGTCACTTTGGCAATTTTGAATTATACGCCCGCTTCGGCCAGTTCGCGCCGGCCTTCCAATGCGCCACCACCTATCGCGCGCTGAATCAACCCGCGCTCAATCGCTTGCTGCAATCGCTGCGGCAACGCTCGGGGTGCCTCTATTTCGAGCGCCGCACCGAAGGCCAGGCGCTCAAGGCCCGCCTGACGGATTCCCGTTTGTTATTGGGGCTGCTCGCAGACCAACGCAGCGGGACCGGCGGCGTGTGGCTCCCGTTCCTGGGACAGATCTGTTTGACCTCCACCGCTCCGGCTACGTTGGCGCTGCGGTATCGGTGCCCGTTGCACACGGCGATTTGTTATCGCGTGGCTCTGGCCCGCTGGCGCATTGAGGTGAGCGACCCCATCCCCACTCACGTCGAGGGACGTCCCCGCGATTCCGCTGGGATCATGCGCGACGTCAATCGCGCCTTTGAAATTGCCGTTCGCCGCGATCCCGCCAACTGGTTTTGGGTCCACGACCGCTGGCGCCCCTCCAAATCCGGCAAACACGAAGCAGCCCTCGCCGCCTTCCAAGAAACGGCCTCCCCCTGATTCGCCCGGCGGGCGCGGACTTGCATTCAACGCGGAGCGACCTGATAGTTTGTCCGTGGAAACCACCATTACCCAGTTGACACAGACCCTGCTGGATTCCTACACGCGAGCCGGCGGCATCAATCATCTGGACGGCAAAAACCTGCCGTCCAAGCGCGCCATCACGACGCTTTCGCGCGATTTGCTGCGGCTGCTGTTCCCCGGATTCTTTGACGAAAAACCGGTGCATTCCTCCGAGATCGCGCCGTTGACCAACGGTCTGCTCAAGGCGGTGCTGGCGCCGTTGGAAAAGGAGATTTACAAGAGCCTCACCTATCTGCCCCCGCCCGAGTATCCGCGGAAAAACCTGCGCGTCGTGGCCCGGCAGTTGACGTTGGAATTGCTCGCCAGCCTGCCGCACATTCGCGAGCGCCTGCAAACCGACATCGAAGCCGCTTACAACGGCGACCCGGCCGCGCTGAGCCGGGAAGAGGTCATTGTGGCCTATCCATTCGTCGAAACCCTGGCGATTCAACGTCTGGCCCATGAGTTGTACCGGCAAAAAGTGCCGCTCATCCCGCGCATCATGACCGAATGGGCGCATGAACGCAGCGGCATGGACCTGCACCCCGGCGCCCAGATCGGCACGCATTTCTTCGTGGACCACTGCACCGGCACCGTGGTGGGGGAAACGACGATCATTGGCAATCACGTCAAAATGTATCAAGGCGTCGGCTTGGTGGCCCGCTCGCTGGCGGCGGGCCAGGCGTTGCGCGGACAAAAGCGGCATCCGACCATTGAAGACCGCGTGACCATTTACGCGGGCGCCACCATCATGGGCGGCGACACCGTGGTCGGTGAAGGCAGCACCATCGGCGCGAATGTGTTTCTCACCACCAGCGTGCCGCCGCATTCGCTGGTGGTTCAGGAGGACGCCAATGTGAAAGTGACCCGCAAAGTGGACCGCACGCGGCGGGAACTCGAGATTCACATCTGAAGCGGGCCCGCCCCTCGCGCGGATCACCCCGTTTGCCAATCCAGCCATCCCATCGCGGGCCCGACCGCGCCGCCACTCGAACCCGCGGGTTTGCCTGTTGTCCGGCGCTTCGTTAGTTTGACGCCATGCTTACACTCGAACACCTCGCGGCATTGGTTGAAGCCCACCGCGCCGTCATCCCGGCCCGCGTGTCGGATTTTACCCTCGGCGGCCGGTCATTCGATTTCAACACCCGTCCGGCGATCATGGGCGTGGTCAATCTCTCCGCCGATTCCTGGTATCGCGAGAGCGTCTGCCTGACGACTGAAGCCGCCGTCCGCCGGGGCCGTCAGTTGGCCGCCCAGGGCGCGGACCTCGTGGATCTTGGCGCCGAATCCACCCTCGCCCATGCCGCCCGCGTGGACGACGCCAGCCAAACGAGCCGGCTGCTGCCCATCCTCAAAGAATTGCGCGCGGCGGGGATCCTGGTCTCGGTGGAAACTTACGCGCCGGCGGTCACCCGCGCCTGCCTCGCCGCCGGCGCCAATCTCCTCAACCTGACCGGCACGGATCACACCGCGGAATTGTTCCGCATGGTCGCGGACCATGACGCCGCCGTGATCCTTTGTTATGTGCAGGGCCGGAACGTCCGCGAAGTGGGCGACTTCGATTTCCACGCGGACCCGACGGCGTCCATGCACGATTATTTTGCCCGCCAGATCGAAACCGCCCGGCGCCACGGGGTGGAAAAAATCCTCATTGATCCGGGGCTGGGCTTTTACTACCGCAACCTGCAGGACAGCGCCGTGCGTGTGCGTCATCAGATGAATGTCTTCCTGAACACCTTCCGCCTCCGCACGCTCGGGGTGCCGGTCTGCCATGCGTTGCCCCATGCCTTTGAATTTTTTGGCGAGGAAGTGCGTTGCGCCGAACCGTTCTTCTGCGTGCTGGCGGCGCTCGGAAAAACCGACCTGTTCCGCACTCACGAAGTCCCGCGCATCAAGGCCGTGCTCGATACCCTGCGCGTTTTCTGAACGCCCAGCAAAACTTTGTTGCAGATGCAACAAAGTTTTGAACAAGGGTGAAGGTCAGTTGGCTGACGGGGAAGGACGGAAAGTCCGAATGAAAATAGGCTGGGGCAACCACACACAAAATTCCCAAACCCTGAACGGGCGGCGGGAACCCTAACCGCCGCCGCGCCCGGCAACCGCCGCGCTGCTACCGTTTTTGCACATGGAACACGCCTTCCTCCTCCGAGGCCGCCACCCAGGCGCGGAGGATGCCCAACCCATAACCGGCCAGCAACGTCCCCAGGGAGGCCGCCTGGTGGCGATAGGAAAAAAACAATTGGATGCTTTCCCCGGATTGAAACGCCACCGGCTCGCCCGCCACGATTACCTCCCGGGACCGCGTGAAATGGAAGCGCGCCACCACCCGTTTCAAGCCGCTGCCCGCGGGATCGGTTTCCACCGTGAACCGCAGTTCGCCGTCGCCGCGCTCGAAGCCCAGGTCGAGCAGGAAGGTCAGCAGCCAGTCGCGCGTGAGCGAGTTGTCATACTGCGGTAAAATCCGGCGCAACCCGGCGGCATAATCCGGGCCGGGCGCGAGGTTGGCGCTTACCAGCAGCGTGTCGTCGGACCGGACCAAGGCGGCCAGTCGGGGCAAAATTTGTCCCGGCTCAAAATTCGGCAGCATCCCGAAAAACGTGATCACCCGGGCCGCCGTCGGCGGCGCGGAAACCGTCAACGCCGGGATCAGATTATCCGCCGCCGCCAGATCCCCGACCAACGGGAAACAGGGCAGCTCCGGGAGCGCGTCCCGCGCGGTTTGACGCGCCACCAACGTCATCGCCACGCTCACGTCGCACGGCACGTAGGCCACTTGGCGTCCCGCCGCCTGCAACTGGCGCAGCAGGCGCGTATCCTTCTGGCCGCCGCCGCAACCCAGCCCGATGACGTGAACCTGCGGCGCGGTGATCCGCGGCGCCGTTTCCGCAAACGCCCGGTCATAGAGCGCCACAACCGCTGCATCGGTGCGCGCGGGTGAAAGCGCCTGATGCAACGCCAGCCATTTTTGCGTCTGCTTGACGCTGTCATAATGGAACTTGTGGTTCACCCGCCGGGTGCGCAGGGATGCGAGCAAATCGTCCCGCACCCGCTCGGGGAACTGGCTGCGATGCACGGTCACTTGAGCGAGGTCAGACATAATTCATCAGGCTGGATGCACCATTGCATTGGGCGGTTGTCATACGCCCCCGCTTCTACCCGAAACCGCCCCCGCCAGCAAGCGCCCCAATCCCGGCCGGCGGGCTTACGCGATGAGGCCGGCGGCCTGGAAGCTGAAATGGGCTTTTTTGGCGACGATGATATGGTCGAGGACGCGGAGGCCTAGGATCGTGGCGGCTTCGGTGAGGCGGGCGTGGGCGCGGCGGTCGGCGTCGCTGGGGTGCGGGTCGCCGTGCGGGTGGTTGTGAACGAAGATGACGGCGGCGGCGCGGTCGGCAATCACGTCGGCGAAGACTTCGCGGGGGTGGATGGGCGATTGATCGAGCAAACCGATGGTGACGGTGCGTTTGGCGATGACTTCGTGGGCGCCGTTCAGGGAGAGGCAGAGGAAATGTTCCTGCGGTTTGCCGGCGATGTCGGCGACGAGCGGCAGGACATCTTCGGCGGTGATGATCTTCACGGTTTCGCGCAGCAAATACCGCCGGGCCAGCTCGAAGGCGGAGAGGATTTGCGCGGCCTTGGCCAGCTTGATGCCGGGCACGGCGGTGAGCTGCGCCAGCGTCAGGTTTTCTTTGTGTTCGCGGATCAACCCGGCGACCTGCCGGGCCATCGTGCGGACATCAATGCCGGAGGTCCCGCGCCCGAGAATGGCGGTCACGAGTTCTTCGTCGGTGAGGGCGGCCGCGCCGCGTTCCCGCAGTTTCTCGCGCGGCCGGTTGTGTTCCGGGAGGTCTTTGATGGTTTTCACGGGGTTGAGTCTGACGGTTCCGACTTGGCCGACGCATCCGACACGGCGGACGGCGCGCCCCAAATCTCGGCGAGTTTGGCGGCGAGTTTCTGCTCCATCCGCGCGATCAATTCCCGATTCGCTTCGACCAGCGCCCGCTCCGCCTCCAACTCGGCGACGATCTCGCGCTGGATGGAGAGAGGTGGGAGGGGGACATCGAAGGCGCGAATCTGTTGGTAGTTGAGCGCCTGTCGCGAAGCACCACTTTGAATTCGCATGATGTAGTCTTGAAAGGATGGCTGATTGATTAAGAAACTCAGATATTCCGGCTCCACTTTGCCATGCTGAAGACGGATTATGCATACGTGCTGATTTACGTTTGCCTCAGCTTTCTTGCGAAAAACAGCGCAGCGGCCGATGGATGCCCCTGTAATATTCAGCAGCACGTCGCCACATTTCACCTGCGACCGAGACATTTCTTTGTGAGTTTCATGTGTGATAAAGGCTGCATCAGAGAAATCACACTCGCCAACGAGAATGTTTTGGCTTCGGATGAAGAGCACCCCTTCCGAAACATACGTCTTCTTTCCACCAAGGGGTGTGATACCACTTGCAACAAGATTAGCGCAGTCGCCCAACTTTACCATTGGCCACTTGGGATCAATGCGGAGGGTGGGTTTGTAGTGGGTGAGGATTTGGCGGGCGGCTTCGATGATCTGGCGGTAGCCCTCCAACTCCGCCACCAGCCGCTCCTGCTCCGCCAGCGGCGGGAGCGGGATTTCGTAGTTTCGCACGAACGAAAGAGCCAAACGCTGTTGGCCGGCTGTCCCTGTCATATTCTTGACGCCACGCTCGCGGAACTTTTTTGACGAGATAAAGTAGTAGAGCAATTCCGGCAACAGCCGCTGCGTATCTGCACGAAGAACAATAAACTCCGTCGAGCCAAAGCCGATTCCGTTTCGGAGGCCGCGTGCGATGCCGGCTTTCCCGTTCTCGAAGCAAGGCGTGATTTTTGCCAGAAGTACGTCGTCATTGCGGAAATAGGTATAGCCCTTGATAACTTCGGAGCCCGGCTTTGTTTCAACAGTGTCGAAGGACGGTTGATGTTCGCGCAGTTGTGACATCGGCACGAAGCTGACGTCGAAATCACCCTTTAATTCGCTTTTTGGTGGGTTGATCTGACAGACAGATTCAATTCTCACCATCGGCCACTTGCCGGGGCGGACTTCGACGGCGCGGTAGCGGTCGCCCGACAAACTGATGTCCGGCGCGGCCAGCAGCCGTTTTCGCGGGACGGCGTGAGCCGAGCCAGTCTGATCGGTAGAACGCGTCGGACGGGGAGCGGACTTCCATTCTTGCAGCGCGCGGAGGGCGGCGGGCAGGTCGTTCTTTTCGATCGGTCTTCGTTGCGCGCCGAGGTCGAAGCCGTCGTTCTCGATTTTCACGAAGAGCACATCCGCGGCGCGCCGGGCCAGGGCGCGGTCGAGGAACAGGATGCTGGTCTTGACGCCCGAATACGGATTGAACACGCCGGCGGGCAGCGAGACCGCCGCCCAGAGGTAATTTTCCACCAGCATTTTGCGCAGGTTTTTGTAGGCGTTCTGGCTCTGAAAGATGATGCCTTCGGGCACGATGATGCCGGCGCGTCCGCCGGGGTTGAGGTGCTCGGCGATGTAGTCCACGAAGAGCACTTCGCTGCGTTTGGCTTTGATGGAAAACCGCTGGTGCGGGCGGATGCCGCCTTTTGGGGTCATGAAGGGCGGGTTGGCCATGATCACGTCGTAGCGTTCGTCCCAGCGTTCCTCGCTGGTGAGCGTGTCGTACTCGTGAATGACCGGGTTGGGGAAGCCGTGGAGGTAGAGGTTCACGCGGGAGAGCCGCACCATGTCGGGCGCGATGTCGTAGCCGCAGAAGTTGGTCATCAGCCGGGCGCGTTCGTCGGGGGTGAGGGGAACAGTCGGACGGGGTGGACGGGGCGGACTATTCGGACAATTTTCGGCGAGGATGTGTTTATAGGCGGAGATGAGGAAGCCGGCGGTGCCGCAGGCGGGGTCGAGGAGGGTCTCGTGTTTCTGCGGGTCCATCACCGTCACAATGAAATCTATGATGTGGCGCGGGGTGCGGAACTGGCCGGCATCGCCCTGGGTGCCAAGGACGCTGAGCAGGTATTCGTAGGCGTCGCCGAGCCGCTCGCTGTGTTCGTAGGTGAAGCCGTTGATTTCCTTGAGGAACAGGTTGAGCGTTTCGGGGTCGCGGTAGGGCAGAAAGACGCCTTTGAAGATGTCGCGGAAGAGTTGCGGGATATTTTGGTTCTGGTTCATCCGCTCGATGCCCTCGGCGTAGAGCGCGAGGCGTTCGTGGCTGCCGAGGCGTTTGTCGAGGAGGTTGGTCCAGCGGTATTTCCTGAAGTTGCCGGTGAAGAAGCTCGCCTTGCCGCCAAGTTCTTCGGATTGGCGGTCCATGTCGTCCATGAACTTGTAGATCAGCGCGATGGTGATCTGCTCGACCTGCGATTTGGGGTCGGGCACCTTGCCGACGAGAATGTCGCGGGCGCTGTCGATGCGGGCTTTGGTGGGGGCGTCTAACATGGGCGTGTTCCTTTGCAGTCGGGGTAGCCGGTGCAGCCCCAGAAGGCCTGGCCGGCATGCGGGCCTTGGCGGGCGGTGCGCCGGCGCATGGGTTTGTTGCAGCGGGGGCAGAGCGGGGCGGCCGGGGTGTGCGGTGCGTCGGACGGGGCGGACGGGGCGGACTTTTCGGACTGGTCGGACCGCGACTTTGTGCGGGCGGCGTAGAGGCGCTCGGTGAAGCCGCCTTTTTCCAGAAAATCTTGTTCGAGGCGCTGGAGCTGCCGGCGGAGGAGGTAGCTGGCCTGGTTGATCAGGCAGAGCATGGTGTTTGCGGCGACCTCGGGTGGGGCGGTCTTGAGGTTGGACAGGTCTGACTTGTCTGACGAATCGGACAAACGGTGCCGCACCGCCAGCGCTTCTGGTGAATCCTTCGGCCAGAGGCGGAGGCCGCGCTGACGGAGGAAATCCTCAAAATCACGCATCAGTTCTTCGAGGCTGGCGCGGGCCACGTTGGTGAGCTTGAGTTCGGTCTTTTTGGAAGTGCCGGAGGCCACGCTGGCTTCGGCGATGTTCTGCACGCCGCTGCGGGCGGCTTGCACCATTTGGTCGTGGGTGCGGCTGCGCTTTTCGATGAAGCGGTCACAGAAGATCAACGTGCCGTCATAGGCCAGTTCCGCAACCTGGAAACTGCGGAGTTTCCGGTAACCGCCATGGGGTGGCAGGAGTGGGTCGTTCATGACAGGAACTGGTTCAACGGAACATAATCTTTCACGTACTCGGGGATGACGTCGCGCCATTGGCCGAGGGCGCGGATGTCGTCCAGCGAGACTTTCGGGTTATCGGCGAATCGTCCGAACTCGCGGGTGTCCATGATCTGCCGGACGCCGCCATCGGTGACGTAGGCTTTGAAGAACTGGCGGATGACCGGCAGATGGGCGGCGCCGGGGCGGTGGATGGAAACAAACTTGGCCAGTTCGTCTTCGAGCAGTTCGTCCCTGGTCTTGAAGCGGTCAATTTCACCGAACACTTTGGCGAGCACCTCACGGAGCGTGATGCGGCGGTCGAGGGAGACGGCCCTCCGGAGTTTGTCGAGGTTGAAGAAATCTTCGGGCTTGTTGAACAGGTCGCGGGCGACGATTTCCTCCGCGCCCTGAATGTCGCCGCGCTCGTACCGGGCGCGCACTTCGGGCGCGGCTTTGACCTGGTCCTCGAACCGCTCGAAGAACTTGCGGTCAATCTTCATGCCGTAGGCCGGCACGGCGTACTCAACCCGGGACTTCAGCGGGTCGGGATCAACATTGGTGTAGTCGGTGGCGGGCGCCGGACAAGTCTGACCGACAGGGCCGGCCGGACTGGCTGGTTTGAGCGGCGGGAGTTTGATGGTTTCGTCGTAATTGAACTTTTCCTCGAAGTATTCGCAGTTGGCGAAGAAATCGAAGAGCTTGAACTTCTCCTTCGCTTGCGCGTGCTTCTCCGGGCCCTCCCGGAAGCGGAACGTGAACTTGCGCGTGCCGCGGCCTTTGATCTGGATGAAGTCAGTCGGGGAAAAGACGGGGCGGAGCAGGGCGAGGTTGAGCAGGTCTTCACAATCGTAGCCGGTGGTCATCATGCCGACGGTGACGCAGACGCGCGTCTTGGCGCTGAGGTAGCCGTCGAGAAACCGGGTGTGGCCGTTGAGGTTGTTGTTGGCGAAACTGACGGCCATTTGCTGGGCGTCGGGGATGACGGAGGTCACCTGGACGGCGAAGTCGGAGTGGTACTTGCCGGGGAACAGCGCATGGGCGAGTTCATTCAGCTTTTGGGTGATGCGGGTGGCGTGATCCTGCCGCACACAGAAGACGATGCTCTTGCCAATCTCGCCGCTGAGCGGATCGCGCAAGGCGTTTTTCAGGAACGTCTCGCAGAAAACATGGTTGGTTTCATCCGAGAAAAATTTCTTCTCGAAATCCCTGCTGAAGAAGGTTCGCTCGACCAGTTCGCCGTCTTCGTTCTCGACCGGAACGGAGTAGCCTTCGTCGGCGAGCAGTTGGGTGGTGATCTCGGTGCGGGCGTCCACGACGACTGGATTCAGCAGGAAGCCTTCGCGCACGCCGTCAATCAGGCTGTAGCGGAACGTCGGGATGCCGCTGGCGCAGCCGAAGGTCTTGTAGGTGTCGAGCAGTTGGCGGCGCTCCCATTCGCGCGGATCGCGGGCGTGGATGCGGGCGGGGTCAATTTTTTTGAGGTAATCCTTCGGCGTGGCGGTGAGGCCGAGTTTGTAGCCGATGAAATACTCGAACACGGCGCGGCTGTTGCCGCCGATGGACCGGTGCGCTTCATCCGAGATCACGAGGTCGAAATCGGTCGGTGAGAAAAGGCGGCGGTATTTGTCGTTGAACTGGAGGCTTTGGACTGTGGAGACAACGATCTCGGCTTTGCGCCAGTCGTCGCGGTTGTCCTTGTAGATGACGGTGCGGTAATCGTTTTTCAGGTAGCGGACGAACGCTTTCCACGCCTGATTCTCCAATTCGATGCGGTCCACGAGGAACAAGACGCGCTGGGCGTTGCCGGAGCGCATGAACAGCTTGATGACGGCGGCGGCGGTGAGGGTCTTACCGGTGCCGGTGGCCATTTCGAAGAGGAAGCGGGTCTGGCCTTGCGCCACCGCGGTTTGCAGCGCGGCGACGGCGCGAAGCTGATACGGGCGCAGGAACTTCAGATCGGCTTCTTTGATGTAGGCGGCGTGCTGGATGGGATCGCGCCAGCGCGGGTCGTTCCGGTAGTGCGCATTCTGGGTGATCGCGATGAAATCCTCGGCGACCTTTTCGGCGACGAGCCGGTCGGGGTTGGGCTGGAAAGTGTGGAACTGACCGAGGGAAACCGGCGTCGGGAACTCGGTGATGATGGTCGGGTTGCCGGCTTCCAAGTCCCAGAAGTAATGCAGGTTGCCGTTGGAAAGGATGATGAAGCGGACGTTCTGCGCGCGGGCGTACCGGCGGGCCTGTTCTTTGCCGGTGAGCGGATCCAAGCTCTCACGCTTGGCCTCCAACACGGCAATCGGAAAACCACGCTCATCCAAGAGCAAGTAATCAATGAACCCGTTGGCGGTCTTCTCGAAATCGTCCCCGAGCGCGTCGAGCGTTGTCTGCTTCAGTTTGGCGCCGGCTTCGAGTCTGACGTTGGCCGGCCCTTTTGCGTCATCAAAAAACCGCCAGCCCGATCGCTGGAGCAGCTCATTGATGCGGATGCGTGCTTTGGCTTCTTTGCCGGCCATGGGTTGTTCGCTCGCGCGCGCGATTCGGCCGCGCCGGGGGCAGCCCGTCCGGATCGGGACGGCAGCCGAAGCCACGCGAATTGGTTTTGTAAAATTATTCCCGCCGTTTTGTTTTAACGGACGCGGATAGCTTACGCCGGACCAACCGCGTTGCAAAGCACCGGTTTACGCCGGCGGCGGTTGAGGGAAGGCCCGTTTCGCCGCCGCCGGGGGAAGCAACCCGGCGTTCCCGGGCAATTTTTGTGAAATACTTTTGAATGGACAAAGGCCTCCGGTTTTCTTTCTAGTAAGCGACTGTTTCGGTGGATGAACCGGATGATTGGCAGACCGCATGGATAAAATAAAATCGCCCAATCCGAAAGGCCCGACGCCTTCGGCCAGTTTGACGGGAAAAAGCGCGCCCGCCGGGGGGGCGCCGGGGCCGATGCCGCCCCTGTTCCGCCGGATTGACTGGTTGACCTTTGCCGTGACGACCCTGGTCGTCATGATCGGCTATGCTTGGACGCTCGCACCGGATTTGACCCTGGAAGATTCCGGGGAACTGGCGGTGGCCTCGTACTACGCGGGGATTCCGCATCCGCCGGGGTATCCGGTGTGGACGATTTACACCTATTTTTGGAGCCTGATTCCCTTCAGTAACATCGCCTGGCGGGTGGCGTTGGGCAGCGCCTTCGCCGGCGCGCTGGCGTGCGGGTTGCTGGGGCTGATCGTTTCGCGGGGCAGCAGCATGCTCATGGAGGGCATCGAAGAATTGCGGACGATGACCGGCAAATGGGAGGGGGCGATTTGCGTGGTGTCGGGTTTTGTGACGGGCGGCCTGCTCGCGTTCAACGGCTTCATGTGGAGCCAATCGGTCATCGTGGAGGTGTACTCGTTCAGCGTGCTGTCGCTGGTGCTGGTGCTGCTCTGTCTGTTGCGGTGGATGTACGCGCCCGAGCAGAAACGGTATCTCTACTGGTTGTTCTTCCTGTTTGGGATTTGTTTCACCAACCATCAATCGCTGCTGGTGGCGGCGATGGGCATTGAAGTGGCCATCCTCGCGGCGCGCCCGGCGTTGGGCCGGGATTTTCTGCTGGCCAACAGCCTCTGTTACCTCGGCGGCCTGGTCCTCAAGGCGGCGGGTCAACTGACCACGTTCAACAGTCCGCCCGGCCAGATGAACATGATGTTCGTCATCTTCAACCTGGTGGGACTGGCTTCGCTGGCCGGCCTGGGGTGGATGGTGGCGCGCACCCAAAAACTGTTGACGGAATGGCGGCCCGTGTTGATCAGCGGCTTGTTGTTCCTGGTCGGCGCCGGGTTCTATCTGTACATGCCGGTGGCCGGCATGACGAATCCGCCGATGCAATGGGGCTATCCGCGCACGGTGGAAGGGTTCGTTCACGCGCTCACCCGGGGCCAGTATGAGAAGGCTAATCCCACCAATTTTTTGAATGATCCCGGTCGTTTCGTCGCGCAACTGGGCGGATTGGTGGAGCAAGCGGCGGAGGAGTTTAGTTGGGTATTTCTGCTGATCGCGCTGGTGCCGTTCCTGTTCCTCCGCCGCATGCAACACCGGGAACGCGCCTGGCTGATTGGGGTGACCGCCATCTACCTCTGCCTGGGGGTGTTGTTGATGATCTTGTTGAACCCGCCGCCCGACCGGGCCGCCCGGGAATTATTGCGCGTCTTTTTCACCGCGTCCCACGTGTGCGTGGCGTTGCTGGTGGGATACGGCCTGACACTGATCACCGCCTACATGGCCACCCAATACACCCGTTTCCGCCTCTGGGGCCTGCTCGGCGGCGCGGTGGCTTTCGCGCTGGCCTTCTTCTCCCTCACCCTGACCACGGAATCCATGTTCGGCGGCGAGGGGAAAGGCAATTCGCTGGGGGTGTTGTGGGAGGGCATCGGGAACGCCTTTTCGCCCCATCAGTACGGGTTGCCGATCTTTGCCGGCTTGCTGTTGCTGGGGATGACCGTGGTCTTCGTGGTGGGGGTGGCGGTGTATCGTCAGCGGGCGCCCCTGATGATCACCCTGGCCATGTTCGCCGTCATGCCCGGTTATTCGCTCATGAAGAACTGGTTCGAGAACGAGCAGCACGGGCACTTGTTCGGCTATTGGTTCGGGCACGACATGTTCACGCCGCCGTTCAAGGCGCCCGACGGCACGCTCAGTTATGATCCGGAATTGCGCGCCAAGCTGCGGCAGGATCCGGAACAGGTCAAACTCATCTACCCGGAGATGGCCCGCAACGCGGTCCTCTACGGCGGCACGGATCCCGGCCGGTTCTGCCCCACCTACACCATTTTCTGCGAAAGCTTCACCCCGCCGCGCTGCAAACCCAAGGATCCGCTCTATGACCGGCGCGACGTGTACATCATCACGCAAAACGCCCTCGCCGACGGCACATATCTGATGTACATCCGCGCCCACTACAACAAGAGCGATCAGGTCAAATACGACACCCCGTTCTTCCAGCAACTGCTCCGGCCCGCGTCCGAAATCCGGAGCGATTACAAGACAAATGGTTTGGCGCGCCTGGCGGGGGCGTTGTTGGATCGTCCGCTCACGGCGTTGGGAGACGCCATTGAGAAAAACCGGCGCGCGGGATCATCGTACTTCACCGCCGCGGATCTGGCCGATGCATTCCCCGCCAAACTGCGCGGGGCGGCGGACCCGCTGTCCCAGTTTTTAGTGGCCAACCTGCGTCCCGGGACGCAGCGGTTGCTGGACGAGCCGAAAAAAATCCAAGCGGCCAAACGCGCGCTGGCCACCGACCTGAACGGCCTGTTGGAACGCGAGTTGATCCGGGCCCGTCAGATCGCCAAGAAACGCGCCGCGTTGGCGGCCTTGGAGGAAAAATTCTTCGGCAGCACGCCCAGCAAACGGCAGAAACGCCAGGTCGAATCGTTGCGCGCGGCGATTGAGGAACTGGCCCAGCCCGGTCCGTTGTACACCCCGGACCGGTTTGCCCAAGTATCGTTGTCGGATTATCTGCTGGCGTTCATCCGGCAGAATCCGCAAAGCCACACCCGCATCCGGCTGAACCGGCTGTTGTTGGAGGCGGCTTATCCAGACTTGATCGCGCGCAGTCCGGGCGGCGTTTATCCCGATCGCGAAATCTTGATCGCCACGCCGGAGGATTCGCAACGCTGCTTCCACGATTATCTGGAGGACGCCCAGCGCCGGCTCCGGCTCAACCAACTCAAGCCGGGCGAAAACGTGCAATTGGTCGGCCAGGGGGACGACCAGCGGGTCCAGGTTTCCGGCCAGGTCGCCGTCATGACTATCAACGGTCTGCTGACAAAGGTCATGTTTGATAAAAATCCGGAGAACGAGTTTTACGTGGAGGAAAGTTTTCCGCTGGACTGGATGTATCCCCATCTGACGCCGTTCGGGATCATCATGAAAATCAACCGCGAACCGTTGGCGGAGTTGTCCGAGGAAATCCTCCAGCGCGATCATCATTTCTGGGCCGAGTATTCGGAACGGCTCATCGGCAACTGGATCACCTACGACACGCCGGTGAAAGAAATCGCCGAGTTTGCCGAGCGCCTGTATTTGCGCCGCAACTTCACCGGCTTCCGGGGCGACCGCAAGTTTGCCCGGGATGACCAGGCGCAAAAGGCGTTCTCCAAATTACGCAGTTCCATTGCCGGCATCTACGCCTGGCGGGTGGCCGAGGCCACCACCAAACTCTTTCATCTGCAGACCCGGCCGCCCGAGGAACAGGCGGCGTTGCGCGGGGAAATCGCCCGCTGGAGCGCCATCCGCGACCGCTTGATCAAGGAGACGGATTTCGCGTTCCGACAGGCGTTCGCCTTCTGCCCCTACAGTCCGGAAGCCGTGTTCCGGTACTGTCAACTTTTGCTTTCGCTCAACCGCGTGGAGGACGCCCGGTTGGTGGCGGAAACCTGCCGCAAACTTGATCCCTACAACGCGCAGGTGGTGGATCTGGTCAAACGCCTCGAGGAAGCCCGTACTTCGGGTCATGCCGTCGCGCCCGCCACCCCGGACATCCTCGCGGCCATGGAACAGGAAGTGGCCCAGCACCCCACCAATTTTCAAACCGTACTGAATCTGGCCGCCAATTACATGGGACTGGGCCAGACCGGGCGCAGCTATGAATTGTTGGATGGCTTGTTGCATCATCCCCAGGCGGACGCCAGCGCCGTGCTGGCCGTCGCTCAGGCGTATTCTTCCGTGCAGGATTTTCCCAAACTGGAAACGGTGCTGGAACGGCTGGTGCAGCTTTCCCCGACGCAACCCGAGGCGTGGTACGATCTGGCCGCCATCAAGGCCTTTCTCGGCAAGACGGCGGATTGCCTACCGCCGTTGCGCCAGGCATTGGCCCTGAGCGACGACCGATTGAAGACGGATGCCAAGCAACGCGATTTGCGGGCCGAAGCCCTCAAAGACGCGCGCTTTCTCGGCGTCCACGCCAACGCCGAATTTCAGGCTTTGATCAAACAAAAACCGTAACTTCCCGTTCGCTTCACTCCGGCAACCCCGCGCGGCGGCGGCGCCACACCGCAGCGCGCGGTTGCTCCCGACTCCGGGATGGTTTATGCTCCGGGCTGGTTTTTTCGGTGATTCATTCATGAGTAAGACAGCATTAAAACAGGCAACGCCCGCGCCGCCGACCCCGGCCGCTGCGCCGGCCGGCCCCGACGCCTCGGCGGCCGCAGCCGCAACTCCGGGCCCGGAAGAAATGGACCTCGAAGCCCTCAAAGAACAGGCGGCCAAAGCGGCGGAGCATTGGGACCGTTTTTTGCGGGTCTCGGCGGATTTCGATAATTTCCGCAAACGGGCGCATCGCGAAAAACAGGAAGCGATCAAATACGCCAACGAATCGCTCATCACCAAGTGCATCCCGATTCTGGACAGCTTTGACGCGGCGCTGGCCGCGCCGCCGGCCCCGGCGGATTCCGTCGCCGAGGCGTTACGCGCGGGGCTCGCCCTCGTGCAACAACAATTCAAAGCCGTTTTGACCGAAGCGGGCGTCGAGGAAGTGGATGCCACCGGGCAGCCGTTCGATCCCCACTGGCATGAAGCCGTGGCCCAGCAGGACAGCGCCGAACTGCCCGAGGGCCAGGTGCTACAACAACTGCGCAAAGGCTACAAATTACGCGACCGCCTGTTGCGGCCGGCCAGCGTGATTGTCGCCCGCAAACCCACCGCCTGACGCGCTCCGCAGGGCCATGGCCAAACGCGATTATTACGAAATCCTGGGAGTGCCGCGCACGGCCGAAGCCGAGGAGATCAAGAAGGCCTATCGCAAACTGGCCATCAAACATCATCCCGACAAAAACCCCGGCAACAAGGGCGCGGAGGAGAAATTCAAGGAACTCAGCGAAGCGTATGAGGTCCTGAGCGATCCGCAAAAGCGCGCCGCCTACGACAGCTACGGCCACGCGGCGTTTGATCCGCGCACGCGGGCCGGGGCCGGACCGGCGTGGGGCGGGGGTTTCCACGATCCGTTTGAAATTTTCCGTGAGGTGTTTGGCGCGGGCGCCGGCAGTTTCTTTGACGGGTTCCTGGGCGGCACCCGCGGCGATGCCAACGCCCCCCAACGCGGCGAGGATTTGCGTTACGACCTGGAACTGGACTTTGAGGAGGCCGCCGCCGGTTGCGAACGGGAAATCACCGTGCCCCGGCTGGAACGGTGCGATCAATGCGACGGCTCCGGGGCGCAGCCGGGTTCCCGCATCCGCACCTGCAGTCACTGCGGCGGCCGCGGCCAGATCATTTCGTCCCGCGGAATTTTCAGCCTGGCGCAAACCTGCCCGCAATGCCAGGGAGCGGGCCGGGTGATCGAACGTCCCTGCCGGACCTGCCGCGGTGCCGGGCGCCGCGAACGCGCCAGCAAGATCACGTTGCGCATTCCCGCCGGGGTAAACACGGGCGCGCGCCTGCGCTCCGCCGGCAATGGCGAAGCCGGTTTGCGCGGCGGACCACCGGGCGATTTGTATGTCATCCTGCACGTCCAACCGCATGATATTTTTCATCGGGACGGCGACGATCTGCTCTGCGAGGTGCCCATCAATTTTGTGCAGGCGACCCTGGGAGCGGAGATCGAAGTGCCGACGCTGAACGGCAAGGCGACCATCAAAGTGCCGCCCGGCACCCAACCCGGCACCCTGTTCCGGCTCAAGGGCAAGGGCGTACGCAACGTGCAAGGCTACGGCCACGGCGATCTGCACGTCCGGATTCAGGTGGAAGTCCCCACGCACTTGAGCGCGGCGCAACGGGCCAAACTGGAGGAATTCGCCGCCTTGTGCAGCGGCAAGGAAAATCCGCGCACACAAAGTTTCTTCGAAAAGGCCCGGCGCCTGTTTCGTTGACCACACCCGTTGGGGCCGGATCGCCGGGGAAAATCCGGCGCCACCTACCGGGGAAGCTCCGCCAACGCGATGGGCAACGGCGCGATTTACGATCGCGGCGATCGGCTCGTCATCGGCGGGACTTGGCGATGCTTGTCCGCGCGACGAGGTTGTGTCCGAGAAAAATGTTGGGCTGAAGGCAAGTTTTCGCGTGACAGAGCGGCGGAGGTCACTATATTCCCCTGCGCCTGACGACCCCATGGTCTAGCGGTTAGGACACCACCCTTTCACGGTGGTAGCCAGGGTTCGATTCCCTGTGGGGTCGCCATTTTTATTTCTCGTGTATGCGCCCCCCCGCTCCCGATCTCAAAACCGCATTCGTCTGCGTGGTCTAATCCGCAACGGCCATATCCATGTCGTGCGTGTAATAAAGAATGCGCCCGCAGTTGGTGCAGGTGATCAATTCCTGACCGGCGCGACAGGACACAATCACCTGCGCCGGCAAGCGCATGTGGCATCCGCCGCAAACGCCGTGTTGGATGCCCACGACGATGGTATCGCCGCGGGAACGAATCAGCCGTTCGTAGCGCTGCCGGGCGGACTCTTCCACGGCGGCCGCCAGTTCCTCGCGGTTTTGCCGCAACTGGTCCCATTCGGCCTTCAGACTTTGTTCCCGCGCGTTCAAGCCCGCCAGTTGATCCTCCACAAAGGCTTGCGTCTGGGCCACTTCCCGGGTGAGGCGATCCACCTCGCGTTGCGCCGCTTCGCCTTGTTCCATTAAATCCAGTTCGCGATCCTCAATCTGCCGGATGGCCTCCTGACAACCTTCAATGGCCTGGGTCAGGGCGCGGTATTCCTCGTTTTTACGGGTTTGCAACTGCTGGTTGGCGTAGCGGGCGATGAGTTCTTTTTTGGCTTCCACGTCCAGTTCGAGTTGCCGGCGCTCGGCTTCCAACTCCATGACGCGTTGCTTCCCGGCCTCGTGCGCGGCTTGCGCCGCCGCCAGCCGCTGTCCCAAGGCTTGGCGTTCGGGTTCGATGCGGGCCAGTTCCGATTCGGTGCGGCGGATGTGGCGGTCGCGGTTTTGCAGAATCAACAGTTTCTCAATGGCCTCAAGCATGTAACGCGCACAGGCTACCGGGGGAAGCCGGTCAAGTCAATGCGGGCGCCGCAATCCGTCCCGGGCGCGGCGCTCGACCGCCAGTTTTTCCCAAGTTTTTTCATCTTTTCCACTTGCGTCCGCCGCTGGGCGCGCTTAAATGGACGCGCAATTCGGACAAGTTTAACCGAACAAAAATCAAACACACAAAAAAATCGTATGGCAAAAGCACTGTCAAAATCGCAGGTCGCATCCGTCCTGGCCGAGAAGGTTGGCATCACCAAGAAACAAGCGGTGCAGTTTCTGGATGAGCAGGCCGCTCTCGCTTACAAGAACGCCAAAAACACTTTCACGCTGCCCGGCCTCGGCAAGCTGGTCCTCGTGAACCGCAAAGCCCGTGTCGGTCGGAATCCGATGACGGGAGAAAGCATCAACATCCCCGCCAAGCGGGTCGTCAAATTCCGCATCGCCAAAGCCGCGAAGGACGCCATTCTCGGCACCAAGTAAATTACGTCTGTGCACCGGGCACTCTGAGGGTTCAGGGTGCCCTTTTTTATTTACCGCGGACCACGGGGACATTCCCCCCGGCGGCGGCGGACGGAATTATTCGACGATGAAAATTGGCGTGGTCGGCTGCGGCGCCGTGGGCAGTTATTACGGCGCGCAACTCGGGCGGACGGACGCGGAGGTGTGGTTTCTGTTGCGCTCCGACTACGACGTGGTCCGGGAACGCGGCGTGTGGATCCGCAGTCCGCGCGGCGATTGGCACGCGCGCCCGCAATGCGCCACGCACCCCGAAGAAATTGGCGTGTGCGACCTGGTTCTCGTGGCGTTGAAAACCACCGCCAACCATGTCCTTCCTGAGTTGCTGCCGCCGTTGATCGGCCCGCATACGACGGTGTTGACGTTGCAAAACGGACTGGGCAACGAGGCGGCGCTCGCCCGCGTGATTCCAGCCCGGCAAATTCTGGGCGGGCTTTGCTTCGTCTGCCTTAACCGGGTGGCGCCGGGCGTCATTCAACACACCGACCACGGGCAGATCGTTCTGGGCGAATATGAGCGCCCGCCGGAAGCGCGCACGTTCGCTCTGGCCGAGCGGTTTCAACGCGCCGGCGTGCCGTGCGAAGTAACCCCGGACCTCGCGCGCGCGCACTGGGAAAAACTGGTATGGAACATTCCTTTCAACGGCTTGGGCGTCGCCGGTATCGCGGGCTTTGACGCGGTCATCCGCGGAGAATACCCGCCGCAATCCGGCACGCCAACGGGACGGTGTCTGCCCACGGATACGTTGCTGGCGGATCCGCGTTGGGCGGGACTGGTCAGGGAACTCATGGAGGAAGTCATTGCCGCGGCGAGCGCCCTCGGCCTTCCGGTGGCGGCATCCCATGCGGACAAACTTCTTGCGCTCACCCGCACGATGGGCGCTTACCGGGCGTCCACGTTGCAGGATTTTGAAAAGGGATTGCCCTTGGAATTGGACAGCTTGTTCCGGGAACCGCTGCGGCAAGGTCAGGCCGCCGGGGTGGCCATGCCCCGGTTGCAGGCCATGTGCCGGGTCTTGGAAAAACTGACGTCGTAGTATCGGAACGCACCGCAGAGGTGGCGGCCTCTCTACAGCGTAGAACGGGGCAACGCAGATCCGATCCGCATCAAGGCGCGGCGGGTTTCTCCGGCGGAGGGGATTTGCGCAGCCCGGGCGGCGTGGGCCGGTAAAAACGCACGGTGATGCCCGCCTCGTTGGCGTCCGCGGAGGTGACAGTGTGATAGAAATACTTCGCGACGGTTTCCCATGCCGGAAGCAGCGTAAAGTCGCACCAGTCCAACACCCCCACGCCTTCCGCAATCAACGCCAGCGGCGCCGGAAGCCAACCGCTCAGGTCAAAATCCTCGGCGTCTTCCGCGTCTTCCTTGGCGGTTTCCCACAACCAGCGGGCGCGGTCCGCCGTATTTTCGTAGGCCAACCAGCCTCCTGCCGCCCCGCCGGCTTGCTGGATGGAATCGCGCAAACCCGCCGCGTCAAGCAGCGGCTGGGGCGGCGTCTCGAGACTGCGCAACCATTCTTCGACCAATTCCGCCTCCTGGGAAAACCCCACGTAATTCCCACCTGCGGCATAATGCAATTTCTGCGGTCCGCCGGAGGGATCATCCGACCGCCCCAACGTCGGCGGCGTGACGGTATAAATTTTGCGCCCGAGGAAATCGCGTTCCAAGGCCGGCGTGCTGACCGCGAACAAATTCCGCAAGGTCACGGCCAGCTTGGTGGCGTGGGGGGAACCGATGAGCACGACCGAGGGCGCGTCTTCCAGTTGCATGAACTCCGGATCAGGGGGCGACTTCTGCCATCGGATCCAATCGTCTCCCAAGCTGCTGATCAGGTCCTTGCGCACGTCGAATCGGGCATCGCGTTCCTTGCCCGCGCGATCGGCGGTTTGCAGAAAAAAGTTCAGCACGTTGAGAAACTGGGGGGAAATCTCGCCCGCCATTTTTTCCAGCACCGCCCAGGCTTTCGGCCCGTCAATGCGCAAACGCTGAAACTTCAGCACATCCGCCGGCACGAAAGGCGGTGGCGCGGCGTCCTGGGACTCGGTGGCGAGTAATTTGAAAAGCCCGCTGCGTTCGGCTGCCGGCGCGGCCAGATGAACCTGCAACATCCGGCCGACAGGTGTGTCCCGATAATGCGCGGCCACGGTGTTCAAACCGTTGAAGCCGGCGGCCCGCAGCAAGGCGGGAATCTCCAGCGCGGAAGACGTCTCCCGATCCGTGGACGCCGGGGCCTCCTCGATTTTACGCAACGCGTCCATCAAACGCCGGGCGTGGACCCAGACATACGCCGGCGTGTCTCGCAACTGCGCCGGCCAATCCGCCTCGAAAGCCGGCACCCCAGCCAAGGTGGGCGCATTCCCGCCGGTCAACCGCGTCATCACTTTGTCCACCACCCGCGGCGAAGTGCCGAGGATGAGCAGGGATTCAAACTGGCCCACGACCAGTTCCACCGATTTGGCCGGCGGCGCTTCGGCGTCCGGATCCTGTTCCGTCCGCCGTTCCGGCAGGAACGATTGCAACATCGCCGGGAGGTTCTCCCGGGAGACCTGCAGCATCATAAACTCGACGTCGCGGATTTTTTCGGTGCGCACGGCTTTCCCCGTTTCGACCCATTGCTGGCGCACCGCAGCCAGATTGGTCCGGAGTTGATCGCTTTGATCCCGGGTATCGAGCAACAACAAAAAAGCGGGGGAAGTATTGGTTATTCCGTCCCAGCCATCCTGGGTCAACGCGAACACCAACTGCCCTTGGAGCAACGTCGTGTAGTCGCGGAAACGAATGCCCAAGTCGCGCTCCAGTGGTTTTACGAATTCCTCCTGACAACGCGCCATGAACTCATCGCGAAAAGATTTCATGACCGGCGCCCGCCAAAACTGACCCAGCGGCGCCTGTTCAATCAATCGCCCCACTTGGACGCAATCCGGCACGCATCCAACCACAAGCGTATCATCGGGCAACAATTGCTCTGCGGACGGCACCGGCGCGGCGAGCAGAAACGGGGAAGCAACGCCCCAGAGCAGACCGGCAAACCCAATGATCCAGCGCCCGGAGCGAAGCCAGCAAGCGGGAGGAAACAGGGGACGCATCATGATGGATTTTCGTATCATTCCCAGAGGCAGCGGCGGCCAGTGTTGCGGATTCATGGGGCTGACGAGGCAGGCGCTGGCAGGTCGCCGTTACGAATGATTTTGGCAAGCTGCGCGCGGAGCACAGCCAGAACCGTGTAATCGGGGCCCGCCACCACCGTATCGTGTTTCTCAGCGAAGGCAGTGCCGATGATCGCTCCCTGCCCCTTCAACTGAAGCGTTTCCACGATGCCGGCGTTCGCCCGCAACCAACTCAGCATGAACCACACGTTCCGCATGAATTGACGATAGAGAAGCCCGCCGGCTTTGACAAGCAACGCCCCAGCCGCACGAGCATCAAGCCTCCCAACATCGAATCGTAGGAAGAATTGCCGTCCCCAGCCGAACCAATCGGGCGATCCCTTAATGCAGCCTTCGCCAGCGTTAAATGGCGATCTGGCCTTCGAAGACAAACTCCGCCGGTCCGGTCAACCGCACATCATCGAAATGCGTGCCGTCATCGTGAAAACTCACGCTCAGGATGTCGCCGCCTTGCACGCGAACCTCCACCGGGGAGGTGAATTGGTGAACTCGCGCAGACACCAGCGCCGCCGCGCTCACGCCCGTCCCACACGCCAAGGTCTCGCCCTCCACGCCGCGCTCGAAGGTGCGCACCCGGATGGCATTCGGCCCCAGCACCTGGACAAAATTCACATTGGTTCCCCGTGGACCAAAATGCGGATGATGACGAATTTCCGGGCCGAGTGAGGGCACCATGGCTTGATCGGCGTCGGACACATAAAGCACAGCGTGCGGCACCCCGGTATTGACCGAATGCATCGTTACAGGACCGGTGGCGAGGGTCACGGTCTGGTGCAGGCACAGCTCCTGCGGCGCGGTCAGGTTGACGGTTACTTGCTCGCCCGCAAAGGTGGCTGTGATCACTCCGGCGTCCGTTTCAAAGGTGAAACCCCGCTCGCCGCCGATGATTCGCTGAACGAACCGCGCAAAGCACCGGGCGCCGTTGCCGCACATTTCGCCGCGGCTGCCGTCCCGATTGAAGAACTGCCACGCCCAGTCCGCCCGACCCGAGGCACACGGAACAAGGGTCATCAGGCCGTCCGCCCCGATGCCGCGATGACGGTCGCACAAGCGCCGGATTTGCGCGGGCGTCAGCGTTACCCCGCCGTCCCGGTTGTCCAGCAGGATGAAATCGTTGCCGGCCCCGTTCATTTTGGTGAATGCCAACAGCATATGCTGACGCTAGCCGGTCCATCCGCGGGGAGAAAGGGCAAAGTCAGGTCTGTAAACGAATTACCCGCGCCTCACCCCTTCTCAGGACGCCACCCGCACCCTGCCCAAGGATGTTAATCCTGTCAAAACTCTTTAGAAATGTCCCCTTAGAGCCTGTTTGAAAAGTCATGACTTTGCGGCGAGTCGTGCGACCATGAGGCGGATCATGGCCAGGTAGACCCTGGATTCGCCAGTCTGCGCCTGGCGTTCATAATCGCGGCTCAGGCGACGATAACGGTTGAGCCAGCCCAACGTGCGTTCCACCACCCAGCGGTGGGGCAATACTTTGAACGTGTGCGCCTCCGTGCGTTTGACGATCGCCACCGTGCAACGCCACACCGTCCGCGCCCACGCCACCCGGGCTCCGGCATAGCCGCCATCGGCCCAGATATGCTTGATGCGCCGCCGGGTGCGTCGGCCAAAATGTTGGTCCAAGAGTTGTCGCGCGCCGTCGCGATCCTGAATGTTGGCCGGCAGCACCCGCACCCGCAAGACCAGCCCCAAGGTGTCCACCAGCAGATGGCGTTTGCGACCGTTGATCTTCTTGCCTGCGTCGTAACCGCGCGCCGCGCTGCATTCACTGCTCTTGACACTCTGGCTATCCACAATCGCCGCGCTGGGTTGAGCGTGGCGCTTCGCAGCCCGTCGCACTTGCTGGCGCAAGCGCGTGTGGATCGTCTCCCAGAGCCCGCTCTTTTTCCACATCCGAAAGTAGTGATAGACCGTGCCCCAGGGCGCAAAGTCTTTGGGCAGGTTGCGCCATGGGCAGGAGGTCCGCACCAGATAGAACATCGCGTTGAGCAGTTCACGGTAACTATGCACGCGCGGCCGTCCGGTTGGGGCTGGCTTGGGAAAAAGTTTTGCAGCAGTTGCTATTCGCGGTCACTCAGATCAGTCGGATATCGCATCCCCAGCGTACTGCGACAAGGAACGCCAAAAGTACAGCCTTTTTCGCGATTTTTTCAACTTTTTTGACTTTTCAAACAAGCTCTGAGGTTTCAAGGTGAGAGCGCGTCGCAAATTCATTATCGTTGGGATCATCGTCATTGTTGCGATGGCAATAGTGCTCCCGGCGGTTCATGTCTGTCGTGATTGGGCGTTCGTCGACCGCAACACCGGTTCACGGAAGGGGTATCGCGATTAGTCCTTGGGATGGCGCAGTGGTTCGTGGTATCGAGAGTCCGCAATCGAGACGTTCATGCGCTCCGAGTATCCTGCCGAGTTTCAGCAGGACTGGGTGAGTTATGCCGGCACTGGACGGAATATCTTCGGCAGTGCGATTCTTACCGGGCACGGAAGACCAGGGCCGATTATTTTGCTCAAGCCCGAGGCCATTGATGGCTATTGCCAGACCGCATCAAGGGCTGAGAAGCACGGTCTCTATGATGTGTTCGCCAGCGGCGACGAAGCGAAGATTCGGGAGCTGGTTGATCAGATCAGCGAGGTGAGTATGACGTCACGGAAGACCGAACCAGGCGGTGCAGCGAATCGGAGCCAGCCGATTCGCGTTGAAACAAATCGAACGTCAGTGACGGCTGGCTCCGATCGCTGACCTTTGCGCTCGCTACTCGACCATGAATCTCGATTCACCGCGTTCTTTTCTTCGAGCTGGCACAGGTATCGTGGTAGTCGGGTCGGCGCTGGCGTTGTTGTTCGGCTTGTCGTTCCTCCGAGTTCCAGAGGGTGCGTCAATTCGCCCGATGGAGGCTGGAGTCTTATTGATCGTTGCATAATATAGTGAATACGATTACCCTTTTCCCGTCCAAGACGATATGGGTAATCCCAAAGGTGTGAAACGAGACTTCGCTGCGCTGGAACAGCGGCGTATGCAGGCGGCCAAACTCTTCGCGCGCGGCGTTTCCAAAGCTGAGGTGGCAAGGCGGTGTCGCGTGAGCAACCAGTCCGCCGGACGCTGGCATGCGGCTTGGGCGGAGGGCGGCTGTCAGGCCCTCAAACATCCCGGACGGGCCGGTCGCAAAGCCCGCCTTCAACCGCTGGAACGCGTCCAATTGGCGGCCGACCTTCAAAGCGGGCCGGAGCAAACGCTCGGCCACGCGACGGCGCTCTGGACCTTGCCGCGCATCGTGGCGTTGATTGGCCAACGCTTCGGGCACCGGTATTCCACCGCCCAAGTCAGTCGGCTGCTGCGGCAGATGGGCTGGAGTTGCCAGAAGCCCGCCCGGCGGGCCTTGGAACGGGACGCGCAAGCCATCCGCCGCTGGAAACAACGCCGCTGGCCAGCCATTAAAAAAAAGCCCGCCGGCAAAGGCGAACCATCGTCTTCCTCGACGCAAGCGGGTTGAGTCAGCGCCCGTATGTCCTGCGCACTTGGGCGCCGCGCGGACAAACGCCCCTCCTGCGCCATCCGGGCGGGTGGAAAAAGCTTTCGGCGGCGGCGGGCGTGACGCGCCGGGGCTTCTCCTTCCGGCGGTATCCCGGTTCGATTCAGGCGCGGCAGCTGATCCATTTTCTGGGGCATCTCAAGCGCCAGCTGCGTGGCAAAATCCTGCTGGTGTGGGACCGGTTGGGCGTGCATCGCCGTCGGGCCGTGCGCGACTGGCTGGCGCGGCAAGGCCTGCGGCAAGCCCAACGTCGCAAGGCCACCCTCGTGGCGGCGTTCTGGAAGCAGGCGGATTTGCACTTCTAAACTCACTATATTATGCAAGCATCAGTAGTCGCCGGAATTACATTTTTCACTTTTTTGGGCGGCCTCTTGTGCTTGGTTCTCGGGTGGAGAGGTGGCCCATTATGGTTGCGTTACTGCGTTTTGATTTTAGCGTTTGCGCCTTTTCCACTGTTTCACGTTGGACTTGGCTTTGCACAGATGGTTAGAGGATTTACGCTTGCTCCATGAAGATGCGGCCTCCCGGCAAGCTGATGGGGCCAGTCATTGAGTATTTCCCTGGGAGGGACGCGTTCCACCGCGTCCCTGAACCACCCCGGCGGCAGTTGCCCGGATGACAAGATTGGATAAACACCGCACCGTGCGATTGCGCGTAACCACAGGGTAAATTACTTTTTGCGTTCGTGAGCGTCGGTTTGATCTGAGCACCCCACCGCGTTTTGGCGGTGATTATGTCAGGGACACGGTGGAACGTGTCCCTCCCCCAGCCCCGCCGGCCTGCCGTTGCGCTGATTCCTCGCTGACGCCAGAATCCTCGACGAACCCGCCGAAAGCCGGGTTTGATAAAGGGAAAGGTGGATACATCGTGCCCCCCTTCGTCTTGGTTTTTGGTCTGGTAAAGTATTGGGTGGCCTTCATGGTCGGCTGGGGCGTATCGTTGGCGCGAGCGCAGGTGACGAGCTGCTGACATCACTCGTGACGATTGGTCTTCGGGCAATCGGGTCCAAAGTAGGTGCTATACACCGCCCGAAGTTGGTAGATTTTGTACGCAGCGACGACGGCTACCCCGGAGGGGTCGCCGCAGCGTCTCCTTGCGGTGGGGGGCTCGAACCTTGATTTTTACCACCGAGAAGCCACGCTCTCCTCGGCCTTTTTCCAAAATGAAATTTCTATGTCAAAACTCGTTAGAAATGTCCCCTTAAGAACTCGGGAGATAATGTCCCCTGGCTCTGTTGTTGTTCTCTGCGTGTCGGGTGGGGGACGTCGGGAGGCCGGAGCGGAGCGGAGGCCGACCAGAGGCCCCCACCCGACGCGCGGCGCCCGTCCGCCGTTGCATCGCCTTGCGCACACTGCCAATCCGCTGCAGCCGCCACGGATGGTTCGCCGCCGGCCGCGACTTCCCTGCTGTTGACGGGCTCCCGGCCACCGCTGGGACTTTCACCCGCACGGGTCGCCGGTCCAGTTCCCGCCATTTGAGCTTCACGCCGCCTCGCTCCAATTGGATGCGCCCATCCCGCAGTCGTCGCACCGTCACCTTCTGGCCCGCCAGTCCCAGCCCGGCCGTCGCCCGATCCAATTGATACCACCGGCCTTGGTAAACCACCGTCCAATCCCGTTGCACCACCCGCTCGACTTCCCAACTCAATGCCTCCTGCCACCCCCGCGGCACCGCTTGGTGTACATCCGCCGCACTGGCCGCCGGCACCTGGAATCTCTGGTTGAGTTCGGGCAGATACGTCTGCGCCAAATACGCGTTGGCTGCGGCCAGATCGTTGATCCCGGCCAGTCGCAGCGCCTTCACCAGCCGGTCTTGCAGCACCCCGTTCATCCGTTCCACCCGCCCCTTGGCCTGCGGACTGTGGGCCAAGATCAATTGCACCCCCAACTTTTCCATCGCCCGCCCAAACTGGGTTTGGGGCCTTTTCCCGGCGATTTGCTCGGCAATGCTGCCCACTCCTTCACACCGATAGATGCTGTCCCGGTCCACATACAGGCTCTGGGGCAGCCCATACCTTCTGGCCCAGCCTTCCAGCATGTCGTAGCTGGCGTGTGTCGTCTCGGCTTCAAAGAACTGGGCCCACACCCGGTTGGTGGCATCATCCACCATCACCATCAGCACACACGGCGCCCGCCGGCCCTCGAACCCGTCGTGGTGCGAACCGTCCAGTTGCACCATCGCCCCAAAGCATGGTTTGCGTTCCCGCCATTGTCGGTGGCGTTGCCGCCGACGCCGCACGGTCCACCGCCCCGCCGCCAACAGCCAGCGCCGCAGCGTCTCGTGATCCACCCGCCAGCCCTCCTGGGCCAGATACTCCGCCGCCAGGGTCGGCCCAAAGTCCGGATACCGCTGGGCGTGCCGCGCCAACACCTGTGCGCGCAGTTCCGGCGGTTTGCGGCGCGGGCCGGGCCGGCCGCGCAACCGGTGCACCAGCCCCGCCTCTCCGGCGGCCCGATACCGTCGCCACACCCGCTGGGTTTGTCGGTAGCTCAGTCCCAGCACGGCGGCCGCCGCGCCCACCAAGTTGAGTTCGCCCGCTTGTACTCCCGCCATAATGACGGCACGACGCCGTTCTTTCGCACTCATCGTTAATGTTCCCATCGTGGCGGCAGTGCCTACCGCAACTGTCGCCCCATGGGGACATTTTCATCGAGTCCAAAAGGGGACATTCTCAAAAAGTCATGACATTCTTTCCCTGACACCGCGCCGGCGGTGCGGCAGATTTGCGGCATGAATTACTGGTTGGTCAAACAAGAGCCCGAAGATTATGCCTGGGCCGCCTTCGTCGAGGACGGCGGCACGGCGTGGACCGGGGTGCGGAATTTTCAAGCCCGCAATCATCTGCGGGCGATGCGCAAAGGCGACCTCGTCCTTTTCTATCACAGCGGTAAAGCAAAAGAAATCGTCGGCCTCGCGCGGGTGACCCGGACGGCTTATCCTGATCCCACCGCGTCGGAGGGAGATTGGTCGGCGGTGGATTTGCAACCGGTACAAGCCTTGGCCACGCCCGTGGCCCTGGCCACCATCAAGGCGGATCCTCAACTGAAAGAACTTGCGTTGGTGCGGCAATCCCGGCTCTCGGTCATGCCGGTCACGGCGCCGGAATTCGCCCGGCTCCTCCAACTCGCCGGCACCCGCCGGAGCAGTCCACGGAAATGAAGCCCGCAGCGGCGGTGATCTTCGACATGGATGGCGTGCTCGTGGACAGCGAGGCGCACCACGAACGCGCGTTTCTCGACACGGTGGCGGCCCTCGGTTACCGCGACCGCCACGGCCTCACGCATGCCGATTACCTCGGGCGTTCCGACCGCGAGATGTGGCAGGATTTCATCACGCGCAATCACGCCCCGTATTCATTGGACACGCTGCGCGCTTTGAAATGCGACCGCGTGGTGGCAATCCTGCGGCGCGAGCGTCCGCTGTTTCCCGGGGCGTTTGAACTGGTGGAAAATCTGGCCGTCCAATACCCGCTGGCCCTGGCTTCCGGTTCGGAACGACCGGTCGTGGACACCGTGCTCCAACTGCGCGGGATTGGCCGGTTTTTTCGGGTGACCCTCTCAGCGGCGGAAGTGGAGCGTGGCAAGCCGGCGCCGGACACCTTTTTACGCGCCGCCGAGCAACTGGCGGTTGCGCCCGAAGATTGTTGGGTGATCGAAGACTCAAAACCGGGAATCGTCGCGGCCTTGGCGGCCGGCATGAAAGTCATCGCCATCACCAATACGCATCCCGCGGATGAACTGACGGCCGCCACACACGTCGTCCGCGATTACGCGACGATTGAACAAATTTTATTGCCCGCCTCCGGCCCTGTGCCGCAACCAACGATCGGCAAGCCGAAAGACGATTCTGTCCGCTAAGTTAAATCCCTGCCTTGCGACCGGAAGAACAGTTCGTCCGGTTTCGCGGAGCGTCTGAAAGACGCGTAGTAAGGATCAGACCGGGGAGGAAAGCACCTGCCCGATGGCATCGTGCAGGGCCGCGATCATCCGACGCAGTTGTGTGAGCGTGGTGCAATAAGGCGGCATCAATACGATGACGTCGCCGACCGGTCGCGTGAGCACGCCGCGCCGGGCCATCGCTTCGCAGACCCGGATGCCGACGCGCTCGCGTAAAGCGAAAGGCGTCCGGGGCCGCCAGTCCCGCACCAGTTCCACCCCTGCGATGAGGCCGACTTGCCGGATGTCACCAACCCAGGGCCACGACCATAACGATTGGAGTTCGCGCGTCAGCGCGTGCTCCAACCGGATGCGGGCGCTTTGTCCGGACTGGCGCTGGAGTAATTCCAGCGACGCCAGGGCGGTCGCGGCCCCGAGTTGGTTGCCGGTGTAACTGTGACCGTGGAAGAACGTCTTGAATTCCTCGTATTCCCCAAGGAAAGCGTCAAACACCGACTGCGTGGTCAGCGTGGCCGCCATGGGGAGATACCCGCCGGTCAACCCTTTCGCGAGGCAGAGAAAATCCGGTTGCACACCTTCATGCTGGGAGGCGAACAAAGGCAGCGCGACGCTCCTTCGACCCAAGGCCAGGCGTCCTCCTCCTCCCGTGCGGCCAAAGCCGGTCATCACTTCGTCCGCGATGAGCAGCGCTCCGTGCGCCCGGGCCAACTCGGTCACCCGCGCGAGCCATCCGACCGGTTGCGGAATCATACCCGCGGCGCCTTGCATCAGCGGTTCAAAGACAAATCCCGCGTAGCCCGGACCGCGTTTTTTTCGCGCGCGGAACTGCTGTTCGACGCGGGTCACACATTCCCACCGGCACCGGCGGTATTCGCGGGCATCGGCGCGTTCGGGTTGCGCCCGGTTGAACCGGCATCGGTAGCAATACGGCGCCATCACCTGATCGCTGCGAAACAACAGTCCGCTGTACGCCTGGTGAAACAGATCAATGTGACCCAACGAAACCGCCCCCACCGTGTCGCCATGATACGCTCCCGCCAGGGAAAGAAAACGCGGACGGGATTTTGGTCCTCGGGTACGACGCGTGAATTCGTAAGCCAGCTTGAGCGCGACTTCGAGGGCGGTGGAGCCATCATCGCTGAAGAAGACTTTATTCAAGTGCGGCTCGCGAGTCGCCGTACGCCGCGGCTCATTGGCCACGCGAACCAGTTGAGCCGCCAACTGACTGGCAGGTTCATTCGCCAAACCCAGTGCCGAACTATGCGCAATTTTACCGAGCTGCCGGCGGAGGGCGGCGTTCAGCCGGGGATGATTATGCCCGTGCAGATTGGTCCAGATGGAGGCGTTGGCATCCAGATACTCGCGCCCGGCGGCATCGCGCAACACCGCCCCTTTGCCCGAGAGGATGACAATCGGCTCGCGCTTCAGCCAATCGCGCATTTGCGTAAACGGATGCCAGACATAGGTCCGATCAAGTTGGGCGAGGCGGTGCATGGTCAATTTTCCTTTGTGAAAAACGGGGCAATAGCAGGCGGAGAGTGTCGGCAAGCGCCGTAATATCCTCGGCGGCGTGCGCAGCGGTCAATGTGATCCGCAGCCGCGCCGCGCCCCGGGCCACGGTGGGGTAACGGATGGCAGGCACAAAAAAACCGCGTTCCCGCAGGGCCGCAAAGAGAGCCACCGCAGCGGCTTCGTCGCCTACGATGACCGGAAAAATGGCGATCGGAGGGCGCCCACCCGGCGGGGGAAAGTGCGAAGCCAATGCCCGCACATACGCCCAAAGCTGATGGCGCAACGCCTGTCCGGCGGGAGTTTGCACGTACCGCACCGCAGCGGTGGCGGCGGCGGCAACCGCGGGCGGCGGGGCCGTGCTGAAAATAAAACTCCGCGCCCGGTTCACCAGATAGTCCACCAGCTTGCGCGATCCGACGATGTAACCGCCGCTGACCCCCAGGGCCTTGCCGAGCGTGCCCATTTGGATTTCGATGCGGTCGGCCACCCCTTGCGCATTCGCCAACCCCTGGCCCCGCTCGCCGTAAAGCCCGGTGGCGTGCGCTTCATCCAACATCAGCCACGCCCCGAAGCGTTCTTTGAGCGCCACCATTTCGCGAAGCGGCACGCCATCGCCGTCCATGCTAAACACCGATTCAGTGACCACCAGCACATTGGGCCGCGGGTGCCGTTCGCCAGAGCTTGCCGGACGCGGACGCGTGGCCCATTGCAGAATCCGCTCCAGATCCGCCAGGTCGTTGTGCTTGTAAACCCGAATCTTCGCCCCGCAAAGCCGGGCCGCATCCACCAGACTGGCGTGAACGAGTTTGTCCAGAATGATCACGTCGTCCTTCCCCAGCAGGGCGCTGATCGTGCCGACGGCGGTGGCGTAGCCCGAAGCAAAACTGAGCGCGGCCTCAGTGCCTTTGAAATCGGCGAGCGCGGCTTCCAACTCGTGATGCGGCGCGAGGGACCCGCCCATCAACCGTGATCCGCCGCTCCCAATCCCGAAACGCTCGATGGCTTTGATTGCCGCCTCCCGCAGGACCGGATGATTGGCCAGCCCCAAATAATCGTTGGACGCGAAATTATGCAGCCTTTGCCCGCCAAGCTGCAGGTGGGGGCCCGTTGGAGAATCCACCCGCCGTAGTTCGCGAAGCAATCCGGCGGCGTGCAGGTCAGCCAGACGGGTTTCAAGTAGCGAGTTCAAGCGCATGTTGGACAGGGGAAGAAAATTAATCGGCGTCAGGCGCCTTCGTCCATTGACCGTCAATCATGCCGGCACAAATCTGCCCCGGATGCCACACCACCGCCTCTGCGGCGGCGGCCCGCGGCGCGTCCGACGGAATTGCAATCAGATCCGCGAACGCTCCCGGAGCGAGTTCGCCCACCTGCCCCGCCAGCCCCAAAGCCCGGGCGGCATTGCGGGTGGCCATTTCCAGAATCCGACCGGGACGCAGCCACGGTTCGCGGGCGGCCAATTCCCGCATTTCCGCGAACAAATTGAGTTCGACGGATTGCCGTAGACGCCGGCGCACAGTGGCCAGACTGTCCGTGCCCAGGCACACATTGACCCCGTTACGCAAGAGACGCCGAAGGGGAAACGGTTGATGCCGGAAATAGGCGTGGCTGCGCGGGCAATGTGCCACACTCACTCCCTGCCGCGCCAAGCGCGAGGCGTCGCCCGGCGCCAGGTAATTCGCGTGGACCGCGAGCAGGTTGGAGCGGAGCAAACCGGCTCGTTCCAACAGTTGCACCGGCGAACCCAATCCGCAATCGCGCATGTCCCGACCGAGGTGTTGCAACCAGTGGAACAATCCACCGCGCCGATGCCGAATCATCTCGAATTCCTCCTCTGATTCCGCCACGTGAATGGCGACCGGCCAACGGCGTTTCTCCGCGAGCACCGCAGTTTGGCGCAGTAATGCGGGCAGGGTCGAATAAGGAGCATGCGGGGAAAGACTGGCCCGGCAACGTCCTGCAGGTAGGGTGGCAATTTTCTCCCGGGCTTCACGCAACAGCGCCGCCGGTGCGCGTCGGGCGCGAATCCCGGTCATCTCCAAAAACGACAACACACGCAGCGGCGTCGTCCGCCAGACTCCGGGGAGCAGATCAGTCACCGCTTCGATGTCTCCCACGGTGGTTGTGCCCGTGCGGAGGAGCATGGCGGCGCCGCTTCGCCATGATTGGCGGTAATCCGTCAATCGCCATTCCGCCTTTGCTTGGGTGATGCGCTGGAGCCAATCGGTGAAACGCTGAGGCGGCGGAATGCGTCCCGCCAAATGCGTGTAATCAAGATGACAGTGGGCATTGACCAGCCCGGGCAAAAGAATGACCTCCCCCAAGTCATGAACCTGCCGGCGCGAGGATGAGGAAAAATCGCGCCATCGTCCCACGCCAACGATACGGTTGCCGGATACCAGCACCGCGCCGTCCTCAAGGGGCGGCTGCACCAGCGTCAGGACCAGACGGGCGCGCAGCAACATGGGCTGACCCGGCGGAGCGACCGGCGCCCGGCGGCGGCGCAGACGCCCTCCCGACCGCGCGGAGCGCATCAGAGGGCGGATTCCTGCCGTTTGATTTTGGTGCGCGCCGCCTGCGTTTGTTTGCGGGCTTTGTATTTGCTGTGGCGTTTGCGGATTTGTTGTTCGATTTTTTTGACCACCGTATCAATGGCGACGTAGAGATCGCTCTGGCGGTCCTCCGCAAACAAATCCGGGCCGCGCACGGCCAGGCGGATGGAACAAATGAACTGCTTTTTCGGGGTGCGCTTGTGATCGTGTTCGAGCGTCACCCGCGCATCAATCGCCCGCCGGTCCAGGCGGGCTAGTTTCTCAATCTTTCTGACCACGTGGTTTTCGATGGCCTGGGTCATGGTCAGATTGTGCGTTGAGATGATCAGTTTCATAGGCGCCCATAGGATGCGCCCTTTTTGTAAAAAAGCCAGCAAAAGTCTGAACCGGTCCATCGGGCCTCGGTTTGGGGTGCGCCGGACGGAAGGCCGGCCTTGAATCGGCGGGTGGGTTTCGTTACATCTGGGCCGTGCCAACAAAAGTCATTGCCGTCGCCAACCAGAAAGGCGGCGTGGGCAAAACCACCACGGCGATCAATCTGGCGGCCTGCCTCGCGGCGCTGGAGCGGCGGGTGTTGTTGCTGGATTTGGACCCGCAAGCCAACGCCACCAGTGGTCTCGGGCTGGAAAAAACCCCGGGCGACAGCGCCTACGGCCCGCTTTTAGGCGAGGGTTCTTTGCTGGACAAAGTAAAACCCACCGCTTTCGAGCGGTTGAGCCTGATCCCCAGTGAAATGGATCTGTGCGGCGCGGACATCGAACTGGCGCGGTCGGAAAATCATTTGCTCCGACTCCGGCATGCCCTGCAACCCGTCCTGGCCAGCGAACGTTTCGACCTCGTTTTCGTGGATTGCCCGCCGTCGCTGGGCATCCTGACCCTTAACGCCTTTGCCACCGCCACCAGCGTCCTCGTGCCCCTGCAATGCGAGTATTACGCCTTGGAAGGCATTTCGATGATCCATCGCCTGCTCGCGCAAATTCGCGATACCGGCGTCAACCCCGGCCTGCACATCCTCGGCATCGTCATGACCATGTACGACACCCGGACCAAACTGTCCCATCAAGTTGTGGCCGAGGTCCGGCAATACTTCGGGGCGCAAGTATTTGAAACGGTGGTGCCGCGCACCACCCGTCTCGCGGAAGCGCCCAGCTTCGGCAAACCGATTATCGCCTACGACCCCTACAGCCACGGGGCCGCGGCGTATGAAGTCCTCGCCCAGGAATTGCTCGCCCGGCTCGAGGCGCCGGCTGCGCCTGAATCTCCGTCCCCGACTGTTGAAACCTCCTCTTCCCCTGCGGATCCGGCTTATGTTGAAACGCACGCCCCTCTTTGATGCCCACCAACAACTCGGCGCCCGCCTCGTTGAATTCGGCGGCTGGGAAATGCCCGTGTATTATACGAGCATCGTGGAGGAACACCTGGCCGTGCGGCGGGCGGCGGGCATTTTTGATATTTCGCACATGGGCCAAATCACCGTCAGCGGCGCGCAGGCCACGGCGTTTCTCAATCAGGTTTTGACCAATGACCTGCGCAAACTCGCGCCGGGATGGGGTCAGTACACCCTGCTTTGCAATGAGCAAGGCGGGGTGATTGATGACCTCTACGCCTACCGGCTCGCGGAAGAGGTCTATCTGTTGATCATCAACGCGGCCCGCACTGCGGCGGATGTGGCCTGGTTGCAAGCGCAGGCCGCGCAATTCGGTGCCGGAAACGCCCTGCACCTGACAAACGCCGCCCACACCTATGCCGCAGTGGCCGTGCAGGGGCCGCAGGTGGTTCAATTCATTGAAGCCTGCCTGCCCGGCACCTCCCTTTCCGGCGCCCGCGTGGATCGCGTCACTGCATTGCAAAAAAATCAGATCGGCGGTTTCCCCTACCACAACAACAGCGTGTTGGTTGCCCGTACCGGTTACACCGGCGAGGATGGCTTCGAGATTATCGGCCCGGATGAATCGCTCCGCCGTCTCTGGAGCGAGGTGCTCACCTGCGGACAAGCCCACGGCCTGCAACCTTGCGGTCTGGGGGCGCGTGATACGTTGCGGACCGAGATGGGCTATCCGCTTTACGGCCACGAATTGGACGAACAGATCACCCCCATCGAAGCCGGCTTGGGATTCTTCGTGGCGTTGGACAAAGCGGCGTTCAATGGACGGGCCGCCCTCGCGGCGCAAAAAACGGACGGCGTGAAACAGAAATGCATTGCCTTCAAAATGACCGGCAAGTCGGCGCCGCCTCGCTCGGGCTATGCGATTTGGGCCAACCAACAACCGGTTGGCCGGGTCACCAGCGGTACCCAAAGCCCGTCCCTTGGTCTAGGCATCGGTCTGGGATATGTGCCGCCTGAATTCACCAAACCCGATACGGCCATCGAAATTGAAATCCGCGGCCAGCGCCACAGCGGTGTGGTGGTGCGCAAACCCATCTGGCGCCGCACAGACACCCCCGCACCGGCCACTCCCCGCCCCTAGCCGGCAGCGAGGGGGTTGAGTATTTGCCACCTCACCTGCGGACACGGCATGGCGTTCGTAGTCCCGCCTTTAGGCGGTTGGGAATAAGGCGGTGTGGGAGGGTAACCGTTCGAGCCGGCTAAAGCCGGGACTGCAAACGAAGGGCATGTTTGTCGCTTCCGCATTCAACGGAGGCCGATCAGGGCAACAATTCGTGTTTCCTTTTGCGGCGGTTTCGAGTCAACTTCCCGGCATGAAACTGCGTCATGCGTTTACTTGGATTCTGCTGGTCGTATTGACATTCCCCGCCGTTGCCGCCGAGACGCGCCGGCTTTCGTTGAAGGATTATCGCTCCAAGATGCAGGCCGGATGGATTGGCCAGATGGCCGGGGTCACCTGGGGCGCGCCCACTGAATTCAAGTTTCGGGATCAAATCATCCCCGCCGACAAAGTGCCGCAGTGGAAACCCGCGCTGATCAACGACGCGTTTGATCAGGACGACCTGTACGTGGAGATGACTTTTTTACGGACGCTGGAGCAATACGGCCTGGAGGTTTCGACCCGCCAGGCGGGCATTGATTTTGCCAACAGCGGCTATCCGCTCTGGTGCGCCAATCACGCGGGCCGCAAAAATCTCCGGGCCGGCATCGCGCCGCCTGATTCCGGACATCCCCAATTCAACGCCTGCCCCAACGATATTGATTACCAGATTGAGGCGGATTACTCGGGCCTCATCGCGCCCGGCCTGCCCCAGGCGGCGATTGATCTCGGGGAAAAATTCGGCCGCCTGATGAATTACGGCGACGGGTTGTACGCCGGTCAGTTCATCGGCGCGCTGTATGCCGAGGCGTTTTTCGAGAGCGATCCGGTGAAACTGGTCGAGACCGCGCTCCGGGCGATTCCCGCCGGGAGCCAATACGCCGAGATGGTCCGCGACCTGTTGGCATGGTATCGCGCCGCCCCCAACGATTGGGAGCTGACTTGGCGCCGCTGCCAGAAAAAATACCGCGAGGATCCTGAATACCAGCAGGCGTCCAACGGCGGCATTGATTGCAAAATCAACGGCGCCTACGTGCTGCTCGGCCTGCTCCACGGCCAACGCGATCCCGATCAGACCATCATCCTCGCCATGCGCGGCGGACAAGATTCGGATTGCAATCCCTCCAGCGCGGCGGGCGTGCTGTTCACGACGCTGGGCATGGAAAACGTGCCCGACCGGTTTCATCGGGAACTCAGCCCGACCGCCGTGTTCAGCCACACGGCTTACAATTTTCCGCAGTTGCTGGCGGTGTGCGAAACGCTGGCGCGGCAGGTGGTGAAACGATACGGCGGCCGCATCGAAACGCAGAACGGCGAGGAATTTTTTGTACTGTCGGTGACGGCACCTCGGACCAGTGCGCGGGAATTGAGCTGGGCGCCCGGCCCCATCGCCAACAGCCGGTTCACCACGGAGGAACGGGCGCAAATCACGGTTGGCAACGTGCCAACGCGCATGCCGGAAGCGGTGGCCAAATTTGCGCCCGGCTGGACCATCGCCGATTGCGGCGAAGACATGAATCCCGGTTTTCGGGCGGAATGGGCGGGGCGTAAAAATGTGTTGGTGACGCATCCGCTTGACCGGCAGACGGGTTGTGTCCTGAGCCGGCAACTCGAATTACCAGCCGGCCGGAAGGCGTCCCTCCGGATCGTTGTGGGGCATGATCCCCAGGGAGATTTCGATCTCATCGTGCGGGTGGACGGCCAGCAAGTGTTACGCCGCCCGGTCAGCCCGGAGACCACCACGGAGGGCCACTGGCTCACCCAGGTGGTGGACCTGTCCGCCTACGCCGGACGAAGCGTGAAACTGGAACTCGTCAATCAACCCTCCGGCTGGGCGTGGGAAGCCGCCTACTGGGCGGAGATCAAATTGAACGTCGAGTAACGCTTTCGCACAGCGGCCCGATGGCGCGTCACTCCCCGGCCGGGGACGGCAAACGCGCTTCCGCTTGAAAACGCACGGTCATAAACGCGTTCGGCTGGTAGGGCATGACAAAGCCGGTCTCGCTCGTCGCGAGGTTCCGTTGTTTGACCTCCACGCCATTGCACAGATGGGCTTCGCGAACGCGAAACGTGGGCAGCTTGATTTCCGCCTCGCCCCGGCGTCCGGCGATCTCCCGCAAACGCAGGATAAAACCATCGCCGTCCTCCGCAGTTTTGAGGGTGACCATTTCCAGGTTCGGCGCGTCCCAAGCGAGGAATGACGCGCCGCTGGCCGGCAGGGGCCGGTCGAGCTGCGAGATCGCCGCCGAGAACGAAGACAGGAACGGATAGGCCAGGACCGGCGTGCGGGTGTCTTGATCGAAACGCGCCAGGTCTTCCCGGCCCAGGTCGCGCCCGCTGGTGATGAAATAACGGAACACGAATCGTCCGCCTTGTTGGGCGCGGTAATTGGTGAACCAGTAATTGTTCATGGCGTAGGAATAAACGTGGCCGTTCCGGAGGGGTAGATGATCCAGCCAAAGGCCGCGGTTGATGTCGGTGAGCGTGACGAGCGGCACGTCGGGCGTGGCCCAGGCGATGGAGAAATTGCCGTCGCGCACGTGGACCACGTTCTGCGGGGTGAACCATTCGCGGCACGCGCCCGGCATCTGATCGGCGTTCGGCCGCACCCAGCCGTTTTGAATCTGGTATTCCATCGCCGGCTCGGCTGCCGCGAACGGAAACGCGAAATAGACCGCTTCCTTGGCGCGCACCTCCTCTTTCTCGACCGTGTTCACGATCTCCACCCGCTTGAGGCCGTCGTAGAGCCGGTATTCGCTGATGATCTTGGGCGTGTTTTTGGACCGGGTTTCCACGATCAACCGCTGTCCCAACGGAGTGCGGCTGACCTGGGTGATCGTGGCCGCTTCGGGCCGATGGATGGTGAGGTTGGCGGGGGGCGTGCCGAAAGTGAAATTGAGGATCAACGAACCTTCCCCGCCGCTGACGTAGAGGTATTCGTTGAGCGCGTACGGCGCGGCGGCGTCGAGCAATTCGCGTTGAGCGGTCTTGTCATACAAGCTCTTGAGCCCGCCGGTCCGCGGATCCACGGTCAGACGATAAAACTCGTTCTCCAAGGTGTCGCCGTCGAGGGTTTCATTGGCCCGATGCGCGGCGGGATCATACCGGCGGATGCCGTAGGCTTTGAACCCCATCGCCGGCACGTCATGGGCGACAAAACGCACCTTCCGCCAGCCGTCCTGTTCGGCGTAAACATCCATCGGCACCGGCTGTTGATCAACGAAATCCACCAGTTGATCGCCAGTGTTCAACTCGACTTCAAGCGGCGCGGTCCGCGCGCGGTTTTGCCAGTTGAAGGCGAGGATGCTGCTGCCGTCCACGGCGATCTGTTGGGCGAGCCGGTTGCAGCCGCGCGCCAGCAGACTGCGGGCGTCCAAGTTGGCGCGCGTGGCGTAGCTCTCCTTGATCTCCCACTGGCGCTCGACGAACTGCCGGCCCGGCTGGGAAATGCTGTTATGCGCGCCCCAGGTGTGTTCGTTGTAAAACATGACGTTCCGCCACGCGCCGTAAAAATCCTCCGCCGGATAACGGTTGCGCGGCTCGAAGAGCGTGGCCAGCGTCGCCGCGGTTTCCGCCGCGGGTAGAATTTGCTGGGTCTGCCGGTTCTGCATCGTCGCGTGCATTGTGGAGCCGACGCCGTCCTCCCAGTACGCCCCGCAATCGCCGCGGTACACCGGCAGGCGGTCGGCGAAATGTTGTTCCACGTAATTGAAATAATCGGCGTCCGTGGCGACGATGAGTTTGGGGAACGCGAAGGTCTCGTTCCACGTCTCGAGGGCGGGCGCGTCGCCGTGCGCCGGAATCGCCGCGTTGTCCACGTAGGCGCCGTAGATCATGACGGCGTCGGGCGCGTATTGCTCGCGTTGATAGCGGATCAGGAACTGCGGCACGCTGCGTTGCAGATATTCAAAACTGGAAACATCGCCGCCCCAGACCGGGCCGGTGAGCCGCTTCAGTTGCACGTAGCTGCGCGAATACCACATGAAAATGCGTTCGCCGTTCATGCCTTCCCACCAGTAGGGCGAATCCTCGTTGAGTTCACTGAAGTGCAGGATGGGCGCACGGGTCTGGTTGGCCCCGTTGGCGAACGCTTTCACGCCCACATCCGAAAAGAGCGTGGGCAGAAACCAACTATGCGAGGGGGCGTCCGTGAGGCAGCCAAACGCAAAATCGCTGCCTTCCGTGCGGTGGTAGCGGTGGGTCAGATACAGCGCGCGGTGCAGCTCCTCGCCGGTGCAGATGCCGGTCATCAAATTCAGGTAAAACACGTTGATGCCGATCCGCTCGCGGCGGGCGTAGTCAAAGAACAACTGCCGCCAGGGCGGCGTGCGGCAATCCAGATAATTCTCCACCAGCCACGATGTCTCGAAGTTGAATTTGTAGGCGGGATGCTGTCGGAGGATTTCAAGCACCGCGTCCGTGTTGCGATTGTCCAGTTCGTTGACGTGCGGTTGCAGATCGGTGTAGCCGACGTCATTGTGGACTTTCGGGCAGATGAACACCTTCCATTGTTTTGCCGGTTTGACCGGGTGCGTGTGCCGGAGCGTCTGGTTGGCCAGCGTCACGGTGATGTCCGCTGAGCCGGTGACGCGGGCGGCGGGAATTTCCAGCGGCTCGACCCAGACGCCGAAATCATACAGCGCGTTGGTAAGCGTAGCGTTAAAGGTCTGACCGCCGAGCGTGACTGCGGCCGTGGCTCGGTCAAATCGCCGAGTGAACGGCACCAGCAGATCGCACACCTCGACGAGTTGATCCCCGCGCTGGTGGAAGAAAATACTCGGCGCCAATTGCGGCGGGGCATCGGGCACCGCCGCCGTCCGGCGCAAACAGAGCGCGTCATAACTCAGGCTGCCCAGCCCCAGCGGGATGAGGCTGATGCGATTGCCCTTGGGCTTGAGCCATGCGGCGGCGATGGGCACCACGAGTTGTTGTTTCGCCAGCAACATGTCGTTGCCTTCCTCCCCCCAGGTGGAGGGCCGCGGCACGGGCCGCAGTGGAAAGAGGCCCAGTTGTTCGTTGACCATGATCTTGAACTGCGCCGGCGCGCCCGTGGAAAACAACAAATCCAGCACCAGTTCGTAGTGGCCTTCCGGCGGTTCAGGCAGATCGAAATAAATGAGATAAGGCCGCTCCTTCACCCGGCCATCCCATCCCACCGATCCGGTGTGGCTGCCGGCAAAGTCGCGGCTCACCACGCTTTCACCCACCTTGAACTCGAGCCGGTCGCGGCCACCCGGAGCGAATTCCATGGCCGCGCCATTGGAAGTGCCGATGGACCAGAGCGGGTCGGGCAAGGCCGCGCCGGCGGCCAGCGCGCCGGCGAGTCCGGCACAGGTGAACAGCAACGTTTTTTTCCAGCGGATTTTTTGATGGCGCTTCATAAGGATGGCGTGGGGGAACTGTGTCGGAATGCGTTCAAAGAGTCAACCGGCGACGCACCCAGAGGAGCACACCGGCGGTGCTGACCAACAAAGCGAGGATGGCCAGCAGCCATAGGAACAATCCCAAGGCCGCCCGCGGTCCGGGCGGCGGCGGCGGCGGATCAGCCGCCGGGGATGAGGCTGGTGTAAAGGTGACCCGGCGCGAGTGGGTGTCCAATTGCGCCCGCTGTGTTTGATCGCCGTTGATGTAGGTCACCTGGGTCAGGTGCGAAGCGCTGGTGAGCGTGTCCAGCTTGGATTCCAAACTCAGCCGGCGTTGCCGCACATCCGCTTTGTAATGCGCCCGCAGGCGAACGTGATGTCCGGTCAACTCCGGGTCCATGCCGGCAGATTCGGCGGTGAGGGGCTGGCCATTAGCGCTCACCACCAGCGCGTCCACCAGGCGCTGGGCGAGCGTTGGCCCGTGCGTTTCCAATTCGGCCAGACTCAATTCCGCATCCTGATTTTCATCCAACTCGGCCATGAAGGTGAGTTCGAAGGGATTAAAAACCAGTTCCAAGTGCAGATATTCCGGCGTGACCGTGAGCCGCATATAACTGATGGGCAGGGTGTGCGCCAGGAGGGAACCGCCGGACAACAGGATTGCGACAAGCAAACCGCGCAACACAAGGGGTAATCCACGGAGCGGGTTCATGTGTTTCCGGACGGTCCGGACGCCGCCTTGAAGCCGAGGAGGACTACGCGGGCAATCCGCTTCCGCATCCAATAGCCGTCCGGGCTTTGGCGGCCGGTTTGTTGACGAATGGGGCGGCGGAACATCGGATCAACTGGATCGGGTTAGAAAATGTTCGATCTCGGCGCGAGTCGGCGCCGACGGTTGGGCGCCAAACCGGGTGACAGAAAGGGCCGCCGCCGCGTTGGCGAATCGCACCGCTTCGAGCAGGGGTTTGCCTTCCCCCAAGGCCACGGCCAGCGCGCCGCAAAACACGTCGCCCGCCCCGGTGGAGTCCACCACCTTGACCTTGAAACTGGGAACGAGTTGGCGAACCCTGGGCCCGTCCACAAAAGCGCCCAGCGCGTCCATCGTGATGATGACGGTCTCCACCCCGCGCGCCCGGAGCTTTGCTGCGGCTTGGGCCGCAGAGGCCTCGTCCCGCACCGGCACCCCGGTCAAGGCGGTGGCTTCCACTTCGTTGGGCGTGAGGATGGAGATGCGTTGCAGCAAGGCCCCGGGCAGCGGTTGCACCGGCGCCGGATTCAGAATCACCGGCACCCGGTGATGCGCCGCCAGTTCCACGGCATCCGCCACGGTTTTCAACGGTGTTTCCAACTGCATAACCAACAGACGGGCGCCGCGAAACGCCGCGGTGGCGCGGTGGAGGTCCGCTGGCGAGAGGCGCGCGTTGGCGCCAGGGGCGACCGCGATGCTGTTTTTGCCGGAAGCATCCACAAAAATCAGGGCCACGCCGGAGGGATTCTGCGGGTCCCGCACCAGCCAATCCACGCAGATCCCGTCGCTGTGAAATCCGTCAATGGCCTGGCGTCCGAACATGTCATCCCCCACCCGGGCAATGAACGTCACGTCGCCCCCCGCCCGCGCCGCGCCCACGGCTTGATTGGCGCCCTTGCCGCCCGGCGCGATGACGAACTCCCCACCCAACACGGTTTCCCCGGAACAGGGAATACGCGGCACCTTCACAATCATGTCCGTGTTGGAACTGCCAATGACCAGAATCTTCGGTTTCATGTTGTCCGTTGGTGACTCCCCCAGCGGCGAGGTTCACTCGGCTGAGGGGCGGCGGTTGCCATGCATCGCTCACATCGGCCGCCGTTCGCTCCATGTTTAACATGGCGGGCAATCCCCCGCCAAACAATGTTCGCCTCCGCCGGGTCACCGGCCAGAACGGCTCACCTTTTCAGTGCGTGAGCAAATTCAACAGGCGCAGGCCGTTGGGCGCGAGTTCCCAGCGTTGCCCGCGATGGAGGACCAGTTTCCGGCAACCCCGCCGTTTTTGTTCGGTTTCGTTGACGGAAAGCAACTGGTAGCGCGCGGTTCCGCGCAGTTCAGACGCGGCCCGCGGAATGACTTCAAAGGGGATGCCGATGAAGTTGAGCGCCAGTTCATAACCGGCAATCCCCTCGTGTTCCGCCCGCGGATTGGGCCGCATCAACGGCCGGTACCGGCGCACCCAGGGAAAATCTTTTACGCGCACCTGGACACGGCACAGTTCGGGCTGGCTGCGCAAATGTTGCAACAAACTGAACCGCTTCCCCTCGGCGCGTTGGGCGAGAAAGACCGCCTGCGGATCAAACCCGAGAAGGTTTTGTCCGTTCCAGTTGCCGTGGTCGTTGCGCTGCCCGGGATACGTCTGCCGATACCACCGCGCGAACTGATCGTTGAGAAACACATTCAACTCGAAATGCAAATGGGCGCGTTCCTTGGAAATGCCTTCGCGCGTGTTGGCGCTGCGCCCCAAGGTGCCCAGTTTCTCCCCCGCCCGCACCACTTGGCCCGTTTTCAAGCCGGGCTGAATGGCCCGCAGATGCGCATACAGGGAATAAATCTCTAAGCCTTCAATCTGATGACGCACCACCAGATACCGACCGTAATTGGAAAGCGAAGGATTGGCGTTGATGTAGGCCACGGTTCCGTCGGCGGTGGCCAGGACCGGGTCGGTGGGCTCGCCCTGACGATCCCGTTGCAGACAGCGAATATCGAGTCCTTCGTGCAGTTGCGCGCCGCTGGAGCGGACACAGCCGTAGCCTCCGCTGGTCCAGGGCCGGCCCACGGTGCCGACGAAATAACGCGCCCCGCCCTCCTTTTCAAAAATCGCTTGATTAGCCGTGGGCAGTTGGAATCGAAAGGGCGGCGACGCAGCGGCAAAAACATTTCCCTCCAGCAACACGGCCCAGCCAAAGAACGCCAGCACCAACCACGAAAAGCCGAACCCGGCCTGGGCTACCATTCTACGCCGGAGGGTCTGCGAGAGCGATGGAGCAATTCCTCCGTGTTGCCTCTGACCGCCGCCAAAGGCCGCCCGGTGCGCCGGCAGATTGTCCGGTTTTACCATCTCTTTTTCTTCCGCTTGCGGTCGAGGTTCATCAAACCGTTCACCACCCGTTCCGCTTCCTCCCGCGTGGCATCCGGGGTGAAGGCAAGTTGCCCATTGGTGATGCCTTGCTGAATCAACGGCGCCGCCAGCCACCGGCTCTGGTCGGGCGTTTCACCAAACTGGCTGAAGATGGCCAGGTGCCGGCCTTTGTTGGCCACGGTGTATTGCTCGAGCAGCAGGGCCCCGCGATGGTCGAATGTCAACCGGATGGCATGCCCGCCCATGACGTCGAAAACGACGGCATTGGTCACCAGCGACTCGTTCAGGAACGGGTGCGGCTCGATTTTCAACGGCAGCGGGTTCTCTCGCATCACGGAGATCATTTGCCCGGGCGCCGTGGTGCGGGCCGGCATGCTCAAATGGACCCGCAGGGTGCTGATTTCTTTTTTCTTTTTTGACTCGGTCGTCTGGCATCCCACGCCGACGAACAAAGCCGTCAGCACCAGCAAATAGGGGTTGAATCCGTTCACGCGCATCCGCATATTGCCGCCAGACAACCGGATTGAATCGGAGATGTAAAGACGCAACTATGAGTCAGCAATACAACAAGGTACAGAAACGTCGTCGCCGTCAGCTCTATCTGAAACGCAAGCGCCAAGCCGCCAAAGCCGCGCGACCGGTCAAAGCCCCGGCCACCCCCGCGGCGGCACCGTCGGCTTGAGCCGCGACGACATTCACTCCTCACCGCCCCTTGGGGCGGTTTTTTGTTGGCGCAACGGAGTTTTGTGGCGACGCAAACAACGGTGAAAATCTTCGGTTCGCGTTGATTGAATGCGCAACGGACCAGAAGAAAAACCCGCCGTTGACATCCGTCTCGCTATTGGTCCCGCCTCCCTTTGCGAACCCGCCCCCACACTGGAAGACGGGAAACGTCCCACCTTCTGTGGCAACTCAATCAACCCACACTCAAGGCTTGGCGCAAAAGTGACAGCAGCCAGCCCGGTATCGCTCCCAACAGGATCACGCCCGCAGCCAGCAATCCGAGCACGATCTGGCTGAAGACCGACACCCGCCATTCTCCGGCGTCCGCCAGCACGTCGGCGACGTAGATTTGCTTGAGCACCTGCAAATAGTAGTAAAGCGACACCACGCTCATGCCGACGGCCAGAATCACCAGCCAGAGCAGACCGAGATTCGGCGCCCCGGTCTTGAGCGCCGCGGTGAACAGATAGAACTTCCCAAAGAAACCGGCCAGTGGCGGAATGCCCGCGAGCGACAACATGAACACCATCATGCACAAGGCCACCACCGGCGCGCGGCGGCAGAGTCCGGCAAAGTCGCTCAACCGGGAATCGCCGGCCCCCTGCTCCACCACGGCGACTACGCCGAAGGCGCCAATCGTGGTTAATCCGTAGGTCGCTGCGTAATAAACGAGCGAGGCGACGGCTTCCGGATCGTGGGCTAGAACCGCGAGCAACATGTAACCCGCATGGGCAATGGCCGAATAGGCGAGCAATCGTTTGACGTTGCTTTGCACGATCGCCACGAGATTGCCGAGCAGCATGGAAAACGCCGCCACCACGGCCACCACTGGCACCCAACCGGCCGCGCCCGCTGGCAAAGCCGCGCTGCCGGCCAGCGGGGTCCCGGCAAAGCCGAGCATCATCAGTTTGGCAAAGATGAAGAAGCTGGCGACCTTGGAACCGGACGCGATGAAGGCGGCGCTCGGCGTAGGCGCGCCTTGATAGGCATCCGGCGCCCAGAGATGAAACGGCACCGCCGCCACCTTGAAGCCAAACCCGATCACCGCCAGGACGAGGGCAACGATCAGCAGCGGATCAAGCCCCGGCGCCGCCAAGGCCGCCGCCAGCTTGTGGAAGTCGGTCGTGCCGGCCATGCCATAGATCCAGCTCAAACCAAACAGCAGGAACGCAGCGGACAGACCACCGACCAGAAAGTATTTCAGCGCCGCTTCGGCGGATCGGATGTTGCGCTTGTTGAACGCGGTCAGGATGTAGAGCGAGAGGCTGGTCATCTCGAGGGCAACAAACAGCATGAGCAGATCGCCGGCACTGACCAGGAACATCATGCCCGCCGTCGCCATAAGGATTAGCGCCAGGTACTCGCCCACGTGATGAGTAAAATCACTTTCAATGGAAATCAGCACCGTGAAAACGGCCAAGGCCAGCAGCGCGACCTTCACGAGCTGCGTCAACGGGTCAACCACCAGCATCCCTTCGAGGGCGTTGGGCGGCACCGGCATCACCAGCATCCAGGCGATGGCAACGGCGCATCCCGCCAGCGTCAGCAGTCCACCGACGGTGAAGCGCAGGCGCAATTCAAGTCCCCGCATGGAGGTGAGGTCCACCGCCAGCACCAGCAAAGCGGTCAGCACCACAATCGTTTCCGGAGCGGCCAGCTTCAGCAGATCGAGATAACTCACAAGCCGCCTCCTTTCCGCAGCCAGTCAAACAACGGGGAGTCAAAACTCGGCACGATGATCTTCAGCAGCACTTTCGGATACAAACCCACCAGCAACGACGCGCCGATCAGCAGTACGGCGCCAATGCGTTCGGGAATCGAAATGGGCGACATCGGTTCCGCGCCGCTACCTGATTCGCCATCCGAAGCCGGCGGCGCCGTGGAGCTCGTTTCACCCGCGTCGCCGAAGAAGGCCTTTTGCATCGCGCGCCACGTGTAGGCCACGCCAATCAAAATTCCGATGCCGGTGATGATCACCAGCGTCGGATACAGTTGCCACGCGCCGATGATCACCTGCAATTCCGCCACGAACCCGCTGAAACCCGGCAGCCCCATTGACGCCACGCCGGCGATGACGAAGGTCACGGTGGCAAACGGCATCACCCGGCTCAACCTCATGCCTTCCAACACCGGCAGCTCCCGCGTGTGCGTCCGGTCATATACCATCCGACCTACAACCGCGAACAACAGCCCCGCGATGATTCCGTGCGAAAACATCTGCAACACCGCGCCGCTCAGCCCGATGGTGTTCAAAGTCACCAACCCCAGCAGCACGAAACCCATGTGGCTCACACTCGAATAACCAATGACGAATTTGAAGTCCCGCTGCACGAGCGCCACCATCGCGCCGTACACGATGCCAATGACGGCCAGCACGGCGATCCACCATTTCCAAGCTTCCAATCCGTCCGGAAACAAGGTCATCGCCACGCGCAAACAGCCGTAGGCGCCGAGTTTCATCACCACGCCCGCCAGCAACATCGAAGCGCCCGTCGGCGCGGCCACGTGACCAGTCGGCGCCCACGTGTGAAACGGCCACATGCCCGCCAGAATGGCAAACCCCACGAAGACCAGGGGGAACGCCCAGATCTGGAATGGGTGCGGGAACGGATATCGCGCCAGCTCGAGAACGTTCATCGTGTGCGCCCCCGCCACGACGTAGAGCGCAATCAAACCGATCAACGCGAGCGCGCTGCCGAAGAAGGAATACAGCACCAGCTTCATCGCGCCGTATTCGCGCCGGGTCGAACCCCAGATGGCGATGAGAAAGTATTTCGGCACGATGGCGATTTCGTAAAACACAAACAACAGGAACAAATCGAAGCTCAGGAACACGCCGTACACGCCGCCGATGAGCGTGAAATAGAAGGCGAAAAACTCCTTCGTGCGCGTTTCGATGTTCCACGAAAACAGCACGCCGCCGAGCGCTGCCAGTCCGGTGAGCAGAACCAATGTCAAACTCACGCCATCCGCTGCCAGATAGTATTGCAGTCCCAACGTCGGCACCCACGCGCGCTGGGTGACCGTCAGAATCTCGCCCGGCTGGAACTGCGCGTAACCGATCAAGCCCGCCACCAATCCGCCAACTGCCGTGGCCAACGCGACCCAACGCGCCGCTGCGGCACTGGCTTTCGGCAGGAGCATCAGCACCAGCGCGCCCAGAAATGAAATGTAGATCGTCCAGGCTAACATGGTTGATCAATTGGGAGGGACGGGTTCCACCCCGTCCCAAAACAAACCTGATCAAGGACAAGCCGAGGCTCGCCTCCGCCGGGAATAGATTTCCACCGTGTGTTCATCACCAAGGTAAAACGTTGAGCATTCCCCAAAACGGCCAATCATCCGGTTTGGCTATCAGACCCTTTCTGACGGGATTCTCGCGAATATAGTTCCACTTGTCTGTGTAACTCTCAGAGCGACGTAGTCGCGTATCCCAACCGTCCCGCTGAAACCGCCAAGGCTGATCGTGGTGGTTTCGTTTGAACTGGCTCTTCCAATACGCGAGCCACTGCTGAAAGCTAAAATTCACATCGCGCGGCGCACAGAACAGATGCAGATGATCCGGCATGAGTAGGTAATAACCCACCAGCCAGGTGTCAGCGCTTCGCCAAACTTCCTCCAATGATTTCTGCACCTCCTTTTGTGCGAGCCAGGGCTCGCGCTTCTCCGTGCAAACCGTAAGGAACACAATCGTTGGTTGCCTGCGCGAAACCAACACCCCACGTGCCGGGTGCTTTCGCCCGATCGTCTCATTTTTCATCGGATGCACGGCTGCCGCATCATCACTGACCTCCCGCAACAAACCAGACAGGGACAGGGTGGAACCTGTCCCTCCCAATTGAAGATGTTCAGTCGTGTTCATCCGCTGTTAAAACTTCAGTTGCTCCACCATTTGCACGGCGGTGTTGTTCACGACGCCAAGGATCAATTGCGGCCACAATCCCAGCACGAACATCAACGCAATGGGAATCGCCAGCATTCCAATCTCGCGCGGCGTCAGGTCCGGGAACTTCGACCATTTCTCGTTCACCGGACCGTGAAACACGCGCTGGAAAATCGTGAGGATGAAAATTGCCGTGACCAGCAGCCCCAGCACCGCAACGCCCGCCGCCCAAGGCGCGAGCGGAAACACGCCTTTGAAAATCAGAAATTCGCCCACGAAGCTGTTTAGTCCCGGCAGGCCCAGCGACGAAAACATCGCAATCCCCATCAGCCCGCACAGGATTGGCGCGATTTTGCGCAGTCCACCGAAGTCATTCAGTCCACGCACGCCGCCACTGCGTTGTTCGATCATGCCCACGCACCAGAACAATGTCGCCGCCGTGAAGCCGTGATTGAACATTTGCAGGAACACGCCGTTCAGCGCCGCGGCTTTCTCCGTCGCGAACTCCGGACTGCTGGTGAATTTGGCGACGGCGAAAATCGCCAGCAGGCAATAGCCCAGGTGGTTGATGGAGGAGTAAGCGAAAGTGCGTTTCAGGTCGCGTTGCGCAAACGCGGCACAGGCGGAAAAAACGACCGTAATAACCGCCAGCGTGAGCAAAACATTTTGCACACGCGGCTCGCCGAGTTGCGCACTGAACAGCGGGAGGAAAATTCTCAGGAGGCCATAGACGCCCATCTTGGACATCAATCCGGTCAGCAACATCGTCACTCCGCAGGGCGCTTCCGCATACGCTGCCGGCAACCACGTGTGAAACGGCATGAGCGGCACTTTTACCGCGAAACCGAGCAGCACGCCGCCAAGGATGATCAGCGCGAGCTGATCGGCCGAGAGGTTGAACCATCCAAGTTTTGCCGATAACGCGCTTGCCAGCGCACCGCTGCGTCCCAGCTCCGCAAGCGCGGGAAAATCAAATTTGCCGGTGGCCAGATAAATGGCGAGGAACGCCAGTAACATCGCCACACTGCCGGCCATCGTGTAGAGGAAAAATTGGTTGGCGGCGGCAACCCGTCCCAGCCCGCCCCAAAGTCGCACCAGGAAAAACGCCGGGATCAAGCTCAGCTCCCAAAAGATGAACCAGTGAAAAAAGTTCAGCGCAGTGAACGTGCCGAACAATCCGGATTGCAGAAAGAGAATGAGCGCAAAGTAAAGATGCGCATTGCGCGTGGGTTGGGCATGTTTCACCGCGCCTTGGCTGGAAGAGGCGGCTTCCGCACCGTCTTCGGCTTCTTCCGGTGTTTCCGACGAGCGCGCCGTGTAATTCGTCCCTCCCAAACGCCACGACGCCAACATAGCCATTGGTGTAACTACGGCGGTGAGCATCACCAACAGCAACCCGAGGCCATCCACGCCAACGAAGTAGTTCACACTCAACGTCGTGATCCATTCGTGTTTCTCCACGAACTGGAGTTCGCCTGAAGCCGCATTAAAAACTCTCCACAGCCCCAGCGCCAATCCGAGCGAGAGCAAACTGGAAGCCAGCGCCACTTGACGCGCCAGCCGCTCTTGACGGCGCAGTCCAGCCACAGCAATTCCCGTCACGAGCGGCAGCAACGTGATGATGGTGAGAATGGGGAATTGGTTCATCGTGCCCCTCCCCAAACCAGGAACAGCACCAACGCCACCAGGCCGACGCCAATGATCCGCAAGTAATGTTGCACCTGGCCGTCCTGCCAGCGCGACATCCACTTGCCGCCGCGCGTCAAGCCAGCGCAGCTTCGGTCAAAACCGAGGTTGATCACCCATTCGTCAATGGCCCGGTTCACCCAGGAAAGCAACAGTGCGCCATAGGCGATGCAGGTCACCACCCCGCCCCAAACCCATTGATCCAAAAACGCGCAGGCACGCGCCGCCCAGGCATTGAAGCGGATGACGGTCAATTCGTAAAGTTCGTCAATCCCGTATTTCTTCGCGAACCATTCATACATGCCCAACGGCAAGGCTTTTTCCAACAGGTCCGGTTCCTCCGCCGTCTTCCGTTGCACGTAACCGTAGAACGCAAGCCCAAATCCGACGCCAACAAAAACCGCGAGCGTGGAAAGCACCATCAGTTGGACGACATCGCGGGTGAAACCTTCCGCCGCTGCGGCGCCGAGGAACGATTGAAACCACGGCCACCATGGCGTGCCGATGGCCCCCAAAGCAACCACGCAAATGGCCAGCGCCACCAATGGCAACGTCATGACGCCGGGACTTTCGTGCGGTTCATGTTCCGCCCGAACGAGCACGAGTTCCGGCGTTTTCGCGGGGCGCGTTTCCCGAGCCGGATAGCCGCGGTAGTTACCCCAAAACACCAGTGCCATTTGCCGCGTCATGTAAAAAGCGGTCAGCACCACGCCTGCAAAAGCGAGGTAAAACGGTCCGGAAGAAGGTGACCAGCCATGCGCCGCATGCAGGATGGCGTCCTTGCTCCAAAAGCCGGAAAAAAAGAACGGTACGCCCGCCAGCGCCATCATGCCAATGGCATAAGTGAAAAAGGTCACCGGCATGAACCGGCGCACTTCGCCCATCTTGCGGATGTCCTGCTCGCCATGACAGCCATGAATCACCGAGCCTGCGCCCATGAACAGCAGCGCCTTGAAAAACGCGTGCGTGATGAGATGAAACATACCGACCGCCACGCCGCCAACGCCCAGGCCAATCATCATGTAGCCCAGCTGTGAAACAGTGGAGTACGCGAGAATGCGTTTGATGTCGTTTTGCGCGACGGCAATCGTCGCGGCAAAAAATGCCGTGATAGCGCCAACCCAAGTAACGACTTGGAGTGCGGTGGTGGTGCCGCCGATGCCATCCACCGTGGCGTTCATCAAAGGATAAACCCGCGCGACGAGGAAGACGCCTGCCGCCACCATCGTCGCCGCGTGAATCAGGGCACTGACGGGCGTCGGACCTTCCATCGCGTCCGGCAACCAAACGTGCAACGGAACTTGACCCGACTTGCCCACCGCACCCGCAAAGAGCAGCAGACCAATCGCGGTTGAAACCATCAATCCAAGGCTGGTGGTTTTGGCCACCAACGCCACCAACGCCGATTGTTCCAAACAACCGGCGCCGCCATCGGCGTAGAACAACAACGTGCCGGTTTCGTGGTAGAGCCAGACCATGCCGAGCAGGAAGGCCACGTCTCCGATGCGCGTGGTGATGAACGCCTTCTTTCCCGCCGCGGCGGCGCTGGGTTTCTGATACCAAAACCCGATGAGCAAATAGGAGGTCAGCCCGACCAGTTCCCAGCAAATGAAGAGCAGCAACAGGCTGTTCGCCAGAACGACTCCAAGCATGGCCCCGGCAAAAAGCGACATGAAACAGAAAAAGCGCGTGTAGTTTTCATCGTCCGCCATGTAGCCCACGCTGTAGATGAAAATCAGCAACCCAACGAACGAAACCATCACGAGCATCACCGCCGCCAGCGGGTCCAGCACCCAACCCAATTGCAGCAGCCCGGCGTCGCCGGCGGCGAATTGCAACCAGGTAAAATTGTAAAACTCTTTGGGACCATTGGGCGTGTAATGCCCGATGGCGTGTCCCAACGCCCACACCGACAACAAACACGCTCCAATCATCGAACCGATGGCCAAGGTCGCAGAAGCCCGGCGATGACGCTGCGGCAACACGGCGCTTAACCCTGCAGCCAGGAACGGCAGCGCAGGTATCAGCCAGAGGTTTTTGACGATCCAAAACATTCTATTTTCCAGGCGGACAAAGGAGCGGAATTGTTTCGCGTTTATTCCGGCGATAGACGCGGAAATCCTCCCAATCGAGCGTTACGACCGGGTGTTTCGGAAAAAGTTCGCTCATTCGTATCAAGCACAGATCGGCCAGATCAGGTTGACGATCGGCATACCGACTCGCCAACGCATTGAGCTGCAGCAGATGGTCATTACAGTCGAACGCCAGCGTTACAATTCCCTCCTCCAATAACTCAAAAACGCGCTTGCAGTTCCGCAGGTGAAAGGCGGTTTCGGCCAGCACGGCCTCACAGGTCAGGAGCGGCTCATCCAACTGGGCTGCCACGTTCACCGCCCAATCGTGAAACGCGTCATCGCGGCTGACAAAAGCCACCAAAAAGCCGGTGTCAGCGATGCCCCTCATGAACGCGAGAATCCTTTGCGTCGCGACAAATCGCGAGGGAGACCCTTGATACTGCCGGCCAGGCGCATGAATGGGCGATTACCAGCGGCGGCGCGGGCTTTCTCCAGTTGATCGCGCACCACCTTGCCTTGGGACACTCCCGTGCGCTCGGAGGTTTCCGCCAGCCATTCGGCCAACTCCTTGCTAAGACGGACTGTAATTGTATGACTCATATGACAAAAGTGTATTCGTCTGCCACGCGAGCGGCAAGTGCCTTGCAACCCACTGCCGGTATTGGCGGCGCGGACATCAACCAGAGGTTTTTTACGATTCAGGCCATTCAATTTTTCTATCACGCGCGAAGTTGTCCGCGTATCAACTCGCACCTTGTGGGTAACGTGTTTGATGTTAAGATTTAAGCGTATGGCAAATCTCACGTTGGAAGCCACCATTGACCACGGCCGCATCATTGTGGCCGAACCGGAAAAACTGCCGACGACGGGGAAGGCGCTGCTCACCATTCTGCCAGAATCCCGCAAACCCGATTGGGACAAGATTTCGTCGCTGCTCGGCACGCTGAAGACAGACATTGATGCGACCGAGTGGCAGCGGCGGATTCGTTCAGAATGGGACGAGCGTGAACGCAAACAGTGGGGGCAAACCTGATGCGTTGGTTGCTCGATTCGAACGTCTGGATTGAGGCGGCCGCCGGTTTGCCGTGCGCATCCCGGATACTGGCTCAAGCGGCAACAATTGATTGGTGCGGTTTTTCGTCCATCAGCCGTCTCGAAGTGCTTGGTTTCCCAAACATGACTGTTACGGAAGAAAGTGCGTTGCTTGCCATCCTGGCTCAGTTTAACGAGATTCCCGTGTCGAGCCACGTCATTGACCGAGCCATTCAATTGCGTCGTCAAGTAAAACTCAAAGTCCCCGACGCTATTATAGCTGCCACCGCCCTCGTGCAAAACGCTGCTCTCATCACCCGAAACACTGCGGACTTCAAACACGTCTCCGTCCTGGCGGTACACGATCCCGCCAGTTTCTGATCGGCTGTGTTTCGGTTTCATCCCTTTAGTTGGTTCACTTCGTCCACGTTGGTGGTTTGATAATGCCGGTAAATGGCAATGATCAACGCCAGGCCGACAGCCGCTTCCGCCGCCGCAATGCCAATGGCGAAGATGGTGAACATGATGCCGGTCAACGTTTCCGGATGTTCACTAAACCGCCAGAACGCAATGAAGTTCAGATTCGCCGCGTTGAGCATCAACTCGATTCCGATGAGGATGATGATGGCGTTGCGCCGCGTCAGCGCTCCCACCAAACCGATGCAAAAGAGCAACGCGGACAGAAGCAGATAACCCGCGAGCGGTGTCATGAGAGCCCTCCTTCCGGAGTGGGGGGCGGCATAACGGAAGGCGGATTCCCCGGCTCTTCCAGATCCGCGCTTTCCTTTTCCCTTTTCCCGCCCGCCGGCGCCTCTTTCATCGCGATGATCACCGCCCCGATCAACGCGGCGGTGAGCAAGAGTCCGATCACTTCCAGCGGCAGAACAAATCTCGTCATCAACGCTTCGCCAATTTGTTTGACAGTGACGTCAGGCTCGGGCAGCGGCTGACGATCTCTAATGACGCTTTGCCGAATGGCCCAAGCCAGCGTCGCAAAGACGGCCAACGCGACGCCTCCGCCCCAGACCCATGAGGTTGAAAACAAAGATCTCTCGGGCGCGAGCCCGCCGCGGGTGAGCAGAACAGCGAACACGATAAGGATCGTCACCGCGCCCACATAGACGAGTATTTGGGCAAACCCCACGAATTGCGCGTCGAGGTTCAGAAAGGCAGCGGCGATGCCAACGAACGCCACCACCATCGCCAGCGCGCAATGCACCAAGTTGCGCAGCAGCATGGCGGCCAGGGCGGCAACTACGGTCAACAGGGCGATCAATGCGAAAGAAAGTGTCATGCGCGGAACGAGGCAATCAGACAATGGAGCGCACGCGCGACGGAGGATCGCACGCAAGGCGTGGCGACCACCCGGCGGCGCAACGATGCAACGGTTGAACAATGCAAGCGGCTCATTCAGCGTAGCGATAAACGCGTTTTCTCACCCGCCGGTGGCCCCACAGCCCCCGCCCCAAGGCGACATAGGGCACAATGACCATCAAGACGCATACCGCCCAACGCCAGCCGGATGCGGACAGATAATGCCAGACCGCCACGGTCAGCAAATTGATCAACGTCAGTGGCAGCAGAAATTTCCAAGCAAAATTCATGAGTTGATCCAGCCGCAATCGGGGCAACGTGCCGCGCAGCCAGATAAACACGAAAATGAGTCCCAGCAGTTTGACGAAGAACCAGAACCACGACGGCAGCCAGGCCAGCCAAGGAAACGGGGCGTGCCATCCGCCGAGAAACAAGGTGATGGCCAGGCCGCTGATGACAAACAGCCCGAGGTATTCCGCGAGGAAAAACAGGGCGAATTTGAAGCCGGAATATTCGGTGAAATAACCGGCCACCAGTTCGGATTCGCCTTCCGGCAGATCAAAGGGCGAGCGGTTCGATTCGGCGGTGGCGGCGATCATGAACAGCACAAAACCCGCAAAGCCCCACGGCGTGAACACAAACCAAGCCGGCAGGAATCCCGCCTGCCCCGCCTGGGCGGCGATAATTCCGGTCGTGGACAGCGAACGCGCAATCATGATGACCGGCACGGCGGCGAGAATGAGCGGAATTTCGTAGCTGATCATTTGCGCAATGGCCCGCATGGCGCCCAGCAACGCGTATTTGTTGCGGCTGGACCAGCCCGCCATAAAAACCGCCAGTTCCACCGCCCCCCCCACCGCAAAGAAGAACAGCACGCCGGCGTCGAGATCGAGCGCCACCATGTTGCGGCCCACCGGCAGCACCGCGTAGGCGAGGATCACAGGGACGACCATGACCACCGGCGCGAGGAAATGCACAACTTTGTCCGCAGCAACCGGCACGACATCCTCCTTGATGAGCGCCTTGATTCCGTCCGCGGCCGGCTGGCCGAAGCCCGCCAGTCGGATTTGCGTGAACGGAATGCCGACGCGGTTCGGGCCATGCCGATTTTGCATGCGGCCCAGCCCTTTACGTTCCAGCACTGTGGTGATCGCAAACAGGGTGGCAAACACGCCGATGATGGCTGCAACCATGACAACCGCCGAAATGAGGAGCGTGGCCAGCGGCTGCCACGCGGGCGGAAAAAGTCCGGCCAAAAACGCCACCAAAAATTGCTTGGTGGTTACAAAAATTTGATCCAGAGCGTCCGTCATGTAAAAACCCAACCCGCCAAAATACGCCGCGAGAGTCTGGCGCAGGATGAAAACCGAAAGCCGGCGGGGAAACAAGCCTGAACCAACCCACCGGCGGCGCTGGAAATCATCGTCCGCGGCGGCCTTGATTCCCGGTTACTGGACGAATGAGGGTCTGGACTCACGACGCGGACGGGGGTGGCGCGACGGGAGCGGGTGCGGCCGCCTTGGCCTTGGCTTCCGCCGCCGCCCGCGCTTTGGCTTCCTGCTTGGCTTTCTCGGCGGCGAGAACGGCGTCTGAAGCGGCGGCGTCCGTGGGATGAATCCGGTGATAATGCGCGTTGGGTTTGGCCAATTGTTTCTTGTGGAAGAGCAACCCGCCAAACCGGTCCGCCGTGCTCAATTCAAATTCGGTATCCATCTTGATGGATTCGAAGGGGCAGACCTCCACGCAAATCTGGCAACTCATGCAGACGGCCAAATCAATGTCGAAAACCGCCGGATAAAACTGCATTTGCCCCTTGTAATCCGGTTTCTTGTCCTTGCTTTTGACGATGTAAATGCACTGGGGCGGACATTCCTTCTCGCAAATCTGACACGCCACACACCGCAACCCCTGCTCCCAATCATCGCCGTCATAAACCAGAAAGGGAAACTGGCGCGTGTTTTCCGCGAGCGGTTGCCGCGCGTCCGGGTAAGGCACGGTGGTCAGCCGACGCTCGCTGACGAAGCTGCCGAAGAAATTCCTCGCCGTTTCCGCCAGTCCTTTGATGATGCCTTTGCCGAGCATGAGAAAATTACTGGGGATTAAATGGCAACGATTCGGACGCCAACCGGATCGGATAAACCGACGGTGGAGCGGACCGGGAAAAACCGGCGGCGATCAACGACGGGCATTTCATCGGTCCACCTCGCCCAACACAATGTCCACACTGCCAAGAATGATGACGACGTCCGCCACCAACTGGCCGAGGCACATGTCCTCAAGGATGGTCAGGTTGATGAAGCTGGGCGGACGCACGCGGTAACGATACGGATGCGGGCCGCCCTCGCTGATCAGATAAAATCCCAGTTCGCCCTTGGGCGCTTCAATGCGGCCGTAGGCTTCGCCGGGTTTGGGACGGAACCCGCGCAACCGGGCCTTGGGATCCATGATCGGCCCCTCGGGCAGATCCGCGAGCGCCGCCCGCAGAATCTTGAGGGATTCGCGCATCTCCAAAATGCGCACCATGTAGCGATCGTACACATCGCCGTGCTCGCCCAACGGCACCTGGAAATCAAACCGCTCATAAATGCCGTAGCGATCCACTTTGCGGATGTCGTAGTTCACGCCACTGGCGCGGAGCATGGGCCCGGAAATGCTGGCGTTCACCGCCAGCGACGCGGGCAGCACCCCCACGCCTTGGGTGCGGGCCATGAGGATTTCGTTCTCGTTGAGCAACGCCTCGAACTCGTCGAGAAAGGCCGGAAATTCAGCCACCAACCGCTGGGCCTGCTCCCGCCAACCCGGCGGCAGATCACACCGACAACCGCCGAAGCGCATGTAATTGCACATCATCCGCGCGCCGGTGAGCGCCTCAAACAAATCCAGAATCTTCTCGCGTTCGCGGAAGGCGTACATGAGCGGCGTGCCCGAGGCGCCCATGTCCTGCAGCAAAAAGCCGCCGAGACAGGCGTGATTTTGCAGCCGGGTGAGTTCCGCCGTGATGACGCGGATGTATTCGGCGCGTTCCGGCACCTGCAATCCGGCCAGCTTTTCCACGGCCAGCGCGTAGGCCCAGTTGTTCGTGAGCGAACAGAAGTAATCCAACCGGTCCGTGTACGGCATTGAACCGAGGTAACTCATGCTTTCGGCAATCTTTTCGTGGTTGCGATGCAGATACCCAAACACCGGTTTCAGCTTCACCACGCGCTCGCCGTCCAGGACCAAGTTCATCCGGAACACGCCGTGAGTGGACGGATGCTGCGGGCCCATAGAGATTTCGAGCAATTCACCCAGCGCCCCGTCCGCCGGCGAAGGCGGGGGGACCAGCCGGTGGCGTTTTCCGTTGGTTGCCGCCGCGATACTCATGTCCCCGCCTCCCCGCGGCCGGACCGCCGGGCCTTCACCAGCACCTCATCGTGCGGGGTGGGCTCGTATTCGTAGTCATCCGGCTCGACATAATCCTTGCGCATCGGGTGATCAGTGAATTCGTCCCACATCAGAATCCGCCGTAAGTCGGGATGCCCCGTAAAGACCACGCCAAACAAATCAAAGACCTCGCGTTCCTGAAATTCGCACCCGCGCCACACCGGCGTCAGCGACGGTACCTGGACCTGATCCGAGCGATTTTCGGTTCGCAAACGCAAGATCAACGGCCCGTGTTTCAACGCGACGGAATACAAGTGGTAAACCACTTCCAAAAAACCGGGTCGTTTGGTTTTCCGGATTTCCTCAACGGACGTCTCGACTCCGTCCACAAGCCGGGTGGTTTTTACTTTCTCGGTGCGTTCCGTCTCGGGCCAATCCACGCCGGTCACGTTGGAACAGAAATCGAAGCGCAATTCGGGATCCTCCCGGAGAAACTGCGCCACCGCCACCGCGTGGGAGTTGTCCACCCAGAGGGAGTGTTGGCCGGAGGGACTGTCGTTGGGCACCATCTCCACGACCGCCCCGGCAACCGCCGCCTCAATCCGCGCCTTGATCTGTGCGAGCGTTTCCATGCCTAAGCCGCGGGCGTGATGGAGGGTGGCTGCCAGATTTCGGGGTTGTTGGGCGGCACGAGATCATGCGCGCCAAATTCCGGGATCGGATACTCACTGGGCGCCGCGGCGATCAAGTGACGCGGCCGATGCGGCCCGGTCAAGGGTTGCGCCGCAATTTTCTGTTGCAAGGTCATGAACGCATGCAACAACGCTTCCGGCCGCGGTGGACAGCCGGGGATGTGCACGTCCACCGGGAGATAACGGTCAATGCCTTTGAGCACATTATAGCCCTGCTTGAACGGGCCACCCGAGATGGCGCACGCGCCCATGGCAATAACGTATTTGGGTTCGGCCATCTGATTGTAAAGCCGCACGACCTGGGGCGCCATTTTTTTGGTGACGGTGCCGGCGACGACCATCAAATCCGCCTGCCGGGGCGAGGGACGAAACACTTCCGCCCCAAACCGCGCGAGGTCCCAGCGGGCCATCGAGGCGGCGATCATTTCGATGGCGCAACAGGCCAGTCCGAAGCCGAGCGGCCAGACGGAGTTTTTGCGGCCCCAGTTGTACAGCTCCTCCAAGGTCGTGAGGAAAATCCCCTGCTTACGCAGCTCGCTTCGAAGCGCCGTCTCCATCATTACCCGACCTTCGTCCGTTTGGATTGAACCATACCGGGCGGCGCGCCCGGTCTCCGGAGTGGCCGTCTCAACGCCATGTCAACACGCCTTTCCCCCACGCCCAAACCAGCCCCTCGACCAAGAGCAACAGGAACACGAGCATGGCCACCGCCGCCCCAACTGGCAGACCGGTAAACGCCACCGCGAACGGCAGCAGAAAAACCGCCTCCACATCGAACACGAGAAACACAATCGCGTAGAGATAGTATTCCGACCGGAACCGCACCCAGGCATCGCCTTGGGATTCGAGGCCGCATTCATAAACCGCGTTTTTCCCCGGGCCCGGTTTGGCGGGGGAAAAACGCCGCCGCCACAACCACGCCAGAGCCAGCGGCCCCAACGCAAACAGCACGGCCGCGATCAGGAAGACCACCAGCACGAGATAGCTATCGGATGCCAACGCCATGATGCGGATATTCAAAGTGTAAAGCTGACGGGCGGGGACTGTAGTCGCCGGGCGGTCCCGTGTCAAGATTCCGCCCCGCTTCGGTGCTCCGAAAAACAGCTTGAAGTGGCGACCCGGGTTTCCCATCGTGAACGCACCAACCATGAATATGCTTGCGTCACCCGCCGCCCGGCCCATCGTCCTGGCAATCCTTCTCCTGGCAAGTTTGCGAATCCCGACCGGCGCCGCCGTGCTGGAAGCCGGCGTGGCTGAGGTGGACATCACCCCGCCGCTTGGACATCGCATGGCCGGGTATTTCAACGAACGACTGGCCACCGGCGTGCATGATCCGCTGCACGCCAAAACCATCGTGCTCCGGCAGGGACGGCAGCGCGTCGCCTTGATTTTCTGCGATATCCTCGGCATCACGCGGGAGGTGTCCACCCAAGCCCGGGCGCGCATCCACGCCCAGACCGGCATTCCCGTGCGCAACCAACTGATCGCCGCCACGCACACCCACACCGGACCGCTGTATCACGACGTGCGCCGGGACGCGTTGCATGCGCGGGCGGTGAAAAAATTCGGATACGATCCGGCGGAAACCATTTATTACCCCGATTTTCTGGTGGACCAACTGGTGCGCAGCGCGGTGGAAGCCCACGCGCGGCTCGCCCCGGCCCGATTGCGGGTGGGCACCGCGCACGCTGAAGGACTGGCGTTCAACCGCCGTTACCACATGCAGGACGGGCGGGTGGTGTTTAATCCCGGCGTGTTGAATCCCAACATTGTGCGTCCCGCCGGTCCGGTGGACCCGGAAGTGGGATTGGTCTTCGTTGAGGCCGCCGACGGAACGGCACTGGGCAGCCTGATCGTTTTTGCCTGCCATTGCGACACGGTGGGCGGCACCGAATACAGCGCGGATTATCCGTTTTTCCTTCAGGAAACCTTGCGCGCCAAATTCGGGACGGAGTTTTGCTCCGCGTTTGCCGCCGGAACGTGCGGCGACATCAACCATATCAACGTGACGACGCGCACGACGGCGCGCAAAGGAGAGATTACCGCCCGCATCGGCAACACCCTGGGCGCGACGGCCCTCCAGGTTTATGCCGACGCCCCGCACGTCGCCCGCCCGCGACTCGCGGTGCGCCACCAGGTTTTCAAGGTGCCGCTGCAAACGGTCACCGCCGAGCAAGTGGCCGCCGCGCGCGCGCGACTGGACCAGGACGGCTTGGAAAGCGGCACGCTGCTGGAGCGTGCGGAGAACGTCAAGGCGCTGGACTTGGATCGCCGCGGCCCAACGTGGCCGGTGGAAGTGCAGGTTTTTCGATTGGATCGCGACACGGCGTTGGTGGGATTACCCGGCGAAATTTTTTGCGATTTGGGCCTCGCCATCAAACGCGCCTCCCCCTTCCCCCGCACGCTGGTCATGTCGCTGTGCAACGACCGCCCCGGCTATGTTCCCACCAAGAAAGCGTTCGCCGAGGGCAGTTATGAAGTGCTCAATTCGCGCGTCCAACCCGGCGGTGGCGAACGCCTGGTGGAGTCGGCCCTGACCCTGCTCCGGCAACTGCACTAACCGCGAGCCCAGCGTGTCCGAGCGCCCTTCGCCCTCCTCGTCCGGGCCCGGTTTGATTCCGTCGCTCGGATTGTTTTCCACCATCATGCTGGTGATCGGGGGCGTCATCGGCTCGGGGATTTTTCGCAAGCCGGGCGTGATGGCGGGCCAACTCGCTTCCCCGGAATGGTTGCTGCTCGTCTGGTTGCTGGCCGGGGTCATCACGCTTTTCGGCGCCCTCACCAACGCCGAGATCGCCAGTATGATTCCCGAAACCGGCGGGCAATATGTCTATTTCCACCGCATGTATGGACCGTTCTTTGCGTTCCTGTACGGGTGGGCAATCTTCATCGTCATCCAGAGTGCGTCCATTGCGGCGGTGGCCTATGTCTTTGCCGAATACACTGCTCCGTTCGTGACCCTGCCGGAGGCGGCGCCCGAACTGGCCCGCTGGTCTTTTCATCTGCCATTCATTGGCGACGTCACCCCGCTGCACGAACTCGGCGTCAAAAGCCTGGCAGCCGTCCTGATTGGCGTGCTCACAGTAGTGAACATCCTCGGGGTGCGCTTCGGCGGGTTGTTACAAAACATCTTCACCATCGGCAAAGTGGCTGCCCTGCTGTTGCTGGTGCTGGGGGCGTTTCTGCTGCCCACCGGCGGAACGACGGCCAATTTCACCACACCCGCGGGCGCCGATGTCCCCGGCGGACTCGCGCTCGTGGCCGGCATCGCGGCGGCGTTGCAGGGGGCGTTCTGGGCTTATGACGGCTGGAACAAGCTCACCTACATCGCCGGGGAAGTGAAACGCCCGCAACGCAACATCCCGCTGGGCTTGTTCTGGGGCATGCTCGCCGTCACCGCCATTTATCTGATCATCACCCTCGCCTACGCCTATGTGCTCCCGGTGGAGGAAATGGCGAAATCAAAGCTCGTGGCGGCGGATGTGGCGGAACGAATGTTCCCCGGCGGCGGACGTTGGGTGGCGGCGCTGGTGATGGTTTCCACGTTTGGCACCGCCAACGCCATCATCCTGGCCACCGCGCGGTTGTATTACTCGATGGCCCGCACCGGGGTGTTCCCTCCCCTCATGGGCCGCCTGCATCCACGCTACCGCACGCCGTCCGGCTCGCTTTGGGTGCAGGGCGTCTGGAGTATTCTGCTGTTGTTCAGCGGTACCTTCGACACACTCACGGACACCCTGATTTTCGTGAGCTGGGTGTTCTACGCGGCGGGGGCGTATGGTGTGTTCGTCCTGCGCCGGCGCGAACCAGAGGCGCCCCGCCCCTACCGGGTGCCGGGTTATCCCTTGGTGCCGTGGGGCTTCATCATTTTCTCGGCGCTCTACCTTGGTTTCACAATTTACAACGATCTGGTGGCCTACCGCGCGGCGGTGGCCGCCGGTCAACCCGCCCTGATCAATAGCGCTTTTGGCATGGCTTTGGTGCTGATTGGCACACCCGTTTACTGGTTCTACCGCCGCCGCCGGCCTCCGCCATCCTGACTTGTTCAACCGAACGCCGGCATCCCTCGAGTCTGCCGGGCTTGGGGCATCTTTCTTCAACATCGAAAGTGTCGCTTCTCCAAGGGTGTATTTTCAAAAGAGGCCGCGCGTGATATAGTCTCCGCGTTGTGATGAGGCAAAGCCGTTGTCTTCAGGGGGCCGCTGGCTGGGGAGCGATTCTGGTTTTCGCCGCCGGGGTCGCGGCGGCATCTCCGTTCCTTTACGGGATTCATGATCACGAACCCGTGCCGACCGAGTTTCTCAACCACATCAAAGCCGGCACCGGCGGGACCGGCGGTTGGGTGACCGCCACCGTGGCGGTGGGCGCTGATCCGAACGATCTTTCCGGTGCGGATTTCACCGCGCTGGCCCAGGCCGGGCATACGGTCATTTGCCGCATTAACTACGGCTATTTCCCCAACGGCACGATTCCCGTGCCTGCCCAATGGGATGCGTTCGCTCTCCGGGTCCGCAATTTCGTCGCGCATTCCTCCGGCTGCACCATCTGGTTGATCGGCAACGAAACCAATCTGCCGATCGAGTGGCCGCTCGATTCCAGCAACAACCGCTTTAATTACATCTCGCCCCAGGCGTACGCGGTGTGCTTTCGCAAAGTGGCCGACGCCATCCGATCGGTCCGGCCGCATGACACGATCCTCCCGCAGGCGCTCGCGCCGTGGGCCGGGCCACTGGGGCCGGGCAGTTTCCAAGTGGGCGGCACGCAGTATCCCCACGACGGCCTGCCCCTGAACTGGGTCACGTATCTGAACCAAATGCTCACCGCTATTGCGGCCAGCGGTCCCGTGGACGGCATCGCGCTGCACGTCGGATCGCGCGGCTACACTTACGCCGACATTCACAGTCCGGCAAAAATCAACGCCGGCGGACAAGATCTGTATTGGAGCTTTTACGTTTACAAAGATTGGGTGGATTACGGCATTCCCCCCTCGCTGTATCACCTGCCGATTTACGTGACGGAATGCAACGGGCTGTATTACTGGAAAGGCGGCGGACCACCGGGCGAACCGCTGGATCGGCATTATGAACCGGGGTGGCTCCAGGAAGTTTTCGCGGAGGTCAATCGTTACAACCAAAGCGCGGCCACCAATGCGCGCCCGATTGTGCGTTGTGTGAATTTCTATCGCTGGTGCGCGTATTGCGACGGTTGGAACATTGACGGGGCGGACAATCCTTACCGCGGCCAGATCTTCGCCGATCTGGACGCCGCCGTCGCGCAGCAATATCGCTGGCCGACGTACGTGGTTGCGACCGATCCGCCCGCCGCTCCGACCGGACTCACGGCTACCGTCGGCAACGGCAAAATCACGTTGACCTGGCATACAGTAGCGTTCGCGGAGACCTACACCGTCCAGCACGCCGCCGGCGGCGGCGGCCCTTATTCCGTCGTCGCCAGCAATGTCACCGAACCCCATTTCGTCCACACCTCATTCACTCCCGGCACGCCCTGTTTCTATCGCGTGACCGCCCGCAATACCATCGGTGAAAGTCCGGTCTCCAACATCGCCACCGCCACGCCCACCAACGGATTGCCCGATGTCATCGTCACCGCCGTCAACTGGACGCCCGCCCATCTCTTGAGCGGCACCGCGGTGGTCTTTCGGGCCACGGTGAAAAATCAGGGCAGCGCGCCCACGCCCACCAGTCCGGCGCTGCCGTTGGGCGTGGGGTTTGGCGTGAGCAGCGGCGGGAACTACACTTGGGCCACCCATACGGCACCCTTGGCGGTGGGCGCGTCGGTGACGCTGACGGCCACTGGCGGCGCGGATGGACGCAACCAATGGCTCGCCACGCCCGGCCCGCACACGGTCACCGCCCACGTGGATGACGTGAATCGCTTCGCGGAAGGTCGGCAAGACAACAACACCTTGAGTGCGACCTTCAACGTCTGGCATGCCCGCCACGCGTTGAATTCCGGCGGGGCGGCGGCGGGCGCGTTTGCGGCGGATAATTGGGTTGTCGGCGGCGACACCTATTCCGTTCCAAACCCCATCACGACCAACGGCGTGCTCCACGCCGCGCCGCCGGCGGTGTATCAAAGCGAACGCTGGGGAGATTTCACGTACGCCCTGGGCAACCTCATGCCCGGTGCCCGCCACACCGTGCGTTTGCATTTCGCCGAAATTTTCCATGCCGCGGCGGGCTTGCGCCGCTTTCACGTGGCCCTCAATGGCACCCCCGTGCTGACGAATCTGGATGTGTGGGTAGAGGCGGGCGGTCAATTCCGGTCGCTCGTCAAATCGTTCGACACCTTCGCGGACGCCGATGGCAACGTCACTGTGGCGTTTTCACAAGGCGCGGTTGATTGGCCCAAATGCAGCGGCATCGAACTGTTTTTCGTTGCGCCACCCGTCAACACGCCGCCCCTCGTGCCGCCCGTTCCGACCCAGTTCATCAACGCGGGCCAACTGCTCGCGTTCATCGTAACGGCCAGCGATACCAATGTGCCCGCGCAAACCCTCGCTTTCAGCCTGGCGCCGGGCGCTCCCGCGGGCGCAACGATTCATCCCACCACTGGCCGGTTGACTTGGACCGCGCCGTCCACCGCCGTGCCCCTGACCAATTCCGTAACCGTCCGCGTAGCCGACAACGGATCGCCGCCGCTGACGAGCACCGTCACGTTCAACATCATTGTCATTCCCGCCCCGCGAACTTCTGACTCCGCCCTGCTCGGAGACGATGCTGTCTTCAGTTGGCGGGTGTTTCCCGGGAAGACATATCGCGTGTGGTTCAAGAATGAACTGACGGACGCCGCGTGGCAGGTTTGGGGCGACGATGCTCCGGCGGCCGGCGACCGACTATGGATCACCAATCATCCGCCGCTGACGACCCACCGGTTCTTTCGCTTGCAGCAAGTGAATTGACACCCGGTCAAACCGGCCGGCGGACACGAAGGTCCGCGCTCCGATCCACGCTTTGGGACGGCAACTTCGTCAACCCCTTATCCGATTCAGTGATCGGACAATTTTCATTTTGTGGGGGTGGCGCCTCCAGACCCCCGCCTTCTTTTTGCGCGCGCCCTCACCGTGTCCTCTCGTCAAGAGGGTGAAAGTTTTAGAAACCAAAAATTAAAGCCCCCTCACACACCGAAAACCCATGTCGTTGTAGGCGCTTGATGGCGCGACGCTGCCGCGATAAGCGCATCGGGTGTAGTTTGCGCCGAAGTGCCAGTTGCCGCCGCACCGGCAAACGCGCTGAATGGTTTCAGCGCCTTCATGATGGCCACCCCAAATCTATTACCCTGCACAGGCGGTTTTCTAGCCGAACCAGGTCCCCCGTAAAGCCCGAATATCCAACAAATGCCGGCGTGCCGGTTGGCAGGTTTTGGTTCGCCTCGGGCCCACGCCAGCACCGGGTGAGGGCACCCGGCCTACCGGGCGGATTCTTGTAGGCCGGGTCCCCTGACCCGGCGTTCCGGGATGCGCCAGCGCCAATATTGCGTGGGCGCGTGCCAGCGCCGGGTGGGGACACCCGGCCTACAGGGTAACGCGCCATTCCGGGGAGGGCTGGGGGCTTCACCGGGCGCTCGATTATTCCCAAAATCGCGACTGCGGCGCGGGGCTTTTCTTTCCACTCGCACGCGCTTAACCCTTCCCCGCTGCCCTCCGCAGTCAGGTCGCTCGTCCCTCGCTCGCCTCGACTGCTCCGGGCCAAGCCGCTCTACCATTTGAGCTCACTGACCTGGGGGGCGGACAGCGCGGAACCCTACATCGTAGTACCGGGCCTCCGGTGCGAAATAGTAGCGGTCGGCCGTCCGGCAGTAGCTCACGTAGAAGCCCCAACCGCCGCCGCGAAGCACACGGTACGAGCCCGAGGCGGGGCCCCGAGGGTCAGTCTGCCAGCCACTCGAATATGAATCATACCAGTCCCAACACCACTCCCCCAAATTCCCCACCATGTCATATAACCCATACCCGTTCGCCTCAAAATACCCCACCGGGCTCGTATAGGGATAACTGCCAGAAACGAAGTTCGGATGAAAACCTGCCGGGTAACTCAAGTCATAAGAACAGGGGTAGCCCGCGTAGTAGTTCGCCCGGCTGTGGGAGATGGTGTCCGTGTCAGCCCACGGAAACCGATGCCCGCCCACCCCGCCCCGCGCCGCCTTCTCCCACTCCGCCTCCGTCGGCAAACGATACCCATTTGCAGCCCATTTCGCGTAGGGCGCGTTCGTCCCGGCCTTATAGATCGTCGTCAATCCCGCCTCGTTGCAGTAACACGGCACCAACCCCTCCTTCTGACTCCGCGCATTACACCACTTCACACAGTCCCGCCAGTTAACCGTATGCACCGGGTGATTGGCCGCCTTTCCCGCTCCAGCGTTCTCATAAACATACCCATTGCCCCCGTTCCACCCCTTCACCTCGTCCCACAACGCCTTGGTCACCTCATACCGATCCATGTAAAACGCACTCACATACACCGTGTGCAACGGCAATTCTTCAGGCCTGCCTTCACTTGGGTCCATACAGTTGCCCATCGTGAAGCTGCCGGCGGGAATCAGCACCATGCCCGGGGGCGGCAGTACCTCCACGCGGTAATACTGCTGTGTGACCGTCGCCGCGGCGGCATTCGTGAACCAATATGGGCTTTCACTGACCATCAAATTCGTTAACACCTCCCACTCCGGTTGGCCCAGATTCGTGCAGCATTGGATCCGGTTGGTAACCCCCAATTCACTCTGCACGCTAAACCGCACCACGCCCCCCGCCACCGTGAGGTTCGTGATTACCGGCGCCGCCCCCTGCGCAGTCAACCCGGCCGCGAGCGCCAGTGCGCACAGCCCAATGCTGATTCCCGGGGATTTGCTTCTCATGTTCTTATTCATAGAACCTCCTTTCTTGTGCGCGGGACGAAGCGGCCCTCCCCGCCAGTCCGATCGCCGCACCGGCAAACGCGCTGAATGGTTTCAGCGTCTTCATGATGGCCACCTCAAACTTATTATCCTGCTATGGTGGTTTTTTATAGCCGAACCAGGGCCCCTTGTGAAACCCAAATATCCGGCAAATGCCGGTGGGCCGGTTGACAGGTTTTGGTTCGCCTCGGGCCCACGCCAGCGCCGGGTGAGGACACCCGGCCTATAGGACGGGTTCTTGTAGGCCGGGTCCCCTGACCCGGCGTTCCGGGATACGCCAACGCCAATATGGTGTGGGCACGTGCCAGCGCCGGGTGAGGACACCCGGCCTACAGGGCAACGCGCCATTCCGGGGAGGGCCGGGAGCTTCATCGGGTGCTCGATTATTCCCAAAATCGCGACTGCGGCGTGGGGCTTTTTTCCACTCGCGCACGCTTGACCCTTCCCCGCTGCTCTCCGCCGATTCGTCCCACAAGCGGATACGAAGGTCCGCGCTCTTGGCCAGAACGTGAGAGGCGCGCTCTGGGCCGCCCAATCAATTCGTCCCGGGTAAAGCCATTTCCAGCACTTCTTCCCGCTTGAGCGGCGAGTCGCCGCCGCCCGCCACAATCACCGCCGCCGCAGACGGTTCGGAAACCGGGGATTGTTCCGGCGCCGTTTCGTCCGCCTTGCGGAATTTCACGCTGACGATTTTGCTGACGCCCCGTTCTTCCATCGTCACGCCATAGAGCACGTCGGCCATGCCAATGGTGCGTTTGTTGTGGGTGATGATGATGAACTGCGAGTGCTCCAGGAAACGCTGCAGGATACGGACAAACCGGTTGACGTTTGATTCGTCGAGCGACGCGTCCAATTCGTCCAGCACGCAAAAAGGGCTGGGTTTGACTTGGTAAATGCTGAACAACAGCGCCACCGCAGTCATGGTTTGTTCGCCGCCGGACAACAGGGAAATGCTTTGCAACTGTTTGCCGGGCGGGCGAGCGACGATTTCGATGCCGCTTTCCAGCACGTCGTTTTCGTCCACCAACCGGAGGTCCGCCTTGCCGCCGCTGAACACCTCGACGAACATCGCCTGAAAATTCAGGCGAATGCGCTCGAATGTTTCCAGGAACATCTCCCGCGTCTGGGTGTTGATGCGGTTGATGACCTCCAGCAACTGGGCCTTGGCCTGCACCAAATCCTCGTGCTGCCGGCTCAGGAACTGGTAACGCTGCTCGGTGGCCTCGTATTCCTCAATGGCCACCAAATTGACCGGGCCCATCTCCTCCAGCCGCCGTTGCAACGCCTCCACCTGCGCGGCGACCGCGTCCCAATCCGTGGCGGCGCCGGCGGCGGCCATTTCCTCCGGCGACAACACCTGCACGCGCGCCGGGCCTTCATCGGCGTAGGTGATGGTGATGCATTCGCTGCGGATATCGTCGAGGCGCAGGTGATACTTCTGCGCGATGCGTTCGCGCAGATTTTGCACGGCCATCTGTTTCTGGGCGAGTTCCACTTCGAGGGCGCCGCGCTGCTCCCGCACGGCGGTGAGCCGCTCGCGCTGGCCGCGCAAGGCTTCATCGCGCGCCGCCAGGTCGGCGTCCTGCTCCTGTTTGGCCGCCTGCAACCCGGCGATCTGTTCGTTGACCGCGTGCCGATCCTGTCCCAAATGGTCCATCGCCCGGCGCGAGGCCTCAATCTCGGATTCGGCCTGCGCCTTGCGGGCGACCATGCCGGAAATCTCGCCCTGGCGTTGCTCAACCATCTGGGCCAACTCCCGTATCCGCTGGGTCAAGGCGTTGTGCTGTTGTTGCGCCGCCGCGCTGAGTTGTTGCTCGGTCGCCAACGCCACTTTGCTTTCGGTCACGGCCGCCGTGGCCTCGTCCCGCTGGAAGCGGAGCTGCTCCAGTTGCGCGGTCAGGCGCGTCACCTCTTGTTGCCGGGTCTGCTCCCGCAATTCGAACTCCCCGGCGTGGGCCGCCAGGGCCGCGCGTTTTTCCTGTCCCGCCTGTTCCTGGGCCGCGAGGCTCTGGATTTCGTACACCACGGTTTCAATCTTCTGATGCAACAGCTGCAAGGAATGTTCGAGCGCGTTGAACTCGCCTTCGCGCGTGGCGATGGCGACTTCCTGTTCGCGCAATTCCGTCTGCGCCGTTTGCAGGCTGGCCTGCAATTCCGTTTGCTCGCTCAAGAGCGCGCCGCGACTGCGGCTGGCCGCAGCCACTTGTTCCCGCAACTCGGCCAGCTCCGCCTGCAACGTGGCGATCTGATTCTTCCGGCCGAGAATCGAGGAGGGCGCCTGACTGTGGCCGTGGCCGTTGAGGTAGCCGCCGGTGTACACGCCGTGGCGGCTGAGCAGATCTCCGTTGAGCGTGACAAAATCACAGCCGGCATGGCCATTCTGCATTTGCGCGGTGGCGGTGGCCAGGTCTGCGGCGATAAAGGTGCGGCCCAACAATGACTTCACCAGTTTGTCCACCGAGGGATCGGTCTGCACGATTTTCAAGGCCGGCACAATTTCGCCGGGGGCCAGGCCGCGCTGGGCGCCGGCCGCGAGCGCGCCGGGCGACATGTCGCCCTCGAACGCCAGTTGCTTGTCGTCCCGATACTCCAGCGCCAACGCCGCCACGCTGGCGCGACCGGCCTTGCTCGCGGTCAGGTCGGCCAGGATTTGCTGGGCGGATTCCGGTTGCTCGGTAAGCACAAGTTGCAGGTGATGCCCCAGCGCATTTTCGATGGCGATGACATACGGATCCGTCACGCGAATGCGGTCAGCCAATGAGCCGAGGACCGCGCGCGATTGCCGCAAAGCCGCCAAGGCGCCGGCGTCGAAACCTTCATGGGCGGTTTCCAGTTGTTCGAGCACGCCCAGGCGCGAGCGTTTCTCCGCTTGTGCCTGCAAATAACCGTCCTGCGTCGCCGCCGCTTCCTGCAACGCTGTCTGCACCTCGCGCAAACGTTGCTGCCGCTGCTCCACCGAGCCGCGCTTGGTTTGCGCGTTGAGCTTTTCGGTTTCGACCTGGGCGGCGAATTCTTGCAGACGCGCCTCCAGCCGGACGCGCTCCTCCTCGAGTTGAATTTTTTCCGCCGAGAGTTTCTCCAGCCGGACAACGTTGCCCTGTTTTTGGAGATCGAGGGCGGTGATTTCGTTGCGTATCCGGGCGAGGTCCTGGGCCGCGGCGAAGGCGTCGGCTTGCGCCTGGCGCAAGGTTTCCTGATCCCGGCGCAGCGCCGCTTCAATCTCCCGCAAAGCCGCCTCGCGGGTGGCCAACGTTTCCTGTTGCCGCTGCCGCGCGCTTTCCGCCGCCGCCAGCCGTTGCTGAACCGCTGCGAGTTCCTCCGCCGCCACGTGCCGGCGTTCCTCGGCCTGGGCGATGTCGGCGAAGGCTTTTTCGTTTTGCGCGGCGAGTTCCTGGAGGCGTTCCTCGTTGAACTGAATGCGGCTCTCGTGCCGTTCGCTCTCGGCTTTCAACTCCAACCCGCGTTGTTGCGCGGTGGAGATGCGGTGTTCCAGTTCGCTGAGTTGTCCGCGCAACGCGGCAATTTCGCTTTCGCTCTGCGCCACGCGATGGTTCGCCGCCTCGATTTCCTCCCGCAACTGTTCGGCGGCGGATTCCCGCGCGCGGATTTCGCCCTGCCACACGTCGAACTGATGCCGCGCCAGTTGGGTGTCCAAGTGTTGCAGTTCCACCTGCAACGCCCGGTACCGGCGCGCCTTGCCGGCCTGGCGTTGCAGCGAGCCGATCTGTCGTTTGACCTCGCGGACGAGATCGCTGATGCGCAAAAGATTTTGTTCCGTGGATTCCAGTTTGCGCAGGCTCTCGCGTTTTTGGGCTTTGAACTTGGTGATGCCGGCGGCCTCTTCAAAAACCAGCCGCCGGTCCTCGGGTTTGCTGGACAAAAGCTGGGTGATGTTGCCCTGCGCCATGATGCTGTAGCTGGTGCGCCCCACCCCCGTGCCCATGAACAACTGCTGGATGTCCCGCAACCGGCACGGCACCCGGTTGATGAAATACTCGCTGCCGCCATCCCGGAACACCCGGCGGGTCAAAGTGACTTCGTGGTAGGGAATCTCCACCCCGGCCGCCCGCAGATGCTCGGCATCCATCCCGCCCAGGGTGAGGGACACCTCCGCCATCCCCAACGGTTTGCGGCCGTCGGCGCCCTTAAAAATCACATCCGCCATTTCCGCGCCGCGCAACGCTTTGGCCGATTGCTCGCCCAACACCCAACGAACGGCATCCGACACGTTGGATTTGCCGCAACCATTGGGGCCGACGATGGCCGAAACACCGCGTTGAAAATTGAGCGTCGTTTTATCGCAAAACGACTTGAACCCCAGCAGGGTCAGATTTTTCAGATACATGTTCTTGGCTCAAAGCAATCAAACATCCCGGGCCGAGTAAAGTGGAAAAACCACAATATACAGGGCCTCGGTTATTGCCGGAGCACAAGTAATAGAGGTGAGGAACCGAAATCGAATTGTGCCCTCTAACCGTCAAAAACACTCAGACTTCAAGAATTGCCTGTTTTTAATCCATCGGGAGGAAAATTTCCAGTAAAAAATTGCGTAAATGCACCCAAATTTTTCACGCGGATTGACCCGGTTTATCGCGCGGTAAAGCAGTGGAGCGGCTCCTTTTCCCGAAATCAGATGCGCGCATAAAAACGAGTGGCAATGGCCCGCCTCCCCCGGGCTTCAGCGGGCGGAAGCGACGGGGTTGCGCCTACCAACCGCAATGGGGATTCGGTTTGCCAAACGTCCGGCACTCTGGCACACCAATCACCCATTATGCGGATTTGTTGGACCTGTTTTTGGATGGGGAGTCTCGTCGCCCTGCTGTCGGGCGGACTGGGGTGTCGCAAGCCGCCGCCACCGCCGCCGGCGCCCGCGTTGCTCGCATCTTGGCATTTCGTGGGCGGCGAGGCCGTGAACGCCAGTACCAACGGCGGCACTTTGAAAAGCCTCCTCGCCCTGCCGGAAAGTCAGGCGCTCCGGGAACAAACTCTCGATAAACTCGCCCTCGCCCCGTTTGCCCATCTCAAATCCCGCTGGGCGTATAGCACCAATGATTGCGGCGAACTGCTGCGTCCGCTCTTCGCCGATCTCCTGTCCGCTGAGTCTTACTTCGAGATGCGGGGATTGTCCAATCAACCGCCGGAGTGGACCTTGGCGGTCCGGCTGCCAGCGGCGGCGGCGGAACGGTGGCTCACGAATCTGGAAACGACCGTGCAGACGTGGACCCAGATTTCTCCCACCAACATCACGGGGCCCGGCTACTCGGGGTGGCGGCTGAAGAAACATCATTCCCCTGATCTGCTCGGGGTGGTACTGGCTCAAGACTGGGTGTTGGTCGGCGCGGGCACCGGCGAGGCCCTGGACTTGCAGGCCGAGTTTGCCCGGCGCATTCATGACACCGGTCGCCCAGTGGCCGTCGAAACCAACCATTGGTTGACCGCCATGGTGGACTGGCCGCGGCTGCCGGCGCTCCCCTTCTGGCTGGCGGCGCTCCGGCTGCCGCAAACCACCCTCACTGTCGCGGCGCGGGATGAAAACCTGCAAACGCGCATGGAACTGCAATTCTCCCAGCCGCACCATTGGCAATCCGAAACCTGGCAACTGCCCACCAACACCATTCGCGAACCGGTGGTCAGTTTTGCCGCGCTGCAAGGATTCGGCCCCCGGCTGCAGCCTTACCTCCAGGCGCTGGGTCTGGAATTGGGCCTCACCCCCAATCAACTCTGCACTTGGGCTTTGGCGGAAATTCCGTTCCAAACTTTTCTGGCCATCCCGCACGCTGACGCCACCAACGCCATGGAACGGCTGGCCCAACAGTTGCCCCCGCTTTTCAATACCAACACCCAGGGTTTGGCGCTGGGCACCTGGCGGGCCACCACCAACGGACAGGCAATCATTTGGGAAGGCATGCCGTTCTTTGGCGGCTTCCTGCGTCCGGCTTACGAAGAGGCGGAACAAGGTTTCCTGCTGGGCGGCCTCTTCCCCAACACACCGCGCAAAGTGCCGCCGCCGCCGGAGTTGTTCGCCCAGGTGCTCGGCCACACCAATCTGGTTTATTACGACTGGGAAATCGGCGCGGAACGATTGATCGCCTGGCGGAACATGGCGCAACTGGCCCTGCTGCTGGCGGATAAACCGCAACTCCGCCCGGATTCCGCCGGCGCCAAGTGGATCGAAGCCGTGGCGCCCCGGATCGGCAATATCGGCACCACGCTGACCGTCACCGGTCCCGACCGCATGACCTGGGTGCGCCAGTCGCCTTACGGATTCACCAGTGTCGAGACGATTTTGCTGGTCAATTGGCTGGAATCGGTGACCTTTCCCTGGGGTTACGAATTGCCGGCGCCCCCTCCGCCCAAGCGGAAGACCACGGCGCCGCCCCCATCAGCAACCAAACCTTGAGCTTATGTTGAAACTGGGTGTCAACATTGACCACGTCGCCACCGTGCGGGAAGCGCGTTATCGCGGGCGCAACCGCGGCGAACCGGATCCCATCGCCGCCGCGCAGATCTGCGAAGCGGCCGGCGCGCACGGCATCACCTGTCACCTGCGCGAAGATCGCCGCCACATCCTGGACCGCGACGTCCAAGCGCTGCGGGCCGTGATCAAAACCCGGCTGAACCTGGAAATGGCGAACACGCCGGAGATCATCGGCATCGCCCTCAAGCTCAAGCCGGACATTGTCTGTCTCGTGCCGGAGCGGCCGCAGGAAATCACCACCGAAGGCGGGTTGGACGTGTTAACCCATCGCGCCGCGGTGCGCGAGACGCGCAAACGCATGAACGACACCGGCATTGACGTGAGCCTGTTCATCGCGCCGGACGCCGCCCAGGTGGATGCCGCGGCCCAGACGGGAGCGCAGTTTATTGAACTGCACACCGGCACGTTTGCGGAAACCTACGCTGACGAACGCCGCCGCGAGGTTGAACTGGCCCGGCTGGTTTCCGCCGCGCATCAGGCGCACGGCCTCGGCCTGCGCGTGAACGCCGGTCACGGTTTGAACTACGAAAACCTCGCCACGCTCTTGCAAGTGCCCCACTTGGTCGAATTAAACATCGGCCACAGCATCATCAGCCGCGCGGTGTTTGCGGGATTGGAAACCGCCGTGCGCCAGATGCTCGCGCTCATGCGCGACTATTCCGGGTGAACGAGGCGGCGGCCGATGGGCGTCCGACTCACCTTGGGTTCGGCGTGATCCCGGCCCCCTGACACATTCATGATTCTTGGCGTTGGCATAGACCTGATCGAAGTCGAACGCATCCAGGCGAGTTACGAGCGCTTCGGCGAACGATTTCTGCATCGTATTCTGCATCCAGCGGAAATCGCCTACTGTCTCACCCACAAAAAACCGGCGCCGTTTTTGGCCGCGCGTTTCGCCGCCAAGGAAGCCATCTCCAAAGCCTTCGGCACCGGCATCGGCGCGCAACTCGGCTGGCTGGACATGGAGGTGGGCCGGCGGGCGAGCGGCGAGCCTTTTGTCGTGTTACACGGGAACGGATTGAAATTACTGGAAGCCCGCCAGGCGCACACGGTGTTGCTGAGCCTGAGCCACACGCAAGCGCACGCCACCGCGGTGGCAATCCTCAAAGGCCGCCAATCGTAACTCTGTTTTCCGGCCACCGCGCCAGCCCTCTTACGCACCAGCCATCCACGCAGTGCGGAGTGCGGGATTGAGGAAAAAACCGCAGAGACGCAGAGAGGTGGAAGCGAGGCATGATACGCCGATGGCCCGCCCGGCTCTTCCACTCCCCACGCATCAGTCATCGGTGACGACGCGACCTGGCTCGCGCAACCCGCGCCCGACGCGTTTGGTGAGCGTGTCGCCCAAATCGTCGCGCGCGGCTTCAGCCAGTGCGAGCAGACGCTCCACGATTTCCGGATGGCGGGTGGCGACGTTCGTCGTTTCCCCAATGTTACTTTGCAGATCGTAGAGTTCCGGAGTGGTGACTCTGGCCTGTGTGTATTTCGCGGGGATTCCGTCCCGCCCACCGGGTCGGCCCGCCAGCGTGCGGAACGCGTGCGGCAATTGCAGTTTCCACCGGCCGTCGCCGCTCACCACCGCCTCCAACTGGCCCTGGTGATAGTAGTAAAAGTAGGCGGCGTGCGGATTGGTCGCGCCTTTCTTGCCGGCCAGCAGCGACCAGACATCCAAGCCGTCAATCTTGTGTGCCGGCGGCTGCGTGCCAACCAAGTTGGCGATGGTGGGCAACAGATCAATGTTCATGAACATGGCGTCACTGGTTTTGCCCCGGGGCAGTTTTCCCGGCCACCGCATGATGCACGGCACGCGGGTGCCGCCTTCCCAGTTCGTTCCCTTGCCTTCGCGCAACGGCCCCGGGGAACCGGCGTGGTTGCCGTAACTGAGCCATGGACCGTTATCGCTGGCAAAAATCACCAGCGTATCCTTTTCCAAGCCGCAGCGTTTCAAGGTTTTCATCACCTCGCCCACGCTCCAGTCAATCTCCATGATCACGTCACCGTAAAGGCCCTGCTTCGATTTGCCCTTGAACTTGTCGCTCACAAACAACGGCACGTGCGGCATGGAGTGCGCGAGGTAAAAGAAAAACGGCCGCGCCCGGTGGCGTTCGATGAAGCGCACCGCGCGTTCCGTGTACCAGGTGGTGAGCTGGGTTTGATCGGCGGGCGTGACTTCCCGGCGAATCACTTGATCCCCTTCAATCAGCGGCAGGGGCGGATAAGCACCCGGACGCGCTTCCGGATGATACGGCCACATGTCGTTGGAATAGGGCAGCCCGAAGTATTCATCGAATCCGTGATGCACGGGTAGAAACGGTTGCGGCCGGCCCAGATGCCATTTGCCCGCCATGCCCGTCGCGTAGTCCTTTTGTTTGAGCAACTCGGCGAGGGTCATCTCGCTGGCATTGAGCCCGTGTTTGGCGTTCGGGCCCAGCGCCCCGTGAATGCCGATCCGGCTGGGGTAACACCCGGTCAGCAACGCCGCGCGGGACGCCGAGCAGACCGGTTGCGCCGCGTGGAAGTTGGTGAACTTGACCCCTTGCCGCGCCAAGCGGTCGAGGTTGGGTGTCCGGAAGCCGCGCGCGCCGAACACGCCGACGTCGGCGTACCCCTGGTCATCGGTGTAGATGATGATGATATTGGGCGGACGCGGGACCGCGCCCTTGACCGCCCCGGGCAGGGCCAGGCTGAGCAACAGCCATAAACGGAAGACGAGCGCTTTCATCAGACGGGATATTGTCGGGGACCGGCGCTTCCGCGCACCAAAAATCCGCGTTCCCCCCGCCGCCGGGGCATCCAAGGCCGCCCGCGCCACCCGCCGGAAAAATCGTGGTTGACATTTTACCGGCGGGGTTTATAAGCGAAATGTATATCGTCGCGACGGCGGTGCCGCGGGGGAAAACGAAACGCCCGCAGCGCCTCCGATCGCCGTGAAAAACCCGGCGGCAACCATGCAATCAAACCAGCATTCCATGAAATCACTCCCTCTTCTGTGTCTGGGCGGCCTGCTTTTGGCGGGTGCGCATTCCACCCCGGCTGTGGACCGGTATGTGTCGCCGGCCGGCGCGCATGTGCCTCCCTTTACCACATGGGCCACGGCGGCGACAAATATTCAAGCCGCAGTGGATGTGGCGTTGAAGGACGACGTGGTGTGGGTAACCAACGGCCTCTACTGCACCGGCGGCCGGGCCGCCGCGGGCGTTGGCATGACCACCAATCGCGTATGGGTGCAGTTACCGCTGACCGTACGCAGTGTGAATGGGCCGGAGGTCACGATCATTGAAGGCAAAGTGGATACGACGTCTCTACACCGGCGGGGGCGTGTATGGCGGCACAGTGACCAACTGTATCATTGCCGGGAACACGGCCGACATCGGCGGCGGGGTGGCGGCGGCGCAAGTGTTTAATTCCGTCATCCGCAGCAACATCGCCACGTTGCGGGGCGGGGGCGCGGCGGAGTGTTCCTCCGCCTACGTGTTGGATACGGTGTTTGCGCATAACGTGGCCCAGGGCGAGGCCCCCAACGGCGGCGGCGGAGTATTCAATTGTGGAATGGTAGAACGGTGTCGCTTCTTCGGCAATCGCACGCCCGGCAACGGCGGGGCCGCTTTGCAGAGTCGTTTGAGGGGTTGTTTTTTGCAGGGCAACGCAGCGGACGGCTCGGGTGGCGCCAGTTGCTCCAACACCTTGGTCAGTTGTACGCTGCGGGACAATGGCGGCGCGACGGCGTCCTTCGGCGACTTCCTGCAAAGTTGCATCATCTGGGACAATCAGCCTGGCAACGTGGCGGCGCTCCGGCACGCTATGTTCACTTGCTCCGAGCCCCTCCTGCCGGGGACGGGAAATCTGGATCTTCCGCCCCTGCTGGCGGCGGACGGATTTCACCTGACCCCCCTCTCGCCGTGTCGCGGCGCCTCGGCGAGATCCGTAGTGGCGCCCTTCGACATTGACGGGAGGCGCTGGGACGACCCCCCCTCCATCGGCTGCGCCGAATATCAAGCGGGCGACTGGCCGCTGCCGCCGCCGTCAATCCAAGCCCGGCGCCAGCCGCAGTTGACCCTGCAACTCCGCGCGGTGGACACCGGAGCGTTGGCCGTAAATCGTTGGTGGTGCAAGGACGGGACTCCGCTGGTGGATGATGACAAATTCGACGGCACGGAAACGGCCGAGTTGATCATCCGCAACTTTTCGATGAGCGACATCGCCGCGTACACCTATGTTCTGAGCAACGCCACCGGCGTGAGCACCAGCCAGCCCGCCCGGATTCTTTTCGTGGACGCGGCCAATCCCGCCCCGGTGTTTCCCTACACCAATTGGACCACGGCGGCGCAGGTCATCCAAGATGCCGTGGATGCCGCGACCACGGGCAGCCTGATTCTGGTCACCAACGGCATTTACGCCTCGGGCGGCCGCCCGGTCGTGGGCGGGTTGACCAACCGGGTGATGCTGGACAAACCCATGACCCTGTTCGCCGTGAACGGAGCGGCGCACACAGTGATTGAAGGACGGCGGCATCCCGGCACGACCAACGGAACTGCGGCCGTCCGGTGCGCCTGGCTGGGTAACGGCGCCGCGCTGGATGGCTTCACCCTGCGTCGCGGCGCCACCTTGGCGCTCGGGGACACCAACCACTTGCAGTGCGGCGGCGGCATCTGGTGCGCTTCCACCAATGTCTGGATCACCGATTGTGTGATTGAGGATAACGCCGCGGCGTCACAGGGGGGTGGCGTGTGGCGCGGCACACTGACCCATACCGTGCTACGTGGCAATCAGGTCCCACAGGAGGGCGGCGGGGCGGTTTCCAGTGTCTTGCAAGATTGCCACCTCGAACACAACACCGCAGGGTCCGGCGGCGGGGCGGCTTACGCGATCCTCACTGATTGTGTGCTGAACCAAAACACGAGCAGCGCGCACGGCGGTGGCGGCGGCGCTCTGGCCTCCACCTTGGATCGCTGCGTGCTGACCTATAATGATGCCACGCACGGGGCGGGCGCGTCTGAAAGCACTCTCACCCGATGCCTGTTGCGCGGCAACCGGGCCAACCACGGAGCGGGCGCGTTTCGCGGCACACTGCATCAATGCCGGCTTGAGGACAACCGGGCGTCAGATACCGGCGGCGGCGCTTCGAGCGCCACGCTGGTCAGTTGTGCTTTGGTCGGGAATCGCGGCGCGCGCGGCGGCGGGGCGTGGCGCGGCACCATGACCAACTGCACCTTGGTTGACTGCCACGGCGGCGGCGCCCAAGCCGCCACGCTTTACAACTGCATCCTGTGGGACAACGCCGGTTACGATTACTGGATGGACTGCGCCTTACATTACTCCTGCGCCCGCCCCCGGGCTGCGGGAGAGGGTAACACGGACGCGGATCCCCAATTACTGCCGGATCGCATTCATCTCGCCAGCACCTCCCCCTGCCGGAACGCCGGCGCTTCCGCCTACCGCGTCGAAACGGACATTGACGGGCAGACGTGGGACGCCCCGCCCTCGCAAGGATGTGATGAATGGCATCCCGAGCCGGTGACCTTATCGCCGCCCGCATGGCAACCCCGGTCCGGGGCCTCGCCCGGGCTGGTCTGGACGACCCCGGCAGTGGGTCAGCCGCCGTTTGAATTCCAGTGGCTCCGGGAGGGCGCGCCTCTGGCCGCCTCGCCGCGCCACATCGGCGAACGCAGCGCGACCATGACGATTCAGCCCTTGATGCCGGACGACGCCGGCCGTTATCAGGTCGTCATCAGCAATGCCTTTGGCGCGATCACCAGCGCCGTGACCCGCCTCGCCATTCACTGCGTGGATGCCGCGGCGACCGGGGCGGTGCCGCCCTATACCAATTGGGCCACGGCGGCGACGTCATTGCAGGATGCGGTGGATGCCGCCGCTTCCGGCGCGTTGGTGCTGGCCGCCAACGGGGTGTACGCCCGCGGCGGCCGGGTGGTGGCCGGCGATTTAACCAACCGCGTTGCGTTGATCCGACCAGTGACCTTGTGGGGCATCGGCGGGCCGGAGCAAACCATCATTGAGGGCGCTTGGGACCCCGTCACCACGAATGGGCCCGGGGCGATCCGGACCGTTTCGCTCGCCAGCGGCGCGGGATTGCGGGGATTCACCGTGCGCGGCGGCGCCACCCGGAATACGGGCAGTACGATTTTGGAAAAGTCAGGCGGCGGGGTCTGGTGCGAATCCCCCCTCGCCTCGGTTTCCCACTGTATCATCCGGGACAACCGGGCGGCGGCGGCTCCCGGTCCGGCGAGCTCTATCAATGCACCACTCTGCACAACACGGCGGCGCGCGGCGGCGGCGCCTACGCGGCCACGCATTACAATTGCATCCTCTGGGCCAACACGGCTCCGCTGCACCCCAACTACGATGCGGCCAAAGTCTACACCTCCTGCACCACACCCGCGACCTTGAGCTACGGGAGCTTCGCCGCCGATCCGCAACTGGTGGATGCCTGCCATCCCGCCGTCACTTCCCCGTGCTGCGGCGCGGGGCGCGCGTCGTTCATGACCGATCAGGACTTGGATGCGGAAGCGTGGCAAAATCCGCCCTCTGTGGGATGCACGGAAATTTCGGAAAGCGCGGCCACCGGTCCGCTGACGGTGGCGCTCGAAGCCGGTCCCCTCGCCGTGATGGTCAACCGCGAACTGCCGCTGGCGGGGACGGTTACGGGCCGCGCCGCCCGGCTCGAATGGGATTTTGGCGATGGCTGCGTCACCAATACCAGCTATTTCACGGCCCACCGTTGGGCCGGCCCGGGCGACTATCCGGTGACGTTGACCGCTTACAACCTCGATCATCCCGCGGGCGTGTCCGCGCAACTGTGGGTGCAGGTGTCCCTTCCTCCGCAACCCCGGGTTTCAGTGGGCCGGCCAACGGGCAATCGGCTGCAACTGCAATTTCCCAGCCAAGCCGGGATCTTTTACACGATCGAATACACCGCCGATCTGACGCCACCGGTGGTTTGGGAGACTTGGACCACCCTGACCGGCAACGGGGAGGTCCTGCAAATTGACGATTTCACCACCTCCGCTGAGACGCGGTTTTATCGGGTGCGCGTGGAATAACAAACGCCGACGCAACCGGACCGATGGAGGGGGGTGCGTGAGGTTGCCGGACGCCGTGGATGTTCCGCATGTCGCCTATCAGTCGCACCCGGCGACATGGATGAGACCGGCGGCGGTGGCCTCGCTGAGATGGACGCCCAGGGGATCAAGGTTGATCTCCGGGTTAAGCGCCAGCGCGCGTTGTTTGATGACAGCGACGATGAAACAGGGCGAGACCGCCTTGAGTTCGGGTAGCCCCCGGTTGTAGGGGATAGATTTGAAATTCACTTTCCTCATGGTTTTACACGATTTTCAGCGCGCGGCCTGACGACAACGACGGTCTTCTTCCTCTCCTCCCGCCTTTCCCGCCCAGCGGACACCCTCGCCTCCATCAGATGGAGGAGCAACGGTATTTAATTTTGGGGGACAAAGTTTGGATTTTTGAGGGTGTGGTT